>ERZ791903.1430-NODE-1430-length-22902-cov-3.454414_pt1 | contig 22902 bp, 16 predicted proteins | sample MGYA00510148_ERZ791903 | MGnify/ENA primary metagenome ERZ791903 (study PRJEB30046, sample SAMN00792080) | human gut metagenome | study: EMG produced TPA metagenomics assembly of the A metagenome-wide association study of gut microbiota in type 2...
AAAACCGGCAATATGCCTATAATAGAAAATGGCAAAAAAATCTAGTAAATAGCAATAATACACAAAATTTGATATTGAGACAAAAAAGGTACAATACTATTGTTAAAGTGTACAAAAAAAATACTTAAGAATTGTTTAAAATATGGAAAAATTTTTATTAACAATTAATTCATTGACACTTTTATTGCAAAGTGGTATCTTAATTAGTATCAGCGTGAGTACCTATATATATCTTGTATGTTGATAATCGCTGTGAGTAATAACGGGGACTTTCAAGGTATAATATATGTATAGTATTTATGCAAAATATAAACTTTATGTGTTTAAAGGGAGGAAAAAGTTTATGAAAAAAGGTTTGTCCAAATTCATAAGCACAGTGTTAGCTGCTTGTATGATTACAACAGGCGTTGCTGTAGTACCTTTTGCTACTACTCCAGCTACTGTATATGCAGCAAGCGGAATTTCAGTCACAGAAAGCAAAGGCTGGCTTGAAAGTGCTTACATTGAATGGTCTGTAAGTGATTCATCTTACACAGGCTATAATGCTTATGTTAAGAAGTCAAGCGATTCTAGCTGGACACAGCTTGACGACCCACTTATCAGAAGATATTCTGATCGTTGGAGAGCAGACGCTGTAGGTCTTGCTGCCGGTACATACGATATGAAGGTTGTACCAATGAAAAATGGCAGTGAAGTAACAGCTGATGCTATTACTGCAACTGGTTTAACAGTTCAGGCTTATGACAGAGCCGGTGCTGCATTCTCACCAAAGTCTACTTACAAGGGTGCTGGTGCTTACAACGCAGATGGTACATTAAAGGCTGGTGCTAAGGTTATTTACGTTACACCTGCTACTGCTAAAACTGTAAAGGCAACTGTTGGTGGTGTAGAACACACTGGTTTACAGGATATTGTTTACGGTTTACAGAAAGGTACAGAAACTTCTCCTATTGATATTCGTATTGTAGGTATGATTAATGCTGCTGATATGGATTCATTTGGTTCTAGTGCAGAAGGTCTTCAGATTAAGGGTAAAAATGCTTATGCTAACCTTAACTGTACTATTGAAGGTATTGGTGAAGACTCAGGTATCCATGGTTTCGGTATGCTTATTAGAAATGCCGGTAACCTTGAATTAAGAAACTTTGCAGTTATGGCTTGTTTAGATGACTCTATTTCTCTTGATACAGCTAACTGTAACGTATGGGTTCATAACCTTGATTTATTCTATGGTAAGACTGGTGGCGACGCTGACCAGGCAAAGGGTGATGGTACTGTAGATGTTAAGGGTAAGTCAACTTATGTTACAATTTCTTACAACCATTTCTTTGATAATGGTAAGTCATCACTTTGTGGTATGAAGAGTGAAGTTTCTTCTTCATTAATTACATATCACCACAACTGGTTCGACCACTCTGATTCAAGACATCCAAGAATCAGAACAATGTCTGTACATATTTATAACAACTACTTTGATGGTAACGCAAAGTATGGTGTTGGTGTAACAATGGGTGCTTCTGCTTTCGTTGAAGCAAACTACTTCAGAAATGTTTCTAAGCCAATGATGAGTTCTGGTCAGGGTTCTGATGCCTTAGGTCAGGGTACATTCTCTGGTGAAAACGGTGGTATCATTAAGGCATACAACAACAAAATGGTAAATGAAAACAGAGCATTCAGCTACTATACTCAGAATAGCCCTGCTTCAACAGGTTATGATGCTTATGAAGTAACAAGCAGAACTGCACAGGTTCCTTCAAGCGAAACAACTGAAAAGGGTGGCACTACATACAACAACTTCGATACAGATGCTAACTTTGGTATCAATGTATCAGATGCACAGGTTGATGACCCAGCTGATGTACCTGCAAAGGTTACAACTTATGCCGGTCGTGTAAACGGTGGTGACTTCAAGTGGACATTTGATAATTCTACTGAAGATGCAAACTACTCTGTAATTACAGCTCTTAAAACTGCTGTTGTAAACTACAAGACTACTATTCAGTCTATTGGTGGTAACGGTACAGGTGCTACTGACCCAACTACAAGTGCTACAACAGAAGCAACTACAAACAAAGATGGTTCAACTGAAACTACAACTAACAGTCAGGAATCTTCAACAGAAGGTACAACTACTGCTCCAGTTGAAGGTGCTCAGGTTCATAACTTTACATTAAACGGTACTAGCAGTTCATTCTATACTATTACTGGTTCATTAACATCTAGTTATGGTTCTGTAAACTACAATGGCTTAACACTTACTAAGGCATTAAAGATGGAATCTAAGACAGCTGTTGCCTTTGACCCAGATGGTGTTGCCGGTACATTAACAATTGTTACTAACCCACAGTATAGTGGTACTATTGAATTAAATGATAAGGCAATTACAATAGGTAAAGACGGTGTTGCAACAATTAGCTTAGACGGTTCTCAGTCTTACCAAATCACTAAGGGTAGTGGTTCAAACTGCATCTACTACATTGCATACACTCCAAACGGTAGTACACCTACAGTAATCAAGGGTGATGCTGATGATAGCGGTAAGGTTGACGCAGCTGATGTTACAATGATTATGGATTTTGCAGTTGGCAAGATTTCAGCTGTAACAAATGCTAAAAACGCTGATGTAACAGGTGACAATACTGTTGATGTTGACGATGCTTACAAGATTAGCCAGTTCTTAAATGGCTTAATCAAGTCTTTATAATTCGACATAGGTCGTGAAACTTTTTCCTCTCCTGCCTATGGCAGGGGAGATACTTCTAAATTTAAAGGGAGGAAACAAAAACATGATAAAATGTTTTAAGAAAGCTATCAGTAGCGTACTTGCAGCAGCTATGCTCGCAACAAGCTTTACTGCTATGCCTATAAACACTTTTGCGGCTACATCTTTTAGTGCTGCAGGTGGTTGGTTTGAAACACTTTATGCTGAATGGGCTGGTAACAAGAGTGATGTTACAGCTGTTAGCTATAGTGGTACAGCAAGTGGTTCACTTACTGGCGATGATTTAACTTACCTTGTAAGACAGGACGGTTCTAATGTAAGATTAGATATTCCTGGTTTAAAGGCAGGTACATATAACTTAACTGTTACAACAAATAGTGGTACAATCACTAAGAATAACATTAAGGTATATGAATATGATAGAACAGGTTACGCTCACTATGATGCTCATAAGGAAGGCGTAAATGGTATTGGTGCATACAATGATGACGGTACATTAAAGTCTAACGCTGTTGTTGTTTATGTAACAGAAGAAAACAAGAATACAGTACAGCTTCCTGGTTACACTGGTAGCCAGTATCCAGCTGGTATTGGTAATATCCTTAACTACAAGTCAGCAGATGCCAACGGTGTAACTGGTGGCGGTAAGACTGATATTGTAAAGCAGTTAAGAGAAGAAGGTATCCCTCTTGATGTAAGATTTCTTGGTACAATCAGAGGTGGTGACTCTAACACAAGTAATAACCCACCAGCAGAGAACATTAAGGGTCTTACTGGCTACAATACTCCTACAAACGGTGGTACTAAGGGCGATAACGGTATGATGATTAGAGTATACAAATCTTCAAATGTAACATTTGAAGGTATTGGTGACGATGCAACTCTTGATGGTTGGGGTATTCAGGTAATCAGTCAGACTGGTTTTGTAAGTCAGGGCTTAGAATTCAGAAACCTTAACTTCACAAACACTCCTGAAGATGCTATTGGTCTTGAAGGTACAGCTTCACTTTCTTCAAGCCCACAGTCTAAGGATTGGTTAAATAGCAGTTGTACACCAATTAAATTTAGTTGGGTACACAACAATACATTCCATCAGGGATTTTGTAAGAATCCTGCCGAATCAGATAAGGCAGAAGGTGATGGTTCTTGTGACTGGAAGCGTGGTTATGGTTACACAATGGCTTATAACCATTATATAAACAACCACAAGACAAACCTTGTTGGTTCTTCAAGTCAGAGTATTCAGTATGATGCTTCATTTCATCACAACTGGTATGAAGGTGTTATGTCAAGACAGCCATTAGCTAGACAGGCTAACATCCACATTTACAATACATACTTTGATGGTGCTACTTCTTATGCTATTTCTCCAAGAGCTCATGCTTACATTTTCTCTGAAGGTAACTACTTCGGTGCTTGTAAGAACCCTGTAGACTCAGCAAAAGAAGGTTCTGCAACTGTTAAGTCTTATAATGATAGCTTTGCAGGTTGTAACGGTACAAATGCTGCACAGCAGGTTACAAACAAGACTGATAAGGTAAGCGACAGCAGTGGCAACCCTTATGCAGGTTTTGAAACTGGTAGCGATATGTATGAATATACAGCTACTTCACCTATTCAGGCAAAGGCAGACTGTCTTAACCTTGCAGGTGTTATGAAGACTGCATCTGAAATCAATATGGAACCTACTCCAGAGCCTATTGTAACTGAAAATCCAAATGCTTTAACTCTTCCATATGAATTAAATTGCACAGACCCAACTAATGCAAATTACTGGGCAAAGAAGATTAGCGATACTAGCTTAACTGCTAATACAAAGTACAATATGGGTGGTGCTTTAGTTACTCCTATTGCTAAGATTTCTAACACAGCAACAAATATGAAGATTAGAGATAACGGTGTTATCTTTAAGGTAAATACTGGTGCAAATGTAACTATTACAGCTGGTGCATCAAGTGCTTACGGTATCGAACTTTACGATGCTTATGGCGAACTTAAACTTGCTGTTGCTGGTGGTAAGACAGCTACTGTTTCTAACATTCCAGCAGGTGTTTATGTAATTAAGTCTGGTAACACTCAGAAAGACGGTTACCTTGATGACTTAAAGGTTGTTGCTTACGACCCTAATGCTCCTACAGTAACAGAAGCTACTACAGAAACTACAACAAAGGCTAATACTGGTGATGACGGTACTACAGAAACTACTACATCAGGTACTGTTGTTGATGACGGTTATGTATGGCATGATGATGGTGTAGATGCAAGTGGTAATAATGTTGCTGCTGCAAATTCTAACATCTTCAATATTAATGGTAATGATACAACAAATAAGTATACTTATAACGGTGTAACTTATAATAGTGGTATTAAGATGGAATCATCTACTAACATTACAGTTAATGCTCCAGCAGATGGTGCGTTAAAGTTAGTATTAAGTGCAGCTGGCTCAAGAACTATCAAGATTGATGGCGAAGAACAAGATGTAGTTGATGGTCTTAATGTATTTGATTTAACAGCTGGTACTCATACAATTACTAAGGGTACAGCTAATGTTTATCTTTATGTAATGAGCTATGCAGTTGACGGTGGCGACACAACAGTTACTACAACAACAGAAGCTACAACAGAAGCTACAACTAAGGAAGCTACAGAAGCTACAACAGCTACTCCAGTTGATGGTGTAAAGGTTGTTGTTGACAATGAAACAGTTAAGAATGGTTCTGCTGTTACAGTTCCTGTTAAGTTGACAGGTATGACTGATTTAGCAGACTTCAACATTACATTAACTTATGACTCAGCTGCTCTTACAGCTACTAAGGTTGAAAACGGCGACATAATCAATGACAGCAAGGCTACAATCAACAGCAACATTACTGACGGTTCAGTAAGAATTGCTGGTATCAACCCTGCTGATACAATTAACGCAAACGGTACAGTTCTTGTAAAAGTAACATTTACAGCAAACAAGGAAGGTGCAACTCCTGTTGCAATTACTGTAAATACATTAAAGGGTGGTAAACTTGCAGTTGCAAACTACACTACTTCTAATGGTACAGTAACAGTTACAGCAAATGGTGGTTCAGTTGAAACTTCAACAGAAACAACAACTACTACTGAAACAGATTCTACTACAGAAGCAACTACTGTTGATTACTCTACTAAGGGTGATGTAAACAAAGACGGTAAGATTGATGAAAAGGATGCAGCCCTTATCTTGAAGTTCATTCAGGGTATCAAGGACGAAACATTCTATGATGAAGATGCTGCAGATGCAAATGGCGACGGTGTAATCAATGTACTTGATGCTACTTGGGTATTAAACCACAAGGGTAACACTTCTAAGCCATCTACACCTGAAACTAAGACTTATACATTAACAGGTACTGATATTAATGCTACTTCTGGCACTGCTCTTACAGCAGACACAAATGTTGGTACAGAAAATATGTTCCTTGCAAAGACTGGCGTTAAGAATGCAAGTGGTTCAGTTCAGATTAGTGGTTCTAAGACAGTTCAGTTCAAACTTACTTCTGATGGTACAGTTGCATTAACAAATGCTATTTCTTCAGGTGCATATGCTAGACAGGTAGCGATTGTTAACTCAAATGGAGATACAGTTGCAACTTTAGATGTTGAAAATAAGAATGGTGCTAAGAACAATTTAAGTGCTACTTCACTTGTAGCAGGTACTTACACAATTAAGGGTGTAAATGTTGATTCAAATGATAAATCTACAAGCGGTGGCCTTAATTCTTCTGTAAACATTGGTACAATTACAGTAACAGGTACTCTTGAACAGGTTTCTGCAGAAGCAACAACAAAGGCTACTACAACAGAAACTACTACAGAAACAACAACAAAGGCTACTACAACAACTACTACTGAAGCTACTACAGAAACAACAACAGTAACTCCAGCAGGCGACATTGTAGCAACAATTAATGCAAGTGATTTAACAGCTGGCGATATTACAGCTAACACAGTAAGTGGTCAGTTCAAGCTTATTGCAGATGCAACAAACAAATTAACAGTTGAAGCAAACAGCAAGAGCTTAGATGGTTACACATTTACACAGAGATTAAAGACAAACGGTACTGGTGCAGTTGATAAGAGAGCAATCTCATTCACAACAACTGGTGCAGGTAATGTAATCTTCTATGCAATGAGTGGTAGTAACAAGGAAGACAGACCAGTAAACTTACTTAATGCAGAAGGTACAACAGTAGGTACAGTAACAGTATCTGGTACAACATTTGCTAAGTACACAATTGCAATTCCAAGTGCAGGTACATATTATTTAGTATCAGGTAAGAGTGGTATCAACTTCTACTTAATCGGTACTGATGTAGCATTAGCAGACCAAAAAGCTGATGCAACAACTGTTACAACTACAACAACTGAAACTTCAACAGAAGCTACAACAGCTACAACAACTACAAAGGCTGACGATACAACAGAAACTACTACAACAGCACCAGCCGGTAAGGCATTTGCTGTAAGTGGTGACAGCTGGTCAGCTGAAAACGACAGCGTACCAACTTGGTTAAATGGTGGTAAACTTACAACTGCAACAAATAACAGTGGTTACACAGCTTTCGCAGCAGAAAGTGCTAATGGTACTGCATTTACAAAGACTGTTGAAGTAACAAAGAATACATCATTTACTATTGATGTTGCTGATGCTTTAACAGCAAGCGTATTCATCGCTGGTGACAACAACACAGCAAACAAGGGTGTAATTAAGGCTACATTTACTGACGAAAGTGGTACTGTAACTGATATTACTCCAACAAATGCTAGCCTTGGTGGCAGAAAGACTGCAACAACAGCTTTCGAACTTGTTGCAACTGGCAAGGGTACAATTACAGTAACTCCTAACTATAACTCATTATTATACAAGGTTGCTGTTAAGTAATAAGAATTTATAGCGAAATTTAGTTGATTTAAGCGAGGGTTTATAGCAAGAATAAATGAATACACAAAATATTCACAAAAAAGTTGTATAAACCCTTGCAATTTTAATAAGAAAAGGGTATACTTTTATAAAGGGATTTTTTCCAAAGGTGAGGAAAAGGTTTCTAGTATAAAAGAAGGAGGTTAATTATGAAATTCAGAAGTTTATTATGCTCTGTATTAGCTTCTACTATGGTTATTGGCTCTTGTGTTTGTGCTAATGCCGCTACATTTACAGCAGGTAGTGAAAATGCTACAGCAGGTAATGTAGTATCAGTACCTATTACCGTTGCTCCAAGTGCTGGAGAAACATCTACAGATGTGAACGCCTATGCTATAGCTATTAGCTATGATTCATCTGTGCTCACACCAGTGGTAAAGGGAACTGACGAAGTAGGCGACAACACTTATGCAACTGTTGGTGACAGCTTTAATAGTGGCGTGCTTACAGCTGATTTAAAAGATAATGAAACAGGCAATGATGAAGTTCTTATAGGTTGGGCTGCAGCTTCACCTGTTAATGTAACTGAAGCAAGTACACTTGCAACTGTAGATTTTACAGTTAACGCAAATGCTACTGGTTCTACTGATGTAAAAGTTGCTGTTGCTCAGGTAGCTAATTCTGCTTCAGCTTTAGCTGATGAAAGTACAATTGAAGCTGCTGCTGGTACTGTAACTGTTGATACAGCATTCATCTACGGTGATGTTGATGATAGTAAGACTGTTACAGCAGAAGATTCTAATACAGTACTTAGATATGCAGCAGGTGATTCTACAGTAGTTCTTACAGAAACTCAGTTAAGAGCTGCTAATGTAGATGGTGCAGGTGGTGTTACCGCAGAAGATGGTAATTACATTCTTTTAAAGGCTGCGGATAAGACATATGTATTCCCTGTTGAAAAATAAAAATTTGAAATAATTTGTGAGGAGAAGACTAATATGAAACTTAAAAGTATTTTAGGTGTTTGTGTTGCTACAGCAGCAATGACAGCTAGTTGTTTTAACTGTTTTGCAGCTGACGAAGCTATCACATATGGTGCACCTATTGATTTAGCAACAGCACAGGAAGTTAGTGGCGATATAGTAGCAGGTACACACATTGCTGTTCCTGTAGAATTATCTAATTCAGATGGCAGAACAACATCTTTTGCAGCAAAGGTTCTCTATGATGACGAATATGTTACACCTGGTGCAACAGATTCAGAATTATCAGATGATGAATATAACAATCTTATTGCATTAGGTAATAGTGATGATGGTTGTGTTCTTAGAAATTCTACTAGCACTACAGATTTAATTGTAAAGAATATCTATACTTTAGGTAGAGGTGGTAAGAAAACTATTCAGGGTACTTGGGTTGCAGTTCCTAATTCAGAATCTATCAACAAGTTTGCTGTAGCATGGGCTTCTGGTACTGCTGATGGTTATGCTTTCTCAAGCGAACCTGAATTATACTTTATTTATACAGTAAAGAAGACAATACCTGCAGACGAATTAAATAAGGAAATGTTTACAGGTACTCCAGATAGTACTATGAAGGCTGTTGAAGGTATTACAGCTGGTACTACAAAGTTTAACGCTACTCAGGGTGCTTTCAAGGTTGTTCTTGATGCTGATGCACTTCCAGCAGGTAACTGGGTACAGGGCTTATATGCTCAGGTAGGTTCTACTAAGCAGGAAATTACAGCTTGTGTACACGCTGATGGTACTACAACTTATGAATTCCCAGTAAGAGTTAACTCTGCAACTGGTGCAACTGATGCTATTGATGTTGACATTTATGCAACTACTACTGCTGATGAAGCTGGTGCAACTACTTCTACTGACAAGAAGATTGGTTCAATCAACCTTACTATGGACGGTACAGTAACTAGCTACAATACAGTTAATGGTACAATAGCTAAATAATATAAGGAGGTAGATTGATAATGAAAAAGTACGAAAAACCAGAAATTAAAATCGCTTCCTTTGATAGCGAAAATGTAGTTTCTACAAGCGCAGGTGTAAACCTTACTAAGTTCAACACTACAAACAAGTATACATCTATTGAATTCTAATAAATTGAATTTTGATGAAACTTTAATAAAGAGCCTAATTTATTTAGGCTCTTTTCTTATATTAATATTGAATCGGAAAGATAAATTAGGAGGTATAATATGAAAAAGTTATTGGCTGTTTTTATGGCTGTTATGGCTCTTAATGTAAATGCTTTTGCAGCAACAGAGGTAAATGTTGTTGTGGATAAAACTCCAGTAGAACAAAAGGGCGTTATTGTAGATAATAGAACTCTTGTGCCTGTTCGTGGCGTGTTTGAAAAAATGGGATATACTGCTGAATATGATGCTGAAACAAAGACTGCTACTCTCAAAAAGGGTAGTGATGTTTTAAAGTTTACAGCAGGAGAAAACTATTTTACATACAACGATAAGAAAATAGAAACAGAAGTACCTCAGCAGATTATTGAGGGCAGATTTATGTTGCCTTTAAGAGCTATTGAAAGTGTAGAATTTGTCGGTATTAAGTGGGACGGAGAAACAAAAACTGCAAGTATTACGCACCCATTCTCTGTTGTGCCAATTACAGTAGAAGAAGCTGACAAGATGCTTAGTGGCGATGCTACAGATATAAATTTAGACTGATTTAGAGAGCCTATCCTTTGATAGGTTCTTTTTTTATTGTATTTGTCATAATATTAAGGGATAAATATTATTTAAGGAAGTGACAATATGTATCCCGAAATATATTCTGCTGTCTATGATTTTGGAATATGCCCTAAGAATATAGTGCGTTGCAAATATTTTTATATTGTGCATACTGACAAGGGCAATTACAGTATTTGCAAGGCAAGGGTCAATACCAACAGAATAATTGAAATTTACAGATTAAAGGAACAATTATGGACAAAAGGCTTTAGGGCTTTTGACAGATATTTACCGGCAAAAAGTGGATTGCCTTATGTAGAAAGAGATAGTGATGTATATATCCTTTCTCCTTTTAAGGGAGCCAACGAACTGGACTTCCTTAATAATGCCCAAGTTGTAAAAGCTATTGAAACCATAGGCAGTATGCAGTATGCTTTGAGCCGAATAGAAAGTCAGCCTATGGTAAGGGCTGCATCTATTTTGAAACCTCATCCCCTTGATGAAATGGAAAAAGGGCTTACTACAATGGCAAAATGCCGAAAAGCAATATCCAATACAAAGACTTTGAAGGATTGGGATATGACTGTACTTAAGGTATATGACAAGTATTACAGTAAGGCTGAAAAGGCTGTTGAAAGATTACAGAAAAGTACTTTGGAAAAATCTTTTATACACAATAGGTTAAAAGAAGGTAATATTTTATTTAACTATGGCAGGATTTCTATTATTGATTGGGATTATATGACAGTTGGTTCTCCTCTTTGGGATTTAGCTTTCTTTATAAACAGGTATAAACGCAAAAATGCTTTTTATGCCCATAATAAGGGGCTTAATTACTTAAATATGGAGGATATTTTGGGGGCATATAGTAAAAACAACTATTTGACAGAAAATCAAATAGAGGATTTACAGGCAGTAATTGATTATCCTAGACAATTTATTTCCGTTATTGGTGAAATTTATAGAAAAAGTAGAAAATTCATACCTGTTGGATTAAAAATGAAATTAGATGAAATGGCTGAACAAGTGGATTTTGAGTTATAAAGTTATACAAATAATGTAATAATGTTTTTTTAAAATATATTTGAATTTCGTATTGATTTGTGGTAAAATGGAGGTTATAAAGGAATAGAGTGTAAATTTTATATATAGCTTTTAATAGTGAATCGGAAAGATAAATCCGATGGCTTGATGTAGCAAGCCACAAATTAACGAAGTTAATTTGTTCTGATATATACACAAATTTATAACATAAATTGTAGGAGGTACAACAATGGCTGAACAGAAAAACAAAAGTGCCGAACAGCTGTTGTCTGACTTACACCAGAAACGTCTTGAACAGGCGTTAAACGAATTTAACGCAGATAAAACAAGAATGGCAGTAGGCAGATTATTAGAAGAATATGTTGATGATGGCGGTCAAAGCTACTTTGACGGAGCTCAAAAAGATGCTACACTGTATTTTGTAGACGATGATTATATGGATAAGGTATCTGATGTAGAACCTCAAGACGAAAATAAGCCTAAAAAAGAGAAAAAAGGTGGATTTTTTGCTGGGGCTCTTAGCAAGTTAGCTGAGAAGATGAAAACTGAAGAACCTGATGATTACGAAGATGAATTTCCAGATGAAATAGAAGAATATAAGGACGATAAAGAGGACGATGTGAACCTTATTGACGGCACAAATAAGGGGTTCGATATGCCAGCACCGGAAGACCTCGAACCAGTTGCACCTATTGAGGAGGAAGAAGCTGTTCCTCCGGTAAAGCCTAGTATTTTTGATACAGCTAAACTTTCTTCTATGGATTTAAATGATATTGAAGAACGACTTGAAAAGGTTCATTTAAAACCAGCAACTATGGAATTTGCTGACCCAGACGATGTATTAAAGGAAATATTAGGTGAAACTGAAGAAGAAAAGAAAGAAGAACCTAAGGAAGAAATTAAGCCTGTTAAAAAGGAAAATAGAAAGGTTCATAAGAAGAAGGATTCTCTTGATGATATTTCTGTTGATGATATGGGTCTTGGCAACATCGTAAATAAAATTGCTGAAGAAGAATTAAAGAATAAAGAAGAAAAGCCAGAGGAAACTTCTAGTGTAGAAGAAGTTGAAACTGATGACAATTCGGAAGTATCAGTTGATACAAATACAGAAGATGTACAAGAGATTGAAGAACCTGAAACAGAAATTGAAGCTGTTGAAGAAGAACCGGTTCAGGAAGTTGCTACTGATGAAGTGGAAGAAACTTCAGATGTTGAAGATGTTGCAAGTGAGGATACAGAACCTATAGGTGAAAGTACTATAACTGTTACTTCTGTTCCAGAAGAAAGCATTAACAATGTTGCTGATGAAATTGAAGAACATGAAAATCACACTGAGGAAGATTATCCAACTAAGTTCAAAGAAAAGGACGATAACAAAAATACTTACGTAGCAGAAAAGACAGTAATATTAGATAAGCCTTTAATAGATGCTAGTGAGGTTATATCAGATGATAACCTTACAAGTGCTGAAGATAATGAGGCAGAGGAAACTCAGCCTGTATCACAGGAGGATAATGATATGACTAAGGAAGAAGAAGTTCTCAATGCTATTACAACTGAAACAGAGGCAGAGGTAGAAGAAGACGTTATACCTAGTCGTCGTAGACGTTTCATTGAGGAAAAGAAAAAGGGCAAGAAAAATGCAGAGGAATCTGTAGACGAAGAAATCGAAGATGAAGACTTGGAAGAAGATGACGAGTACGAAGACGATTTTGAGGATACAGAAGATAAGCCAAAGAAGGGTCTTTTTGGTCTTTTCAAGAAGAAAAAGAAAAAAGACGAAGATGAAGAAGACGATTTCGAAGATGATGATGAAGAAATCGAAGAAGATGATGATGAAGTTGAAGACAAGTCTGGTCATAATGATAAGGATAAAGATGAAGATTATGACGATGATGAGGATTTTGACGACGAAGATGAAGAAGACGATTATGATGACTTTGACGATGAGTACAGAAAAGGTTCAGGTTTAAAGAAATTCTTCATTGGTGCATTGATTGTTATTCTTGTAGTTGCTGTAACTGCTCTTGCAGCTATGTGCTATAGCTATAAGTCACAGCTTGATTCTACAAGAGAACAGCTCAATAAAATAGCTGGTAATAATACTGAGGAAACAACAGCTCTTGTTGAGGATATAACTAGCGAGATTACTACACAGGAAGTTACAGTAGCTACTACAGAAAAAGTAACAGAAAGTGCTACAACAGCTGTTGTAAACTCTGGAAATAATAATACTCAGGCTGTTCAGATAGTAAATAGTGATGGTACATCATCAAACTTAACAGGAGCAACTGCTTCTGGTACTACATATACAGTTAAGAGTGGAGATACAGGCGAAAAAATTTGTAAGAGTGTTTACGGGGAATATACAAAGGAAAACTGGAGCAAAATTCTTAAAGCAAATAATATGAATGAATCCAGTACCTATCATCCTGGTCAGGAATTGATTATTCCTTAATTTTGGAGGAAATATGGATTATAAAGAAATGACTCTTGTGGAACTTAGAGAACTTGCAAGAGAAAAGGGCATTGGAAGTATTACAAGATATAAAAAGGCAGAACTTATTGACGTGCTTGAAAAAGTAGCACCTACTTCATTGCCTAAGGAAGAAAACAACAACAGAAACAGCGATTATTTAAAGGAATTAGATAGTGGTATTGTTGGAGAAGGTATTCTTGAAGTACTTACAGAAGGTTATGGCTTTATGAGAGTAGAAAATTACCTTCCTGGTACAAAGGATATTTATGTATCTCCATCTCAAATAAGACGTTTTAACCTTAGAACAGGTGACAAACTTGTAGGTAGACTTAGAAAGCCAAAGGAGAATGAAAAATTCCCTGCTATGCTTTTCCTTACTCACGTAAATGGTGAGCCTACACAGAGTGTTGCAAAGCGTCCTAATTTTGAAGACTTAACACCTATTTTTCCTACAGAAAGACTTAAGCTTGAGACAAGTAAAAATGAACTTTCTACAAGAATTATAGATATTATGGCTCCTATTGGTAAGGGTCAGAGAGGTATGATAGTTGCTCCACCTAAGGCTGGTAAAACTGTACTTCTCAAAAAGGTAGCAAATGCTATTACTCACAATCATCCTGATGTATTTGTAATTGTGCTTCTTATTGACGAAAGACCAGAAGAAGTAACTGATATGCAGAGAAGTATTCAGGGTAATGTTGATGTTATATATTCTACATTTGATGAACAGCCAGAACACCACAAGAGAGTGGCAGAAATGGTTCTTGAAAGAGCTAAGAGATTGGTTGAACAGAAGAAAGACGTTGTTGTACTTTTAGACAGCATTACTCGTCTTTCAAGAGCGTACAACCTTACTGTACCATCTAGTGGTCGTACACTTTCAGGTGGTCTTGACCCAGCAGCACTTTATATGCCAAAGAGATTTTTCGGTGCTGCTCGTAATATTGAAGAAGGTGGTAGCCTTACTGTACTTGCAACTGCCCTTGTGGAAACAGGTTCTAAGATGGACGATGTTATCTTTGAAGAATTTAAGGGTACAGGCAATATGGAACTTGTGTTAGACAGAAAGATGTCTGAAAAACGCATTTTCCCTGCTGTTAATATGGCTAAGTCCGGTACAAGACGTGAAGAATTACTCCTTTCTAAGGACGAGTTAGATGCTGTATACTTCCTCAGAAAGTCATTTAGTGGTTCTATGACTAATCAGGAAGTTACTGAACAGGTAATGGACTTATTAGTTAAAACTGACAATAATGAGGATTTTGTGAAAGCTATTCTCAAACTTAGTAACAATAAATAAAAAATGCTTGCATTGAGTCAAGCTGTGTGATATAATTACTTCGTTATAATGTCGAGGGGATGCCAAAATGTATCCCAATTTTTATGGAGGTGTAAGACATGCAGGAAGCAATTCAGCCAAAGTATTATCAGGCTAAGGTTAAGTGTAACTGTGGTAACGAATTTACAATCGGTTCTACTCAGGAAGAAATCAGAGTTGAAGTTTGTTCTAAGTGCCACCCATTCTATACAGGTAATCAGAAGAACCTTAACGATGCTGGCGGTCGTGTTGAAAAGTTCAACAAGAAGTACGGCAGAAAGTAATTTTCATAAATCAAGACCTATGGTTTGCCATAGGTCTTTTTTTGTACCAATCTTAATTTTTAAAATAGCAAGTTATACACATTTTAGAATAAGTGGAATTGTAAATGTGGATAAATTAAAAATTTTTGATTTTATATTAAAAATGGACTTATACACAATGGAGAATAAAGTTCTCAAGAATTGTGCATAAGTCCCTTTTGATTATATGCTATTTTTTAGTTTTTGTGGAAAGCTGACTCGCCTAATTTTAAACTAGGGTAAGCATTTATATCCATTGTAGCTGTATTGCCTTTCATAAATTCATAGTAACCGGCACTACCAATCATAGCAGCATTATCTGTACACAATATTGGCTTAGGTACATTAAATTCAATGTTGTTTTCTTTACAAGCCTGTTCCATAGCTGTTCTTAAGTGCTTATTAGCTGATACACCACCGGCAAGGGCAAGTTTATTAAGACCTAATTCCTTGCAACCTCTCATAGCACGTTCTACAAGAATATCCACAACAGACTGCTGGAAACTTGCTGCAACATCAGCTCGGTTTATGTCGTGATTCATCATTTTTTCTTTGTTTAAGTAGTTAAGAACAGCAGATTTTAAGCCACTGAAACTAAAGTCATAGGCGTTGTCCTCAAGTTTTGCTCTTGGGAACTTAATTGCATTTGGGTCACCCTCACAAGAGAGTTTATCAATGCCAGGACCTCCCGGATAAGGTATGCCTAATACTCTGGCAACCTTGTCAAAGGCTTCGCCAGCTGCATCATCACGAGTTTTGCCTAAAATATCAAAGTCATCATAATCCTTAATATGTACTAAGTGAGTATGTCCACCACTTACTATAAGACACATAAAAGGTGGTTTCCAATCAATATTTTCTATATAGTTGGCTGCAATATGGCCTTCAATATGATGTACCGGAACAAGGGGCTTATTAAGGGCAAATGCTAAAGCCTTTGCTTCTGAAAGACCTACAAGTAAAGCACCAACAAGTCCGGGACCATAGGTAACAGCAATAGCGTCAACGTCTTCTTTTTTAGTATCAGCCTCTAAAAGAGCCTGCTCAATAACATAGTCTATTGCCTCAATATGCTGACGAGATGCTATTTCCGGAACAACACCTCCATATAATGTGTGTGTAGCAATTTGAGAGGCTATAACATTGGATAAAACCTTTCTACCATTTACTACAACGGCAGCAGAAGTTTCGTCACAAGAGCTTTCAATAGCCAGTATTTTAATTTCCTTTTCCAATTATAATCTCTCCTTTAATGACAAATTGTAAAGCATAAATATCAGGAACACTACAAATGCACCAAAAAATAAAAAGTCAGGTACAGTTGTTGTTATGCTGTAGGATAAGTGCTCCCATAAGTAAATAAATTGATTTACTACAAAGTTTAATTTATCCACAAGCCGTAACAGCATATGTGGATAATGTTCAGTTTTTAATATATGAACAAGTTCAAGGTAGTTAGTTGTAACTGTGGCAATTATGCCGACAAGTGCAGAAGAAAGTGCAAAAATTACAAAACCATAGAACTTTGGCTTGTTGTGTATTTTGGCCATAACTGAAACTTCAAAATTTTCCGGAAGTGGGGGAATATTATTTATTTCAAGGGAATTGTAAAACTCTGTTTGAATTTTGCATACTTTACACTGTTTAGTGTGTTCCTTGAAAATTTCCTGTTCTTCATCTGTCATTTCATTATTTAAAAATCTGTTTAAATCAGAACAATCCATTTTGTTTTTCCTCCTTTTCCAATATTTCTTTTAACAACTTACGACCTCTGTAAATTCTATTCTTCACCATAGAAAGAGGTAAGCCTAAAGCCTCACTTATTTCTGTATACTTCATACCTTCGTTATGATACATAATTATAGGCGTCAAGTATTTATCAGGCAGTGATAAAAGGGCTTTATTTATGGCAGAACTACGCTCTTTATCAAGGTAAGTGCTTTCTGCCGATGGTGTTTGGGATAGGTAATACTCGCTGTTTTCAATAGGGACTGTATCTACTTTTCGCTTCCGGCAAAAGTCTATTGTACGGTTTGTAGCAATAGTTATGACCCAAGTTGAAAACTTATGTTTAGGGGAATATCGCCATAAGTTATTATATATTTTTACAAATATTTCTTGTGATAAGTCCAGACTTTCTTCATAATCGCCCAATATCTTATAGACTGTGGCAAAAACTAAGTTTTTATATCGTCTGACAAGCTCCGAAAAACTGTCTTCATTGCCTTTCAAGCTTTCCTGAACAAGAGCGTAATCGCTAATATTTTCCATAATACCTCAAGCATTAATATGCTGTTTAGTCCTCCTCAAAAAGGAGAGTAACATTCTTTCTGTCTTTTCCAATATGGGTATTTTCAAATATTTCCTTAGCTGATGGTAAAAATTCTTCAGGGAAAGGCATAGCAGGGCTAAAGTGAGTAAGCCACATTTCGTTTACGTTAGCTTTTTTAGCAATTTCGGCAGCTTCAGTAAACATCATATGCTTGTATTCCTTAGCTTTTTGAATTTTATCCTTTTCGCCATACATACCTTCACAAATGAAAAGGTCAGAGTTTTCAACAAAAGCCGGAAGTTCCTTTGTAGGTCTAGTGTCTGTACAATATGAAACTTTTATACCCTTTCGTGGAGAGCCAAGAACCATATCAGAAGTATATGTTTTGCCTTCAAATTCTACACTTTGCTGTTTCTGGAGAATACTCCAAAGTTTTTTAGGAATATTGAGAGCATTGGCTTTTTGTACATCAAATCTACCTACTCTCTTAACCTGAACATTGTAGGCATAGCAAGTAATTTTGTGATTTACTTTAAGGCAATTTATGTGGAATACACCTATATCTATTGTATCCTGTGGTTCAAGCTCTATAAGTTTTACTTCAAAAGGAAGTTCCGGACAGATACAACTAAGACCGGCGTAAACCTTTTTAAGACCTTTTGGGCCAACAAGGGTAAGGGGTTCTGTACGAGCAGAATTTCCAATAGTTAAAAGAAGTCCAGGTAAACCGGAAATATGGTCTGCGTGGTAGTGAGTAAAACATATAACATCAATGTTTTTAAAGCCCCAGCCTAATAACTTCATTGTAACCTGTGTACATTCACCACAGTCAATGAGCATCATTCTGCCTTCAAGGCGAAGCATAAGGCTTGTCAAATATCTGCCAGGTAAAGGCATCATTCCACCTGTACCTAAAAGTGCAACATCAAGCATTTATTAACCTCCGTAGGCACAGTTAAGTGCCTGTATCAATAGTAAATTTATCTGTAAGAAAAGTGACAATGTAATTTCTTTTTGGTGTAAATATACCCTATGGCAAAACCATAGGGTGCATTAAAAATTATTTTTCAGTCTTAGCTGTAGCGTTCTTATTTCCAATAATTTCGCTCTTATTTACTGGTATTCTAACACCACGATTTGTACCAAATTCAACAACAGCAATATCTTCGCCTTCAAGTTCAACAACCTTACCGTAGAAACCTGAAGAAGTCATTACTTCGTCGCCAACCTTAATACCCTGCTGAATTTCCTTTAACTGAGCAGCTCTCTTTTTCTGTGGTCTAACAGCAAAGAAATAGAAAACAAGGGCAAGAGCAGCAATATAAAGAATTAAAATAGCTGTGCTTCCACCTTTGCCCATCTGCATACCAAAAATTGATGCAGCAGAAGTAGCTTCAGTAGCAACTTCTGAAACAGCATTAGCTGCCTGTGTAGCAACTTCGTTTGTGCCACCCGGCATAGTTACACTTGCAGTTAAAAGATTAATAAAGTTTAACATTGTCACATCTCCATTTCGTTAGTATATCTTTTTACGTTTTATTACTTCTAAAAATCCAATTAAATAAAGATTGCACAAGCAATAATCAAAAAGGCTGTAAAAAGAAATTTTAAATAACCTTAGTAAATTACATTATATTAAATTAAAGACCCATAGTCAAGCTATTTACTGTACTTTAATATAAGTTTTAGGAATTTCGCCGTTAAATACTGTGTTTACAAGGGTTAGCTTTCTGGTTATCTCCAAATCCTTTGACCAAAGGGGATTTACTATAGAAACTGTTGTATGCACATTTATCCAAACCTGAAAATTGACTTGGTTTACTCCTGCCTGTGTCATAGATGTTTCATAATCGGCAGTGGCATCTCCTATGGGTTGCAAGCGTATTGTGGTGCTTGGTCCAAAGTGTGAGAGAATAGGAAGACCGGTAAACACACCTAGGGGCAGACGTATTTTAGAGGTAGTAAGGTTATTGAGATTTTGGGAGACAGTTGAGGCTGTTTCGGCACATATATTATTTACAATCATAGAATTTACACTTAAATATTCTAAACGGCCGTTGTTGTCAGAACGAAGAATAAAGTCCTCGCTTTTTATATTTTTAGATGATGAATACAATGAATTTTGTATAATATTATTAATAGAAGTAATGGCATATTTTTGACAAATTTTTACTGAAATAGGCATAACGAAATGTATGTAGGCTACAGATATTACAAAAAAAATAATAAGTAACAAAAATGTAATATTTCTGGCTGTTTTAAAAAATCCACTATTCTTCAATGTTACAGCCTCCTTTTGTGTTATTGAAAAAGCCTTCAGTAAAATTTTCCTTTATAAATAGGCACAATTCTGTTATAATTATATGACAAAGGAGGGGATAAAATGAATCAGCCTGACGGAAGTAGAAGGAGTGGTTCAGAGGGTGAACACAGAAGAAGTAGTTCAATCTCCAGAGCCAAAAGTGGTTCATATAAGACCAACAAAAAAGAAAGAAATTTAAAGAAGAAGAAAAATAAAACTCAACATTCTAAACCATTTACTGTGTTTATGTCTATAGTACTTATGATTGCTATAATGGTAGGTTTTGCAGCAGCCGGTGGTTTAATAGGTGGTTATGTTGCTCTTATCAGAAGTATACCGGACTTAGGACTTTCCGGTATTCAGCCTAGAACATATACTACAGTAGTTTATAACAACGAAAATAAAGAACTTTCTAAACTTCATGGCGAGGAAAACAGAGAGTACATAACTATTGATAAAATTCCGGAAAATATGCAGAATGCCATTATGGCCATTGAAGATGAAAGATTTTACGAACACGATGGTGTTGACGTTAGAGGTCTTTTAAGAGCTGCTTATTCAACTCTTACAGGAGGACAGGTACAGGGTGGTTCTACCCTTACACAGCAGTTGATTAAAAATAACATTACTAATGTTACTAGAAATACTCCTAAGACAAAACTTAAGGAACAGTATTTAGCCCTTAAGTATGAAAAGGAATTAAAGGCACAGCTTGGCTCTAAGCAGGAGGCTAAAAAGTACATTATGGAATTGTACCTTAATACTATTAGTTTTGGTCATGGATACAGTGGTGTACAGACAGCTGCTCAGGGTTATTTTGGTAAAGATGCGTCAGAGTTAGACTTAGCAGAATGTGCTTGTCTTGCCGGTATTACAAACAATCCATCTATGTATTCACCAAGAACTGAGCCAGAGAACAACAAGTCAAGACAGACAGTTATCCTTAACTATATGCTAAAGCAGGGTCTTATTACTCAGGCAGAATATGACGGTGCTATTAATGAGGATATTTACTCAAGAGTATTAAAGTCTAAACTTCTTGCAACTAATGACACTAAGAATGACGGTGTTACAATACATTCTTATTATGAAGATGCACTTATTGACCAGATTTCTGAGGATTTACAGACTAAGTACAATATGAGTGCTAAGCAGGCAAACAATGTTATTTACAATGGTGGTTTGCAGATTTATTCTAACTACGATTCAAGAATACAGGGCATTGTAGACAATGTAATGCTTGATGATTCTAATTTCCCTAAGCCTAACTACAGCTTAGACATTAATTACATTGTTTCTACTGAAGATACAGCAACAGGTGAAACAACAAACAAGGAATACAAGCAGTTTGCTCGTTCTAAGGCCGGTGCTGAGGCTTGGGTAGCAGACAAGAGAGCAGAAATAGAAGCAGGTCTTTCTTCTACTCAGAAGATACTTGCAGACAGAGCAGATATTAGTGTTCAGCCACAGTGTTCAATGGCTATTATTGATTACCATACCGGTGAAATAAAGGCTATTGCCGGTGGTAGAGGTGAAAAGACAGTAAACAGAGGTTTCAACAGAGCTACAGATTCAGCTAGACAGCCGGGTTCTGTATTTAAGGTATTGGCTGCTTATGCTCCGGCTATTGACTTGGGCAAAATAACAGCTGCATCTACTATCGTCGATGAACCTTACACAACAGCTGACGGATACACTCCTAAGAACTGGTGGGGTAACAGCTACAGAGGTGCTGTAACTCCTAGAACAGGTATCAGAGATTCCATGAACGTTGTAGCAGTAAAGGTAATGGTTGAAACAGGTATTGACCTTTGCTACGATTACTTATTAAACTTTGGTTTTACTACTCTTGAAAACGATAACCATGCAGCTACAGCTCTTGGTGGTCTTACAAAGGGTGTTACACAGGTTGAATTGGCAGCAGCTTATGGTACGTTAGCAAATCAGGGTCAGTACATCAGACCTATGTTCTACGACAAGGTTCTTGACCACGATGGCAATGTTCTCCTTGAAAATACTAAGGAAACAAGACAGGTTGTTAAGCCATCAACTGGATATATTGTTACACAGCTTATGACAAGTGTTGTTAAGGAAGGTACTGGTACAGCAGCTAACTTTAAGCAGTCTAATATGCCTCTTGCAGGTAAGACCGGTACAACAACTGATTCTAAGGACTTAACATTTGTTGGGTATACTCCTTACTATGTAGCAAGCATTTGGTATGGTTATGATAGATATGACAAGAAAGTTCCTAATATGAACGGCTTTAACCAAACTACACACTTAAAGGTATGGAATAAGGTTATGGAACAGGTAAATGAAGGTATGGAAGTCAAGGACTTTGATATGCCTAACGATGTTGTAAAGGCTACAGTTTGTAAAATATCCGGTAAGTTGGCAAGTAGTTATTGCCCAGCTATAACAGATTACTTTGAAAAGGGTACAGCTGTTTCTACATACTGTTCAGGTAACCATAGAGGATATTCTTCTTACGGTAGTTCTAGTAACTCAAACAGCTCTACATATACTAAGAAGAAGAAAAAGTCATCTTATTCTTCAAGTGGCAACAGCTATAGTAGTTCAGGAAGTAGCTCAAGTAATTCATCTTCTACAGGAGGAAGTTCTTCATCGTCTGATAGTAGTTCTTCATCAAGTGGAAGCAGTTCAGGACAATCTTCATCAAGCTCAAGTGGACAGTCTTCGTCTACTTCTTCAAGTGGTTCTTCATCTAGTTCAGGTGATTCATCACAGAGCAGTGGAAGTGGAGATTCACAACAATAATAAAGCAGTATTACAGCCGAGGAGGGTATCTTCCTCGGCTTTGCCTTGCAAGAAATGCTTGCATTTCTTGCAATTAGTCTAAGGTAG
>ERZ791903.1439-NODE-1439-length-22765-cov-3.207662_pt1 | contig 22765 bp, 19 predicted proteins | sample MGYA00510148_ERZ791903 | MGnify/ENA primary metagenome ERZ791903 (study PRJEB30046, sample SAMN00792080) | human gut metagenome | study: EMG produced TPA metagenomics assembly of the A metagenome-wide association study of gut microbiota in type 2...
TGAAAATGTGGTTAAATTTTTGCTTGGAATTTTTGTTGCATAACCTATCACAAATAGTGTTATTCCTATTGCAATCACAAGAATGGAACAAATTTTCTTCATGGTATTACCTCCTGTTTTATGTTTATCTGCTACGATAATCGTTTATAAGACTATTATTGCTTTCAATGGAACTTTGATTATTGGATATACAAGTGTTATAATAATCAATATTACTTTGACTTTCTGATATAAGTTCATTGTATACGTCAACAACTCTTTGGCAATCGTCTAAGTGAGATTGAGCCTTTGAAACTGCTTCGGAGTCAACTTCTGTAGTCCAACCGCCATCACCATAAACTTTAACCATTTTCTTATTGGCGTTTTCAAGCTGTATTTTAGCCTCTTCAACATCATCTTCGGCATCCGATTTGTAGATTTCATAGATGGAAATATCAGATTGCTCATTGTTTATTTCGTTCTGATAGGTGGAGATTTCACTCTGTAGGCGATTATTTTCTTGCTCTAAAGCACTTATTTCAGAACTATAATCATGCGTGGTAGTTGTAGTTGTAGTTGTCGTTGTGGTTGTAGTCGTTGTGGTAGTAGTTGATGATTTGGAAGTGGTTGTGGTAGTTGATGGTTTAGTTGTTGTCAAAGTATGAGAAGTTGTTGTGGGAGTGGTGGTTGTTGTACTTGTTGTAGTGGTAGTGAAATTACTGTCAGATATGGAACTTGTTGTTTTACTATTACATGAGGACAATGCTAATATTGTCATGAGTGAAATAAGAATTAATTTTATTTTGCTCATTTTTTATTTCCTCCAATTTCTAAGATTAATTAGAATTACTTTTAATAAAAAAATTTTAGCATATTTTAGGCTGAAAATCAAGATTTAGGGTTTAAGTGTAATATCTCAGAAACTAAAATTGTGTATTTCAACAAAAAATACGCTAGAATTTTGTGAAAGATTTTTATTTTTAAGTGTTGACTTCACCTTGACACTTTGATATAATGAAATCAAGATAGTAGAAAGAAGGTGTTTTGTTATTAAACAAGTTCCAATTCGTATTGATGACGAGCTTCATAAAAAATTAAAAATCATCACCATAAAGAATGATACTACAATCCAAAAATTGGTTGAGGATTTTTTAAAAAAGTATGTAGCCGAACATGAACATCAAGAATAAAAAATATAGTATATTGCCACATCTTGCAGGAGGGACAATATACTATATCTAGGAACAACCACACAAAAGCGAATTGACAAATGGTGATTGTATAACTATATTCTATCACATACTTCTGCCTTTGTCAAGTATTATCTTTAAAGAGGTGGGAGTATTTTTTATGCTTGCAAGCAGGAAATTTCAAACAACAATGTAAATTAAGAACAGAAAGGACAAAGAAAATGGACGGAATCAAAACATTCACAAACAAGGAATTTGGAACAGTGAGGACAATAGTTAAGGACGGAGAGCCTTGGTTTGTCGGAAAAGATGTGGCTGAGATTTTGGGATATAGCAATACGCCTAAAGCTATTCGAGACCACGTTGACGGTGACGATAAGCTGACGGAACGTTTTGTTCTGTCAGGTCAAAATCGTGAAGCTATAGTTATTAATGAGTCTGGCTTGTATTCTCTTATTCTCGGAAGTAAGCTACCAAAGGCTAAAACATTTAAACGTTGGGTTACATCAGAGGTTCTTCCGACTATACGCAAGACAGGTGGTTATGTAGCTAATGACGAGATGTTCATTAATACCTATCTGCCAAATGCCGATGCTCAGACGAGAGAACTGTTCAGGCTCAATCTGTCAACGATCAGACAGCTTAATAATAAGATAGAGCAGGACAAACCTCTTGTGGACTTTGCAAATCATATACAGACCTCTGAGGATTGTATTTCAATGAATGATATGGCAAAGCTGGCAACTAAGAACGGAATAAAGATAGGTAGAACAAGGCTATTTAATTTTTTGAGAGAAAAGAAAGTGCTAGGCTGTAGGGACGGTCATAAGAATATGCCTTATCAGAGGTATATAGACACTCAGCCATGGTTTCAGCTTAAAGAAAGCTCATACATACAGAATGGCGAAGTCAGAATAGGACTAACACCTATGGTAACGCCAAAGGGTCAGAGTGGAATTATTAGAATGTTGAGAAAGTGTGATGTAACAGGCTAAAGTAAATAAAATGCAAGTTTTGTTTTCAAATCTTGCAAAAAAATAAAAAAGAAAGGAACAATAAACAAAATGAACATAAACAAATTTAAAAGGCTGCTTGCCGAGCGTGGGTTTTCATACTCACGCAGAGGTAAGGGGTCGCATGAGATATGGGTAAATGAGAATGGAGAGTCTTTTTCATTCCCATCAACCCGAAAAGAAGTTTATATTGGAATTGTATGGAACTTCCGAAGAAACTATTGTCGCTGTTAAATCGTGTATTTATTTTTGGGAATAATTTATCATTGATTTAGACATTGAATGGTGATAGAATTGTGATAGTGGTAATTAGTATGGCAATTATTGCTGTACAAAATAAAGGACAAATATCCCTTGACAAAGCATTTGTTTTGTAGTATAGTATAAACATTATAGAACAGATGTTCGTTTTGAGATTGAATAAAAGGAGTGTATAAAATGAAAAAAATGACATTACAAGAGCTTATGACATTTGCTCGTGAGAATTTATGGAACAAATTTATCATCACTAACAACATAAATACAGACCACATTTATGGAACGGCTCTGAAATTGTCGCATGAGCCTGTTGTATACAAGTCACTAAAAAGCATAAGTGACAAATTAGTGCCGTATTTTGATGATCCTGAGTGGCTTGTCTTAGAACTAGATAGGGGACATGATTTGTTATTAGCCGATTACATAATGTCATTGGGCTTAGGTGATGATGTAGACTATCTCACTGAATTGTCCGAAATGACGGTTGAAGATAACAACAGTACCGTTATGATAAATTGTAAAGATATTGTACTAACCATAGTTGGAGAAAATGATGGAACACACGTTGTACCCTCACTTCCCTTGCCGCCTGCTCCTCAATCTTTGGATTGTTATAATTTAATGAATTTTCTTAAAGTTGATTACATTGATTTTGCCAGAGTTAAAACAAATGAGCATGAAGCAATACTGCCAATTGATTGTTATACACTTGGTAATCTTTCAGAGGAACAGCTTGACGGTCTAAAAGATTTATATATAGATTTACAGTTTGGCGACACGGAGAACGATGAATATGATTATTCATGTACACCATATGTCATGTACGATTATGTACACGGGCTTGCATTTGCAGGTTTATGGAGTCTGCAAAATAGCCATCTTATCAGTAAAGTACCAATAGAAGTTATAGGATATGATAATTACGAGAGTAAAAATAACAAGGCACAGGTATTCAAAATAAGTTCTGAAGTAAAAAGAATTTTGAGCAAGTCAGAAGTCGGAAATCTAAATTTTAATATCGGTAATTTCAGTTTTGAAAACGTCCCGTTTCATAGATAATTAACATATCCGTAATCAAATAAACATTGACTATTATTCGAGTACAGATTATAATATAGAAAATACGACAAAAAAGACAAATAGAGACAACAAAACGTTTAATAGAGAGGAGTTGAATGTCATATGATTAACACCATAACACCAGTAATAACCACAGAAACAAGAGAAAGAAGAGTTAATAAAAATATAGTTACTAGAGGAGATATAATTTTGGTTGATCTGCCAAATGTAGGCGAGTCAGTTCAGACAGGTAGGAGACCAGCTATTGTTGTACAGAATAACATGGGCAACGCACACTCCCCTTGCATAATAGTTGTACCGATTACAAGTGCTACAAAAAAATATGTGCCAACCCATGTTAAAATCGGTGTTGAAAGCGGTTTACTGAAAACTAGCACCGTTTTGTGTGAACAGCTATTGACTATTAATAAATCTAGTGTTATTAAAACACTTGGGCATTTGACACCTAATGTTATGAAGCAGATTGAACAAGCGATTTATATTTCGCTTGCCCTGCATCATTAATTGGTGAACACTTGACATTTAATCGTCCTTTGTGGTATAATACATATAATTATAGGCAATTTTTAGTACAATTATATGTAAGCATTATATCAGGAAAGGACGATTTTTATGTCATTAAACAGTTTTTACACTATAGACCAACTTAGAACAAGTGTAGAACATCATTTGTTCGCACAGAAAGCTTCCATTGAAGTTGTCAAAAGAAAATCTCAAGTTCTTTTGGGATTATTAAATAAATATAATGAAGATTTGTCGTTACAGGATAATATTTATCAATATTTATCAGGTGTATCAAAACGATCATATGATAGTCAATGTGGTTACTTAAAGCAATGGGTAATTGAAGAGGGAATAGATTGTAATTTTGAGATTAACTACAAAGATATCCCTCGAAATTATATGACAATAGAAACTCTTAACGAAAAACTAAATAAGTTATACGAAGATCCAAGTACTATTAGTCGTAACGTTATTTTCTATCTTGTTTACGCAAGGTTATACGCTTATTTGATTTGGATAGGTCTGTCTAACAAAGAGATTAAATCACTTAGAAAGGGCGACTATGATATCGATAATAAGGTTTTGTATATTGGCGATGATAATAGTAACGTTAGAACCATTGATTTAAAATTGCCCTATTACGACGATATTTCGGAAATACTGCACGATGAGCTATGCAGAAATATTAGCTCTAGAAAATTTGTTGACAAAGAATTTTTTTACAATGGAAGTGTAATTTGCATAAAAATGTACGATAATTCTTATGATGCTCATGGAAAAGAAATTGGATGTTATAATGACTATGACTCCCTATTTAGACTGCTAAATGATGACATAGGCAATAATAATGCTCTTGTCGCAAACGTTCGCCGCACTCTTGCCCCAATAATAAAAAGAGTAAGTGATATTGAAATTTCAGGGCTATTTTATCGTGTTACCAAACGTGCAATTGCAATGAAAAAAGATGTTACAAAATACAACTTTAATATAATTTTGGGCTTTTTCGGGTACGGAACAAATCGTAGGGGATTGTTTACCGAGTATCTAATTTATAAAGAGCAAATGTTAGATAAGTAATATTGAGTAATTGCAAACTATAAAAAATAAAAGTATTGTATCATCTCTTCCGATAATACAATACTTTTATTTTTGTTACTAAAAATATTAATATTTTGTAAACTATACAATATTGCTATTGACAACTATTAATTAGTGAATTATAATATAGTTACACTATTAAACGAGTATATATCTATATGTACTCACCATTAAACGAGTACACTTGAAACAAGTACACTTGTCACTGTGGTGGAATAGGTATACATAAGGAACTTAAAATTCCTCGGAAAAATCCATGCGAGTTCGAGTCTCGTCAGTGACACCAGTACAGTTTGCCAATACTGTACAAAGTAAATTGGCATAGCAGGTACAGAGCTTATCTCACCATAAGGGAATGTAGTGTGATACCTGCATTTGCAACTTTAGCTCAGTTGGTAGAGCATTTGACTTTTAATCAAAGGGTCAGGGGTTCGAATCTCCTAAGTTGCACCAAGTCGGTTACGGTTGCCGACAACGATAACGGTTCATCGATTAGTTGATTACAAATTGCAAACTGATTTGTAAAGGCAGGTGAATAAAAAGCACTGTGAAAGCAGTGCTAATATTGGACTATAGCTAAGTGGTAAGGCAAGAGACTTTGACTCTCTCATTCCGCTGGTTCGAATCCAGCTAGTCCAACCAAAATATTTTGTAACGTATTTTAGGTTACAAATATAAAATAACGTAAAACAAAGGTGGTGATAAAATGATTAAACTTTACTTGATGAAATACGGTGAGAAAAGTATAAGCAAAAAGATTATAGGGAGTTACAAAACTCCATAAGAATGTAATCAGGCTATTAATGATTACATCATAGACGACGCATTGTGTAATGTAGAACGCTATAGGCGTTATTGGTTTGAAGATATGGAACTTATGGTGGACTATGGTTCACATTGGAAATTCTTCAAACTCAAACCAACGTGTAATAAATCAGCCGATGAATTGTAAAAATGGGTCTATGGCGATGAATAAACAAAAAAATAAGCCACTCAAAAGAGTGGTGGCTTTATTTTGGAGGGTAAAAATGAGATTTAGTGGATATGATAGATTTAGTGGATATGATATAGGAGATAAAGTAATATATGTAAGTTCTTTTACCAAGCCTATGATAGGTAAAGTTGTTTATTATATAAATGACAATTATCTTGTAGACCTTTCTGATAATACAAGAAGATGGGCAACAAATAGAGAATTGAAGAGATATGGCGAAAAGAATGACTATCTTAATGTTGTTAATAAATATATAAAAGGAAGAAAATATAGATGTATTAAAGATTATATTTTTAATGACTCTATTTTTGAGGGTGCTTTTATAGAAATAATACCAACAAATACTGAATTTACTATTGACATACTCTTTTCATATACAAAGATTATACCCATTAATGAATATATAACTATTATTTATGTTGCTTTACGCCCCATTGCTTGGAAACCTAAATATGAAACTAATATATTAGGCGGTACAATAAACATTGTTTGGGAAGATTTCGTAAAATATTTTAAATTTGTAAAATAGGGGGTAGTTTTAAAATGCTAACAATGGAACAGATAGAGGAAATAGCAAAATTAAATGGGATAGGAATAATTGAAAATCCCACACAAGAAGAACTAGAAGAGCACAGTGAATCTCTTCTACTATCTCTTGCAGGCATCGTTGATTATAGACGTAGCCTTTGTAAAAATTGTACTTGGAAAGATAATTGTGACCATGTTGTATGTAAAGATATTATTTATAATAGCAGTAACGAAGATGAGGATGAATAATTATGATAGTATTTTTGATGTTTGATTATAGATATTGTAATTAGCAGCCATGCTGTTGACATAGATTTTAATTTTTATTCCGCTCTGAAAAGAGCGTTAAAATACACATTTTATTGAGAAAAAATAAAGGAGTTGTAAAACAATGAAAGGTTATAAAGTTTTTAAACCCGATTGGACGTGTAGAGGGTTTCAATACTCAGTTGGCAAAACTTTTGAAAAAGATATGACACCTTCATGTTGCAACAGAGGGTTTCATTTTTGCACAGAACTAAAAGATTGCTTTAACTATTATTGTCTTGACCCGCTTAACAAAGTTGCCGAAATCGAAGCCCTTGGCGAAATTGACACAGAAGCAACTGGTAAGAAACACTGCACTAACAAAATCAAAATTGTCCGTGAAATTTCATGGGAAGAAGTTTTGAAAATGATTAATGTAGGAAAAGCCAACACGGGATTTGGTAACACTGGCAATTATAATAGCGGCAACTACAACAGTGGCAACTGTAACACTGGCAATTATAATAGCGGCAACTATAACAATGGCAACTACAACAGTGGCACTCATAATACTGGCAAGAACAATAGTGGTCATTATAACAGCGGTACTAATAATACTGGTGATTACAATGCTGGCTATTGGAACGATGGTAACTGCAACGATGGTAGTCATAACAGCGGTCATTGGAATAGTGGTAATTATAACAGTGGTTACTGCAACTGTGGCAACTGTAACAGTGGTGACTGTAACAGTGGTGATTGGAACGATGGCAACTGTAACACTGGCAATTATAATAGCGGCAACTGTAACGATGGTAGTCATAACAGTGGTGATTGGAACAAGACCAATTTTTCAAGTGGTTGTTTTAACACCGAGGAATCAAAGATTTTGATGTTTAATAAGCCTTCTGATTGGACTATTGAAGATTGGCGTTGTTCAAAAGCAAAAGAACTATTAAATACTATTTCATACAATGCTCTTCAATGGGTTTATTCTGATAAGATGACCGAAGAAGAAAAAGAACAGCATCCTAAGTATAAGACAACAGGTGGCTATTTGAAAAAACGTAATAAATCTGAATGTAACCAACTTTGGTGGGACAATCTTTCAGATTGTAACAAGAATGTTATTAAATCCCTCCCAAACTTCAATGCAAAAATCTTCAAAGAAATTACAGGCATAGATATAAACAAAGGAGTTTGATAAAAATGAACAAAAGAAAGTTTAAGATTGGAGAACTTTATCGGGTTGGTTTAGATAGTTTCGGTAATAGAATGACCGAAACTGGAAACGTAATAAGGATTAAAACAATAGAGTATGTAAACAACAAGAAAATGGTTGGATACCAAACAATTAAGCCAAATGGTGGCGATAGTATGTTTTATATTTATAGCAATTTTGCTAATTGTTTAAAGAAAATATCGTCTGATATTGACCGTGAAATTCAGATTACTTTCCACGATAAGACAACAGTTGCGAAGTTAAAAGAATACGGCAAAGTGATAAATGTTGGTGTTTCAAAGTGCTGTCCTGACGATACATACAAAGAGTATATTGGTGCTGGTTATGCTTTGGCTAGAATATATTTTCCTAACGCTAGTTGTGATAATAAAGAGATACGTTTTTTTGATACTAAAATAAACCCTAAAGAAAAATCTGAGTATAGATGTGATAAGCAGTTCTCGCACTCTGATATAAATAAAGCAATATACAATTTAATTAGTAGATATGACATTGCTGATACATGGGTAGCAGAGTCACTGAATAATTTCGGAATTGCGTTACATGAAGAACTTGACAACATGAAGGAGAGTAAGTAATGGAAGTATATAACCCACAGGACGGCAGAAATTGGCACGAGATTAAATATACATTACAACACGGTAAGTATAAGGGTTGGTTTACTACTGAGGTTGGTGGCACTTGTCGAGGAGCTGATCTTCTTGACCCAGATATTTTTGCCACAATGTGTAGTATTGATATCGTTTCAAGCAACTGCGAATTTGAGATTGACGAAGATAACGAGAGCTTTTCTTGTAGATTGCACGATGATAATGGCAATGACCTTTTCTTTGATTGTTGTGATGAAGAGGATGTGAGGGAAATGTTAGTAGCAATAGAGATCATTAACGTTAGATAAACTAAATTTAATGTGTTTTAGAAAGAGGGCATGATAAGATGGTGTGATTTTAAGTTCACAAAATGATAATTTTATTTGACAACAAAATTTGATAAATACATAAAAGGAGAATAAAATGGCTGAAAAGAAAAATAATAAGGGTCTTGGACTTCAGGAAACAAAGGGTAGTTTTCAGATTAGAGGTAAACTGACAGGCTGTGATAAGGACAAGTTCTATACAGAACTGACAACCTCTACAGGCAAGCCAATGAGAATGGTTAATGTCGGTGTAGAAATTGATAAGAATAAGTCTGTGTATATAAATTTAAACGGCATGGAAAGAGATGTAGTATACTTCTCTAAGACCGAGGGCAAGGGTAAGGATAGAAAGACAACAACAGAAAAGGTAAAGTGGGCTGACAGATTTACTTTTAACAAAAAGGACTTTAGACCTATTGGAATTAATCTTGGCTTGACAAAGGTGGTTGACTCAATGGGCAAGGAAGGAAATGATAAGAAGATACTTGTTGAATATGATGCTTGTAAGTATATAGCAGATAATGCAAAGGACGGTATGTCCGTATTTGTCAGAGGAAAGAATGAGTTTTCCACCTATCAGGATAGACACCAGACCAGATTTGTTCCGTCACAGATTTCACTTTGCAAGGACGTAGATTTTGACGCAGAAAATTTTAATGTTATTGGCAATTTTGAACAGGTCATTGTATTCATGGGTATTGAGAAGAATGATGAAGGTAACTTCACCGTATCCGCAAAGATTGTAACTTACAATTCTATAGAAGATGCGGAGTTCGTTATTGACAAGAGTAAATCAAAGTTTGCAAGCACTCTAAGAAAGCTCAAGCCATATACAGCTCTTAAAGTCTTTGGCGATATCATGATAGAACATGATATTGAAGAAATTGAGGAAGATGATGATGACGGTTGGGGCGAAAGCAACCCTATGGATAGAGTGAACAATCCGACAAAGAGAATACTTCTCATTACTGGAGCTGATAAGGATAGCGTAGATACAGAACTTTATTCAGAGGAAATCATTGATAAGGCTATCGCAAAGACAAAGGCTACCGAAAATGCAAATAAGGACTTTGGCTCTGATGATAATGATTGGGGTTCTGTTTCAGATAATGATCTGACAGACGAGGACGATGAGTGGTAAATTGTTGCTACTTACCATTATTAACAACGAAAAGATAATATAAAAGGAGATAAAAATATGGCTAGAGCAAGAAAAGCAACACAGACACAGAGCAAGCTTCAGATGATACTTTTTGGAGAAGAAGGTACAGGCAAGTCAACACTTGCCTTGCAGCTTGCTTATTTTAAAAGACCTGACGGCAAGCCGTTTAGAGTTCTTTATATAGATAATGAGAACGGCTCTATTGATGATTTTATCGGTGGACTTGAAGCTGATGGTATCAACACTGAGAATATTTATATTGTGTACACTCAATCCCTGGGTGAAACAAGAGAATACATAAATAAGGTTAAGAACAAGGAAGATTTTCACGTTCTCGATGACGAGGGCAACGAAACAGACGAGATTGTGCTTGATGGAGATGGTGAACCATTCAGAGCTGATGCTATTGTAGTTGATGGTACAACTATTCTTAACTTAACAACTAAACAGGCACTTGTGGAGCTGTCTAAAAAGAGGAATGGTGTTAAGGCAAAGAAGAAAGAACTTATTGGTGATGAAAAACTTGTTGCCATTGAAAATGCAGGATTGGAACTTCGTGATTATCAGACAATCAACTTTAAGGGTCAAGATTTGATACTTGACCTTATGTCCTGCGGAGCGCACTTTATTGTGACCGCAAGGGAAACTGATGAAAAGGTTTCAGTAAAGGGTGATGATGGTAAGATTACAAGTGTTGCAACAGGTAGAAAAATTCCTGATGGCTTTAAGCAGATGAATTATAATGTTAAAACTGTTGTTAGAATGTATATTAACGAGGATAACAATTTCTGTGCTTATATCAGCAAGGACAGGACTGGTGTACACGATAAGGAAACAGTTGAAGACCTATCTCTTGTTGATTGGCAGGTCATTATTGATAGAACAAAGGACAAGAAAGAGTTTTCTGTTAAGAATGACCTTACTAAAGCTGTCGATATTGAGCAGGATATTTATACAAAGGAAGTTATGGGTAAGGTTGGAGAGCCAGTTGATAGTATTGAAACAAATGAAAATTCTGCCGAAAATCAGATAACAGAACTTTTGGATAAGATTTCGGCTATCATGAAGGGTCTTAACCCTATCGGTAAGACAAAGGCAAAGGAGGCTCTTTCTGCCGAAAGTCTGCCTGTTAAGTCAACAGAAATGAAGAAGATTACAGATATTAAGACTCTTGAAAGGGTTCTTGAAGTTATTTCTAAGATTTAATTTTTTTTACAAATAAAGCGGTGAGGGTTATCCCCTCACTTGTCTTTATTTAGTTATTTTGATTAAGGCGGTGAAATACTTGGCAAAAAGAAGAACAAAAGAACAGATAGAGAAAGACAAGCAGGACAAAAAAACAAGAATACAGTTTACAGATTGGCTATATAAACAATATGATATTTCATTTTTGCCAAAATATTTTTTTATAAATCTTGATAAGGTGTACAAAGGCACTTATAAGAATTTGAATAAACCTGTTCCTGTCAAAGATTTATGGGATATGTGGCGAAAGAAAATGTCATTTCTTCGTAAAGTACACGAGTTTAATACTCGTAAAGGTAAAAAAATCGAAGGTGCAGCGTTAATTACATATGACCTTGCTATTATATTGTCTAAATATGACGGTTATTTGAAATGGAAAGAAGAACAGGCATTGGCTAAAACAGGTACAAGCGAAGAACAAGTTAATATAAATTACGAAAAAATGGCAACATCAAAATCTTCCAAAGAACGTGATAAAAACAATGATAGCCTTGATATTGACAGTATTATTAATGAAATTTAGGTAGGTGACAAACATGGATATTATAACAAACGTTCCTACTGAAGTTCTATTTGTGGGTTGTATTTACAAACAGCCTGATTTGCTGGTAAATTACGGACAATATATCCGTAGTAAATACGATTTTTCAGATGAAGTTACACGATTTTTTTATGACTCAGCCGAAATAATCTATAAAACGAGAACACAAACATTCAATAAAACTACTATTTTAACCTATTTTTCAGAAGAGCCTGAAAGACTTTCTTTGTATAAAAAGTATGGTGGTTGGAAAACTCTTGACAGTTGGATGAAAATTGCTATAACTGATGACATTGGTAAGTATCAAGAAATCATTAAAAAGTATTCTTTGTTGAGAGAGTATCAAAGAAATGGTTTTGATATTACAAAAATTGTAGAGCATAAGAAATTTGAACAGTTTACGGCTTCTGACATCTACAGATTAATTAGAGGTAAAGCAGATAGAATACATACGGTGATCTTGACAAACCAAGAAGCCGAAATTCTGAATAGCCACATTAAACAATCGCTTATTGCGTGTATGGAAAAGCCCGATTTGGGCGTGTCACTTCCCTTTCCTATTCTAAATGATATATTTAGAGGTTGCAAACTAGGCTCGACAATGGCTATTGGTATGCTTTCTAACGCAGGAAAATCACGATTTATGACAAAAATCATTGCATATTTAACGCTTGTAAAACATGAAAGAGTCTTTGTTATGCTTAACGAGATGGGTGTTGACGATCTTAGAAAGTGTCTGATTACAACGTGTATAAATAATGTTGAGTTTCAAAAGTTACACGGCATCAAGTTAAAGAAGCCTGAAAAGGAATTAACACTTGGTTTGTACAAGGATAAATCAGGTGAATACATATATCAGAAAACAGACGATTGGGGAGAATCAACAGAAACCTTGCAAGAGTATGTTCAAAGGGTCGCTGAAAATTCAGAGGAATATGTAAAAATAATGAAAATCGCCAAATGGATTGAGGCTGAAACTAATGAGCTTATTCTCGTTAAGGATATGGCTGGCGGTTATGATGACAAAACACTAGAGTTTGAAATAAGAAAAGCTAATCTAACTCATGGTGCGAAATACTTCTTTTACGATACCTGCAAGCAAGACACGCAAGCCACAGGAGATTGGGCAGCTTTAAAAGCCACTGTGACAAAACTCACAGACTTGGCAAAGCAGTTGAATATGTTTGGCTATCTTTCAATTCAGCTTACAGACGATACGGAGTTTTGTAAACCTGACGAGCTTAATTCTAATAATATTGCTAATGCAAAACAGCTAAAGCATATTATATGGACGATGACACTGTTTAAAGAAATATCTGTTGGAGATTTTCATAAATATCGCTATGTTCAGCATGATGCTGAATGGGGCAAAGATGTTGAATGTGAACTTAAAGTTGGCAAGAGGTATTATGTAGGCAATGTAGACAAAAACAGATTTGGTTGCAAAAAGAAAGTTGTATTTGAAGTTGACCTAGATTTGAACACTTGGTATGAAGTTGGAGAATTAAGAAGAAAGTGAGGATAAAATGGATATTTCTGTCCTCAAAGGAAAGATACTAGAGAACAATTATGTTCCTGTCATACTTGACGAAATAGGTTGTCACCATATTTCCTGTAAAGCAGGTTATGTTCAGTGCGGCAATCCTGATGGCGATAATCAAGGGGCGATCACTGTTTATCTCAATGAAGGTCTTTTAACTGTTGACTACACAAGAGAAATACATAGTAGTTCAAACTTAGATACAATAGATATTTTGACCTTGTGCAATTTTTTTGCAGTTGTACGTTTTATGAAGCTGTTCGTAAAGTTTGTAATTGGTGCGGTATTAACTATTATAAAGATGAATATGACGATTTGCCTGAAAGTCTAAAGTTTACGAAATTTATTTCTGAAATGGCAGATGATGAGTCTAGTTACGAAGAAATGCAACCTTTAAAGCCCATTAAGGAAAATGTTTTATCGTACTACTTCCCTGCCGTTAATGATTATTTCTTAAAAGATAACATCTCGTATGATACTCAAATGCTGTTTGAAATAGGTTATGACGATGTTTCCAATCGAATTACAATTCCTGTAAGAGATGAAATGGGAACATTAGTCGGTGTTAAGGGTAGGTTATTTTTAAAGCAAGAAGAAATGACAGAAGAAGAGCAAAGAGTTAAGTATATATATTTGGAGCGTTGTAACAGAGCTAGAATATTATATGGACTTTATTTATCCGAAAAATATATAGCTCGGACAGGCTACGTTTATGTGGTTGAAGCTGAAAAAGGTGTTATGCAACTTTGGAATATGGGAATAAAGAATTGTGTAGCAACTTGTGGTAAAAAAATAAGCCAATATCAAATAAATATGCTGACAAGGCTGAGTTCTCATATTATATTTTGTTTTGACAAGGACGTAACCATAGACGAGTTAAACGATATAGCTGACAAATTTCTGGATTGTATTCAAATAAGTGCTATTATTGACACTGATAACTTACTTGAAGAAAAAGAAAGTCCAACAGATAATCCTGATAAGTTTAAACAGTTGATTACCAAATATACGCAAGTTATAAAGAATGGGAAGTGAAACAACAAAACATGAATTATAAAATAATAGGCAATAATGATTATTGCCATATTCCAATATCTATTTTTACTAATAGAGGAATAACTAATGTTAATGAATACACTCATTTAACCGATGATGTATTAATTCCTTATGATAATCTTGATAATATTAATGAAGCGGTTCAAATGCTAGATAAACACATTAAAAGCAATAGTAAAATGGCGGTTATTGTTGATTGCGATGTTGACGGTCAGTGCAGTGCTGCCATGATATATTCTTATTTGAAACGGTTTAACAAAGAAATTGATATTACATATCTAATACATTCTGGAAAGCAACATGGTATTTCTTCTGAGATAGAAATACCTGAAAGCACAAAATTGTTGATTATTCCCGATGCGGGAAGTAATGATACTGAACAATGCAAGCAGTTGACAGCACAAGGTATTGATGTACTTGTTCTCGATCACCATGATATTGAAAGAACAAACCCATATGCGGTTATAGTAAATAATCAGTGTAGTTCAGAATACTCTAATAAAAACTTGTGTGGTGCAGGAGTGGTCTATAAATTTCTACAAGCACTTGATGATTATTATTGGAACGACTATGCCGATGACTACCTTGACCTTGTGTCACTAGCTAATATATCGGATATCATGGATTTACGTTCTTTTGAAACAAAAAGGCTTATTGATAAAGGTCTTTATAATGTCACAAATAAATGCTTTGAAGAATTTATTAATGCTCAAAATTATTCCATGAAAGGTAAGGTCAATCCTCATACTATTGCATTTTGCATTACTTCTCTGATAAATGCCATGTGTAGAGTCGGTGATATAGAAGAAAAGGACTTGCTTTTCAGAGCGTTTATCGAGCAGGACGAAGAATTTGAATACAAAAAACGTGGCGAAACTGAAACTATAAAGGAAAATATCTATCAAAGAGCTGTAAAACTCTGTAAAAACGCTAAATCAAGACAGGATAATCAAGTGAAAAAGTTACTTCCTGCGTTAAGGAAAAGCGTAAACAATGACGAAAATACAGTTTTGTTCTTAAAGGGCAACAATATTCCAAGTGTATTTTCTGGATTAATAGCCATGAAAATGGCTAGTTATGCGAAAAAACCTTGCTTAACACTCCGCAAAGACGAAGAAAATAATGTATATAGAGGGTCTGCTAGAAACTTTGATAACAGCTATGTGCTAGATTTAAAGGCTGAGTTGCTTAAAACAGATTTGTTTAATTGGTGTCAGGGTCACGCAAATGCTTTCGGTTTTGAGATAAAAGCTGAGAACGTGGCTGAAGCTATTAAAGTTTTAAATAAAAATATTAATTCAGACAATCCTTTACCAATAGATTTTTGCTTTGATTATGACGAATTTAATATTGGAATGATTTCTGACGTTACATCATTGGAGAATTGTTACGGCACAGGAATTAAAGAGCCTTTATTTGTCATTAATAATATAGTTTTGGAGCATAATCAAGGCGTTGTCATGGGTAAAAATGAAGATACATGGAAATTCATTACTGATGACAATATCGCAATTATCAAGTTCTGCAACCCTAGTGACGATAAAGTATTAGACTTTTTGAATGGATCTGATGATAAAATGTGCATTAACGCTTTATGTCAATTAAATGTTTCTGAATATAAGGGGGTAATTACCCCACAAATAGTTATTTTGAAATATGAGGAGGCTGAAAGGTAATGTATAGTTCTTTGCACAACCATACAATGTACTCGTTATTGGACGGCTATGGTACACCAAAAGAAATGCTTGAACAATGCCGAAAAGTCGGTATTAAAGCATATGCAGTTACGGAACATGGCAACCAATATTCATGGATATATTTCGACCAGCTATCTAAAGAATATTCTGATATTAAGCTGATATATGGCGTAGAGCTGTATGAGTGCTTCGATACTGCTATAAAAGATAAAAACAACAAGTATTTTCATCTTATCGCTCTCGCAAAAAATGAGAATGGTAGAAAGGCTTTAAATAAAATTATCACTAAGTCAAATCTTGAAAATTTTTATTTTAAGCCTAGAGTACAGATTTCAGATATTGCTCCGTATGCAGAAGATTTAATTATTTGTTCTGCTTGTTTGGCTTCAAAATTAGCTAAAGAAGGTGACTTTAATATTTGTGTTAAATATATCGAAGAATACAAATCGTCATTTCCTAATTTCTATTTGGAAATGCAATCTCATAAATCAGAGGATCAGGCTAATTATAATAAGAAGATTTTGAAACTATCTGAGGTAACAAACACACCATACATAATTACTACAGATAGCCACGCAGCCACAAAGGAAGATTTATACTATCAAGGTAGACACGTTCAGATAGCACATGATACTGAAACAATGTCAGAGAGTTACGAGGGCTGTTATCTGCAAAGTGAAGAAGAAATTCATACAACTATGGATAAACAAATTGGTGCAAATAACGTTATAAAAGGTTTAAATCAGACTAATGCTTTAGCCCATATGATAGAAGAAGTGCATATGCCCTTTCAAGACCCACAGTTACCGACATATCCCCTACCAAGTGGATATGATTCTAATAATGAATTTCTTTTACATCTTATTGATGAGGGGTGGGAAACTAGAAATTTTGACAAGCTTTCTAAAGAAGAACAGAAGATAATGAAAGACCGACTAGATTATGAAATGAACATTATTCATCAAATGAATTTTGACGGTTATTTCATTATTGTATGGGACTTCATAAATTATGCGAAAACTCATGGGGTTAAAATAGGTTCAGGACGTGGGTCTGGAGCAGGAAGCCTTGTGTGTTACACAATAGGTATAACTGACCTAAACCCTATTAAATATGGATTGATTTTTGAGCGTAGATAGGTTGCACTCGTTAAATTCCGTTAATTCGGTATCAGCAAACTAAGACTTCTCATTGAGAGCAAACCGATAATGAGACAAGACCATAGACGAATAAGCTGACTAAGAAACCCTAAACCTATAACTAGGTGAGATAAAGGGAATACCGAGCCAAATCTTTTAGTGATAAAAGAAAGTGTGTAACGACTAGGAAATGAGACTTTAGAGCCAATAATTTCCCACGAAGACGGAATAAAAACTTTAAATAAATGAATGAAGTTTGAAAAATATAGTCTAAACTGGGTTGGAAGTAACCAACAGATGAAAATGAGGGAAACCTCCAGAGCATAGGATAAAGAGCCTATGGTTAATAACAAATTGTTCCTCAATCCAGAGAGAGTTTCAATGCCAGATTGATTTTCGGTCGAGCATATGGGAAACCATATGTGTTAAGTGTGGTGAACCTATAAAATATAGGGTGTTAATTAAACAATTATTATAATTGTAACCGCAGGAAATGGCGGTGTGTTAATTAGCTAACAGGGAATATCTAAGTCGTTCTGTCTGACGATATGACAATCCTGTGCGAAGTTGTATTTTATGATTTAATAAAAGGTATGGCACTTTGTCAAATCATAAGTACAAAACGTCAAACGACTAGCTCAAAGGAGCGTAGGGTCAAGTGAAATTCTTGACTCGAAGTGCCACACACCTAAACGTATTACTACAAGTGTGATACGCATGGTGAAGATATAGTCTATTCCTTGCAGAAATGTAAGGTAGTAAAGTTGGACATCGATGTTTCAGACAGACCTACAGTAATAAATTATCTCATTGATAAATATGGTGAAAATCGTGTTTGTCAGATTATAAACTTCTCGTATATAACACCTGTTGTAGCCATAAAAGATGTTGGTAAAATACTAGGTTTTAAATATAATGAAATGGATAAACTATCCAAAAAGTTTTCGTACAATACATTTCAAGAGTGTATTGACAACAATATAAACTACTTATCTGAACACCCTGAGTACAGTGAGTTGCTTGACATAGCAGGCAAATTAAGTGGTAGGGTTAAAACAGTTAGCTGTCATGCAGGCGGTGTCGGTATTGTTGATACCGATATTAACGACTATATGGCAATGAAATTAGGCTCTGACGGTGAACACGTCATTCAAGTTGATAAAAGGCTTGTTGAACAAATAGGTATCATTAAATTTGACATTTTGGGTGTACAAACTTTAAAAATGGTTCAGGAAATTCAAAATGACTTGCACTTATCTGAGTACGATATAAATATCAACAACCCCAAATTTGAAAATGATAGAAGTCCATTTGAACTGTTAAGCAAAGCATTGACGAATGGTGTGTTTCAGGTGGAAAGTGCAGGCATGAAAGACTTGTTGCTCAGGCTACAAGCAACTAACATGGAAGATTTGTCGGCTGTTTTGGCATTGTATAGACCTGATTCAATGGGAGCTTTGGAGGAGTTTATTAAATGCAAACATGATCCTTCACTTGTCACCTATATACACCCCGACATGAAGCCTATTTTGGAAAGCACTTACGGTCAGTGTATTTATCAGGAACAAATCATGGAAATAGTTCGTGTTTTTGGTGGTAGAAGTTATGGTGGTAGCGACAAGTACCGCAAAGCTATTGGTAAAAAGATGCCTGAATTAGTTAAAGAAGAGTCTAAAAAACTATATCAAGAAATTATTGATAACGGATATGATGAAAATATAGCAAAAGCTATTAGCGAAGAACTTGCTGCCAAGGGTGGGTATTGCTTCAACAAATCGCATAGTTATAGCTACGCTGTTCTATGCTTTCAAACTGCTTATTTAAAAATAAATTATCCTATTTATTTTTTCAAAGCACTATTTAATTTGAACAAAGATAAGGCAGGCATGGTAAACAAGTACATTGTAGACTCTAAACAGTTTGGAGTAACTGTTTTACCACCTCATATCAATAAATCGCAAGTCGATTTTTCTATTTACGATAACAATGTGCTGTTTGGTTTTTCCGCGATTACAGGCATTGGTGAACGAATAGCTCAAGAGATTGTTACTGAGCGTGAGAAGAACGGCAAGTATAAAAACCTTCAAGACTTGTTGTCAAAAACAACACTGACAAAAACTCAGATTATTAACTTAATGAAGTCAGGTGCAATACCCACGAAAGATAAAAAGAGTTGTTTGTTGAAATATTTGAAGTCATTGTATAAACCATTAGAGTATAAAGAATTGTCTAAGTTACCAACGTATAACAAACTTATTATTGACTATGATATTGATATTGAAAAATATCGTACCGGTAACGGTAAGTATGACTATGACAAAGATCTGTTACTCACTCTCGCAAATCAGAAAAAGAAAGAAAAGTTTGACCTACAGCAAGAAGATAGGTTGAAACAATTTCTTTTAACCAATAATAAATATATTGAAAATGCTGACTTTTGGGAGTTTGAAGCATTACAGATATTTATACATAATAACCCATTTGAAGAAGCACTCCCTTATCTAACAACAGCCTTTGAAACCGTTGAGAATGATAATGATTGCGTTGTTGTAGGTGTTATTTCCAGAGTGCAAAAGAAAAAGGACAGAAATAAAAAACCATTCGCTTTTGTGAATATTTACTCCACTTTCGGTATCATAGAGGGTGTTCTTTGGAATAGTCAACTTGTACAGTATGAAGATTTAGTCAAGAAAGGCTCTCAGATTGCTATTAAATGCAGAAAAACAGACGAAGATAAAGTTACAATACAGGCTATGCGACCATATGCTGAGTGGCTTTCAGAAAGGAAGAAAAGACATGACAGAAAAAACATTTAAGTTTAAAATCGTTCCTCAACAGGAGCGATTTTATAACGAAAATAGTAATTGGGGAGTGTACACATTCACAACAACTTCTGATGACATTCCATATTTTTATGATTGTTATGACGATCCCTTTGGCGACAAGCCAAGGCTGTTAAAAGGTAGTACATTGGCAGGTAAAATGCAACGCTTAACAATCGGTGTCGAATACAATGCCGAAGTCACTTGTTCTTTTAACAGCAAATATAACTCGTATCAGTATACACCAATTTCAATTACTGCAAATGTGCCTAAGACAGAAGAACAACAAATAGCATATTTGAAAACTCAGGTCACAGAACTGCAAGCAAAAAACATTTTAGCTGTCTACCCAAATGTAATTGATGATGTTATTCATAATAGAGAAATTGATTTTACAAAAATCAAGGGTATAGGCGAAAAGAGTTGGAATAGGATAAAAGACAATATATTGAATAACTATGTTATTTCAGATATTCTTATCATGCTTCAGCCGTTGGGTGTAACGTATGCCATGATAGCTAAATTGATCTCAAATGAACCTAATCCTCAATTATTAAAGGAAAAGTTACTTGACAACCCTTATATTATGACAGAAATTCGTGGCTTGGGCTTTAAAAGAGTGGACGATTTAGCATTAAAGTTAAATCCAAATATCAGAATATCAACCAAAAGAGTTGTGGCATTTATCAAGTATTATCTTGAGTGTGTTGGAACTAATGACGGTCATTCATATGTGCTAGAGTCAGTATTGGATAATGCGGTAAGAGATAATATAAACGATTGTTGTGAAATGTACGAGAACTTTAAATCCACACAAAAGCAACATGAGATATTTCTACATTTTGAAGAAAACAAGGTAGGGCTATTACGCCAATATAAAACTGAAATATCTATTTTGGATATTCTAAAAAATCTCAATGAACAAGAAACAGGCTATAAGATTAACATTGAAAATGGTATTTCGGAAGCAGAAAGAGAACAAGGTTTTTGCTATACAGACGAACAAAAACAAGAGATATATAAGGCTTGCAACAGCCCTGTAGTATTGATAACAGGTAGAGCAGGAACAGGTAAAAGCTCAATTTTAAGAGGACTCACAAAGATATATAAAAGCTATTCTATATCAGCTTGTGCTTTGTCTGCTAAAGCTGCGATTAGAATAACCGAGGCAACAGGTTTATTTGCAAGTACAATTCATAGGTTGCTTGGTTTTAACAAGACAGGTTTTGTTTATAACTCTGACAATAGATTGCCTAGTGATATTATCGTACTTGACGAAGCTTCAATGGTTAATTCGTCATTATTTTATAGCTTGGTTTCTGCTATAAAAGAGGGTGCAAAAGTAATTATTGTAGGCGATGACGGTCAGTTGCCACCAATAGGCTGCGGCAATATCTTTCATGATTTGCTTAATTGTAATGCGTTTACTTGCTGTAAGCTGACTAAGATTTTAAGACAGGCTCAAAAGTCAGGTATTATTTCGGACTCAGTTAAAATTAGAAATGGAGAAAACCCATTGCCTGAACCGAAACTGAAAGTTGTTACTGGCGAACTACAAGACATGACCTATATGTTTAGAGAGAGCCGTAAAGGTATGCGTGAATTGGCTATTAAATTGTATACAATGGCAGCTAAGAAAGACGGCTATGATGAAACGATTATTTTGACACCTTGTAAAAAGGACAGGATAAATAGCTCTTTTGAAATCAACTCTATCTTGCAAGATATGATAATTCCACCTGATACTGCGCCTGAAATCAGGTATGGTAACAAGACATTTCGTATTGGGTCGAAAGTTATTCAAAGAACAAATGACTATGATAGAAATATTTTCAATGGTGAAATGGGTTATATTACAAAAATTGAACACACAATTAAAGACGGCAAGAAGCAGAATGTTGTTACAATTAAATTTGCCGACAAGGAAATTGATTTCCTACAAAATGATTTAAGTAGTATTGAGTTGGCTTATTGTCTGACGTGCCATTTGACACAAGGTAGCGGTTTTAAAAATGTTATTGTACTGATCGACAATACCCATTATAAACTGCTTGACCGCTGTATGCTTTATACTGCGATTACCAGAGCCAAAACCAAATGTGCGTTGATTGCCGAGCCTAGTGCTTTTCAGAGGTGTTTGAAAATACAAGCCTCACAAAGAAACACTTGGTTAAGCTTATTGGGCGGTTAATATATAATTAACAAGTTTATCTAGCAAACTTTGTATACTTTGCCATATTGACAACTATTAATTAGCACGTTATAATATGAGTATACCATTAAACGAGTACACTTGAGTATATACCTATTATTAATTAAGTGCGTTTTATATGCACTCACTATCATTCGAGTACGCTTGTTAGAGATAGAGAGGGTGATGATATTGGCGAAGTGTTTGTGTACAATCTATTGCCCGTTAAAAAGAGTTGTAGATGGGGATTTGACAAACCAGAAGCGGACAATAATTCTTATATAATATTTATTAATAGTATGTCAGATATTTTAAACAATCTT
>ERZ791903.1440-NODE-1440-length-22764-cov-12.376591_pt1 | contig 22764 bp, 30 predicted proteins | sample MGYA00510148_ERZ791903 | MGnify/ENA primary metagenome ERZ791903 (study PRJEB30046, sample SAMN00792080) | human gut metagenome | study: EMG produced TPA metagenomics assembly of the A metagenome-wide association study of gut microbiota in type 2...
CATTTCTGTAAAGTGTCTACCTTTCTTCAATTTAATCCTCTAACCCGTGACTTCCAGCCACATTCTTCAAATATTCCTCCAGCTTACCGTTCAGAATCAGTTCGGCATATGCCAGAGGGTCATTGTAGATGAGATAGTCCAGTTCTGACCGCTGCGCCATGGTAACCTCCAACGCATCCTCGACCCCGGTACAGTCGATAGAGATTTTTCTCTCATCCCGGAGCAGCAGCTCCACACAGCCGGTGTCCATGTTGAATTTGCAAGCTCTTTCATCGTACTTCATGTTTGTGTCCTTTCTGCCTTACGGCACCTTTACAGTTGTGACTTTCGTTACACGATTCTTCTGATAAGGTTTTGGACACACAGCCGTCAGGAAAGAGCCGGAATTTTCATTTCCGAAGAAAACAAAAAATCCGAACCCTTCTCCTATCGAGAAAAGGTTCGGATTTTCATTGTTTGGTGCGATGGAAGGGACTCGAACCCCCGGCCTACTGATTCGTAGAGGGCCTTTATATGAGTTTCGCCGTTTTCGGTCATTGAAGTTTATATAGATTCATCGTTGTTTTTGTGTTTGTTCGTGCATGGTCGTTTCACCTCTTTTCGATTCAACAAGGCACAAATAAGGCACATTTCAGAGAGCATACTATCCCATAAAACGGGCACTATGAGAAAAGTAAAAAAGCAGACGGCTCACGAGGGCGGCAGAAATGCCCCTGTGAGCCGTCTTTTGTTATGCGTGCGACTTTTCCTTGATACGACTGAAAATGTCCGTCAGCGCGTCCGCTGCCGCCGCATCGCTGGAACGGATGAACCCTGCGTAAATGTCCGTGGTGGTGCTGGTCTTTGCGTGGCCCAGTCTGCCCGAAACCGTTGTAACCGGCACATAAGCCGCTATCAGCAAGCTGGCGTTGGTGTGGCGCAGGCTGTGGAAGTGAACCGCCGGGAGATCATGGGAGGCCAGAAAGCCCGGAAACCAGCTCGTAACCACATTGGGGTCGAACGGCTGACCGTTCCAGCGGGTGAACAGCAGATCATTGTCCACAGTCTTGCCGTTCTCGATCTCCACCCGGCGCACCCACTCGGAGCCGACCTTGAACCGTTCAGCCTTCTGGTGCTGGCGGTACTCCCGCAGCAGCTGCACACACTCCGGGCCTATCTTGATGCACCGCCGGGAGCGTTTTGTCTTGGGTGCTGTGAACACCGTGCCGCGCCCGGCGATGTTCTGCACCGTCCTGTTGATGGAGATCACACCCGCGTCAAGGTCAATGTCCGACCAGCGCAAGGCGCATATCTCGCCCCGGCGGGCACCTGTGAGCAAGGCAAGCTGTGTGATAACGCTGTACTGTGCTGGCGCGTCCTGCAGGGCTTCCAACAGCTTTGCAACGTCCTCTTCCTGTAAGGCTTCCACTTCGATTTCTGCCGCTTTTGGGGCTTCTGTGCGCCGGCAGGGGTTTTCATCAATCAGCTGCCACTTGACCGCCTTTTCAAACACACTGGACAAGAAGCGGTGATAGTGCAACTGTGTGTTGCCGCCCAGCTTACCGCCCGCCCTGACCTTCTCGGTAAAGGCTTTGGACAGGGGCAGCCCAGCGGCATCGGCCACCTTCTCGGCGGTCTTATGGCTGACAGGCTTGCCGCTGCACAGCCCCCGCATGGTTTCCTCGCCCACCCCGGCGGCTTCCCGGATCCTTGCCCGCTGGCCTTTCGGCAGCAGCTTCAGCAGGGCCGCCGTTGCTGTATAGGTGGAATCCTGCCGCACTCCACCCTCTGACAGGTTCGCATAGAACGCCATGAGGTGCGCCGGGCGTATCTGATTGACCTTCATGTGACCCAGAGCCGCCGACACTCGCGGCACCAGCTTTCTGTACTCTGTGGCCGTCTTGGGCTTCAGCTGGCGGTCTGCGTACTCGGTGAACCACTTTTCTATCAGGTCATCCAGCTTCATGGACGCATCCAGAGAAATGCCGCTGTGCACTTCCTGTTCAAAGGCATCTGCCTGACGCTGCAATTCCTTTTCCAGCTTCTTCCCAGTCAAGCCCGGCAGGGGAGTGAAGGTGCGGTTTACCAGCACCTGACGGCCTTGCCTGTCATAGCCGTTGGAGACCCGGATGCAGTAGGAGCAGGTGCCATCCTTCTTTGTGCGCTTTATGATTTTCGCCATCTGTCACCCCTCCTTTGTGGGCATGGTCTTTTGTGCATTTTGTCCCCGGCGGTGCGTTCATCTGGCCGCGATCAGACCCACAGCAAGAGCATTCTGCACAAACCGGGCAGCGCGTCAGCCAATTATTAAAATTTGTCTTCGTCCCGGCGGTACTCATTTATTTCAGCTAGAGCTTCCACTGCTTCCGCCGCTTTTTCTGCTCCGACATGGTTAAGATAGGTAAACGCCATAACCATTCGACAGTACAAGTTGTACTCCTCACCGTATGCCGCCTTATTATTGTTGATTTCAGCTGTCATTGCTTCTGTGCTCGTGGTAAAGTCCCCAATGCTATAAACGGACACTCCTAGAGCATTTGCAATTTTTTGAAGCGTTGATAACTTGGGATTCAGCTTTCCTAATTCATAGCGTCTAATGGTGGGTTCTGCAATGCCCGCCTTGTCACCCAGCTGTTTCTGTGTTAGTCCCGCTGCCATCCTGGCCGCTCGAATATTATCGCCCGCTAAACTCATTTCAAACCCTCCTTTAACCGCATTATAGCATAACCACGCAAATACAGCAACAAAAAATTACTGAAACGCTTGACAGTAACGAATTGTTGCTGTATTATATCAACAGAAACATTTTGTTACTGAACAAATTAAGAAAGGACTGTTCTGAAGATGTCTAAATCCGTTACTGTAGACCGCGTGAAGGTTATTGCCGAAATGGCCAGACAGAACATTACCGGTGAAGAACTTGCCCAGAAGGCCGGTGTAGGCCGCTCTGCTGTTCAGAAAATGCGCAAAGGGCAAGCCGTATGGCGCACTACCGCCGGGCACGTTGCCGCAGCTCTCGGCGTGTCTGTGGAAAGCCTGATGGAGCAGTGAGAAAAATTCACCACGTCAATGATTCAATTTCATCAATAATTTTTGATGTGCAAAATCAGCAGCATTTATCCATAAATCAGGTGGGCATCCCTCTGTAAATCTATTGCAAAACAAGGTAATCCGTTGCAAAGCATGACACTGGATATCACCAGATGACACTAGATGGATTTTGACGCAAGGGACTTCATTTCAACAATGGTTCATGGCATCAATTTTTAATCAAAATTTGGCGGTATTGCAAAGATTTTCGTTTTATGGTTTAATGCCGACACATCAAAAACGACAGGACAAAAAATGACCTAAAGGGGGTTGAAACATGGGTGATACCATCCGTTATCCCAATATGGGAACCGTCAAAAAGGCCGCTGAAATCTACGGCCTGTCACCGGCCTACATCCGGCGGCTGTGCAAGACGGGTAAAATCCGGTATGTAAACGCCGGGCACATGTGGCTGGTCAATCTGGTCAGTCTGGCCCGGTACTTTGAACAGGGCGACCCGGCGGACGGCAGCCAGACCGCCGAGGGCATCCGCCGGGTAGCGAGGTGAACAATTTGGAATTTGCAAAGAATATCCCTGACGCACTGGCCATTCTGCCGCAGTGGGTTTGCTGGGGTGCCAAAGGCAAGCCCCGCAAAATGCCCTTTGACCCGTGCACTGGCAAACCTGCAAAGGCCGGGCAGCCTGCCACATGGGCAGACTTTCAGACCGCTGCACAGGCCGTGGAAGCCGGCCGCTTTGAGGGTGTGGGCTTTGAGTTCGATGCAGCGAGCTGTGTTGTCGGCATCAACTTCGACCACTGCTTGCATGACGGGAAGTGTGACCCGTGGGTGGAAGCATGGGTGAAAAAGCTGGACAGCTACACCGAAATTTCCCCCAGCGGCGAGGGCCTGCACGTTTTCTGTTCGGCCCATCTGCCCGGCCAGGCGATCAAACGCAAGGCAGCTGAAATGTACGACCGTGGCCGATATTTCACCATGACCGGCAGGCTCTATGGCCCCGAAAAGCCCCTGCGCGCCGCACAGGACACGGTAAACGCGCTGTATGCAGAATTACAGGCCCGTGCCCAGAAGCAGCAGGAAAGGCCCACAGAGAAGCCGACAGCGGCCCCCGGCGGGGTGGATATTGAGGACGCGCCCCTGATTGCCAAAATGAAGAAGGGCAGGAACGGCGCGGTATTCTCTGCACTGTGGAACGGTGACATTTCGGCTTATCCTTCCCACTCCGAAGCAGACGTTGCCCTGTGCAATATTCTGGCATGGTGGACGAACGGCGACCCGGCCAGAATGGACAGGCTGTTCAGACAGTCCGGCTTGATGCGCGAGAAGTGGGACAGAAAGCAGAGCGGCACCACTTACGGCGCGATCACCATCAAGAACGCCGCCAGCAGCACCCGCGGCGGGTATGACCCGGCGGGGTACTTCAAAGAGCAGGCAGCAAAGGTGGTTATGCCTGTGTCTGCTCCTGCCGAGGATCCCGGCACCAAAAACGCACAGCCTGCACAGGTGTCATTGACCGACCTTGAACCCGACAATAACGACCGGTACGGCTGGAATGACATCGGAAACGGCAACCTGTTCGCAGACTGGTACAAGAGCGTTGCCCGGTATGTGCCAGAGCGCAAACAGTGGTTTGTTTATCTGGAAAAGAAGGAAGAAGAACGCTTTGACTACTACGCATGGCGCGATCAGATGATACGGGAACACTACGCAGACTTTGAAGCCGCTGGCTATTTTGACCGCCACCCGGAACAGCGGCCCAGCCTTGAACCCCGGACGAACCCCGAAGAATCCACCCCGCCGGGCGAGGTGTAACACACTAGACTTTGTTCCAAAGTCCGTGTGCCCTTGCAGGGGGCTTTCCACCGCAAATCCACCGCAACCGGGAGTTTGTAGACACGATAACGCGCGCGAACTCCGGTTGAACTCCGGTCGTGGGGTAGTTTAATGACACGACACACGCCCGCGCATATCGTGTGAAAAAACTCTGCTGCAAGCAGTGCTTTTGTACGCACAAAGCCTTGCAAGCAATGTCTTTGTTTATACAAAGCGGCCTTGTTGGGAAGCATCCCAAACCCTTTGAACGTGCAGCACCCGCCGGGCGCAGCACTTCAGCTGTGAGCATTTTGTTGACCTCAACAAAATCGCTGCATGACACAAAGCCCCCAGACCGTGACAACGCACGTCTGAGGGCTTTTCTTGTTGCTTGTGGGTATTTTCCTTGCCGTGGCTCTATCCACGCTCTGACGGCTCCCGGCGGGCTATCAATCGCGGTAGAACTTGCCCAGTGCTTTCAGCAGGGGCAGAAAGTCGTTGCAGATCTGCGCGGCCACATCCTCGGCGGTCTTTTCATCGTAGACGTGGGAAGTGATGTTGCGGGCCGTGATGATCCTGTTCCATTCGTCCGCGTCCTGAATGATACCGGCGGCAAAGGCTTCTTTCAGCACAGCACGCGGGGTGGCGATGGGCGTTGTGCTGCCCTGATCTTCCAGATACTCCTTGATGGATTTCCACGCCAGTTCCACAGTAAACTCAAAACGCTGGATAAGTCCGTCACGGTAAAGGGCATCCTGCTGGCTCTTCTGGTAGATGGCTACCGCCTGTTCCAGCTGTGCCAGCGCGCTGATATAGTGTTCAATCTTCTGCAGCATAAAGGGTTACACCGTCCTTCTTGATATTTTCGATAAACACCGGGTTCATACCGTCCGTGATATGCACGATGTCAAATTTCAGCAGCGTGGGCAGGTCCTCGCAATCCATCCAGAAGTTTGCCCGGTTGCCCTCTGGCATCCCATACACGGCCAGATCCACGTCACTGTTATAGCGGTTGTCCCCTCTGGCACGAGAACCGAACAGCACAAGCCGCCGGGCTCCATGCTGGCGGGCGAGTGCTGCCAGCTGCTTATACAGTTCTTCCATACTCATTCCTCCCCGGCGGTGTCCTCTGTGGGCACATGTTCCAGCAGGTCGCCCGGCTGACAGTCCAGCAACGTGCAAATCGTTTCCAATGCCGCCCACGATACCATTTCACCCCGCCGCAGTTGCGACATATACGATTCACCAAGAAGATGCTCGTTTCTCAGTCTGGTGGAGCTATATCCTTTTTCTTTCAAAGCAGCCAGCACATTGATTTTGTACCTGAATGCCATAATTTCACCTACTTTCGTTAAGGACCTATTATGCTGTCCCTTTTTCATTGTCCTTAGTATAGCGCAACAACACACTAAAAACAAGTGGTAAAATTCACAGTTTGAAACACTAATATTTGGTGGTTCTGTCAATAGACACCACTAGTTTCAAGTGGTATACTATAGACACAGCAAGGGAAGCACGACCGGAAGGCAAGGGGCGAAGGATGTGCCGGGAGCGCAAGAGCAGAACGCCAGCTAAGACAGTAACCCACTTCCTGAAAGCTGTATATGAAAAATGGCCCGGTGCGAGCTACCAACTACATCACCGAGCCAAACCCACAACAGGGTCAAGCCCATTATACAGGAGCTGACCCGCAAAGTAAAGCGAGGACAGAATGAAGAAGTACAATCTCTCCGAGATCATGCACAAGGCATGGAAGCTGTACCGCAAGGGCGTGAGCAGCTTTGCCGAAGCCCTGCACCGGGCATGGAACAGCGCAAAGGCTGCCCCGGTCAACGCCCAGCGCATCGAGGAAGCCCAGCAGGCCGCCGGGATCACCGAGCCTGTGAACACCTGGGCGGGCTGGAAAGCCGCCGGGTACATGGTGGAGCATGGCGCAAAGGCTCTGTTTCAGGCGGTGCTGATCCACAGCAGCAGGGGAGACGGCCAGACCTACCGGGCATCGTTCTTCGGTGCATCACAGGTGCAGCCGCTGGAAGCGCAGTAAAGGGGGAACAGACGATGAAAACCGAGATCACCACCAAGGAACTGGAAGAAGCCATGAACGCCGTTTTGAAGCAGGCCCGCAAGATGGAAGAATCGGACGAGCCAGAGGAACGCCGCCACGGCTTCGGCATGGAAAGCGCATTGACCGCCCTTGCGATCTATCTCGACCTGTAACCCGGCGGAAAGGCCGTCAGCATCCCAGAACAGCAGCAGGGGAACAGGGGGCATACCGCCCCCGCCCCTCTCCCTCTGGACTTCCTGCACTGTACTGTGAATATTTTCTCGCGGAAAGCAGCGGGCAGGGGGAGGGGGAGTGCCCCCCCGGCGGGCTACCCGGTGCCCCCTGCTGTCCAGCGCCAATATTTACACACGGGTAATTTTTTGAGAGAGGTTTTACGATATGAAAATTGAAAAGCGTGTCAACCTGTACGCCTTTGAGGTGGAGTACATCGACCAGCGGGAAGCAAAGCCCCGCACCGTCCGCCGGGAAACCGTCGTGCTGGACGGTGGGCGCGTGTCCGCGCTGGAACGTCTGGGCCAGTCCCCGCAAAGCTGGATTTGCCAGCAGTACGCCCGGCAGGGCTTCACCGTGGGCGCAGTCCACAAGGGCGATCACCTGACCGCACACGTTGACACCGGCTTTCTGTGGAAGATGGCCGTGCTGGATGTGGCCGCCGCAAAGGCTGGCAAGGCTGTGGCCCAGCTGCTGGAAGGGGGTGCAGCATGAAAGACCAAATCCGGAAATGTATCACCGATCACGGTTATACCGTGCGGGGCGCTGCACGGATCCTTCATATCCCACTGAAGGACTTTGAAAGCAAATTGTCTGGTGAACAGGCCTTTTCACTGGATGAAGCGCACCAGCTGGCCGAATTGACCGGCACAACCATTGACAGCCTGTTTTTTGAGGACTTGAATGCTGATCTGATTTATTATATCGATACCATCACGCGGGAACTTAAACGGTACTCTGCCGTTGCCCCTGAAAAAGCCACAAGGTGTGCAGATTTGGCATGGACCTTTGTAAAACGCTGGGTCTGGCCCGACCCCAAAGAAAAGAAAGGTGGTGCAGCAACATGAAAAAATCCACCTTCAGCCCAGTTCCATCAATGGCCGACTTCATACTTGTGAACGACTATACATTGTTCAACAGTGCAATTTATCGGTTCATGAACGACCTTCGCAAGCTGTTTTTTCCCTCTGGAACCGAAGAACAGAACAGCAACCTTGTATTCCTGCTGATGGATGTCTACTTTTTAGGCCGCGTTCAAGGCATCCGCGAGGAACGCCACAACCGCAGAACGAAGGGGGCGCATCGCAATGCTGACTGCACTTAAATTTCACGGCTGCACCGTTCACCTGTTCCGCATCGATGGCCGCGGCTACTATGTTACCCGCATGGACTTCTTTGCCGCCCTCTTTGTGGACCCGCTCCGGGTCGCCGTTGTTGCACCGCCGTGCATGAGCTACCAACAGGCCGCCATGAAAGCCGCTCAATTGGTAGCCCAACAGCACCAAACCTGATAAAACCTGAACATTCCCACACAAAAAGCACTGAACCCCGCCCCAATGCGCCGCAGATCATCACGGCAGCACACCGGGCAGGGTTCTTTTTTGTGCGCACAAACGCGCACGAACTGGGTTTTATTGGGTTTTCTGTCCGGCGGGCCTGTTAGCAAATGTTAGCATCCAAACAAGCGAGAACGAGGGTAAAAGAGGGTATTCCAACCTGTTATCCTTTGTTATGGTTCAGGTGCAGCACCCGCCCGCCGGGCATCCGGCGTAAGGCACACGGCAAGGCACACGAGAGGTAGTTTTTGGGGCAGTAAGGCACAAACGAGGCACTTTCCAGCCCTTTTGAAGCCTATGTAAAGCAAGGAATCCCACGATTTACACCGTATTTTCAACGGTCAATCGTGGGATTTTACTTGGTGCGATGGAAGGGACTCGAACCCCCGGCCTACTGATTCGTAGCGCACGCCGGGCGATTCCCTCAATTTTTGGAAGTTACGGTTTAACGTCATTTATCAGCGATACATCGCAAGTTTCGAGCTTCGAGTTTCTGCACTCTTTGTCCGATTTTGCAACGATTTGCACCCTTTGCACGTTTTGAAACCGTGCAAAAACCGTGCAGAAACCGTGCACTTACTCTCAGACAAATGAAAAATCGACTTATCCGACAACGGCTTGACGGCATTGGTTTGAGTGGCCAATCATCAAAATCAAGACTTGGAGGATATGACTATGACAAAATTGCTTACCTGCCGCTACAACATGGACACCAACCGGGTGGAAGCCCGGTTCGCAGATGGCACTACCCTTGCCATCGACTGCATCGCCGTGGAGGACGAGTACGGCAACGCCCCGGCACAGCGGGCAGAACTGGACTGGCTGCTGTACAACAAGCCGCTGGAATATGCACAGATGGTGCTGAGAGGGGAGATGGCGCATCATCTCTCGCTGGGGTGTGAGCACGGTAGACAGGAAGATTGAGCCACAGAAAACGCGCGGTAAAACCGCTAATCGCGCGGCGCGCGTTTTTATCGCTGACTTTTATTCAGGCAACATTGCACGCGTACATTCCAGCGTGCGATTCCACTTTTCAAAAATTCAATCGTATTACAGTTTATTTTTGCAAATCCCCACTTTCATGTCGCACCTTTCCACGCATGAGGAATGCACGCCCGTGCGATTTTGGTTCGCAGTTTATTCGCGGTCAGCTGGATTTATTCGCGCTTTGTTCGCGCGATTACGCGTTTTCAGCGCAATTTCAGCGTAAACCATGCCAAGTCAGCGTATTTTCAGCGTAAATCCCAGAAAGTCAGCGTAAATAACCATTTACCATATATAATGATGCCCGCCCATCTGTGGAAAAGCCAGAGTGGGCGGGCATTCTGCATTTTCAGACCGACTGGAACCCTTTGCCGATGATCTCGCTGGAGTTAACGATGGTCAAAAAAGCCTCCGGATCCTCCCGGCGCAGGAAATCCCGCAGTAGCCCTGCCTGCCGCCGGGTCAGCGCCACCATGATCATGGTGCGGGGCTCGCCGGTGTACACGCCGGTGGCGTCCTGCTGGGTCGCTGTGCGCCCCAGTGTTTCCGTAACGAAACGCCGGATGGGCTCCGGCCTTGAGGTGATGACCGTACACACCTTGCGGAGGTTCAGGCTCTCGATGGCGGTATCCACGATGGTGCTGCGCCCGATGAGCCCCAGCACGCAGTACATCCCGGTCTGCGGGCCGTAAATGCAAGCCGCAAACAGCACCGTGCCGATATCGCTGAGCAGAAGAGCCCTGCCGATTTCCACCTTGATGTACTTGTGTAAGATCATCGCCACGATCTCGGTTCCGCCGGTGGATGCCCCGATGTTGAACACAATGCCGCTGGCAAGGGCCGGCAGCGCCACCGCAAAGCACAGCTCCAGCAAGGTGTCATCCGTTAAAGGCCGGGACATGGGAAACAGCTTTTCGCACATACTGGAGTAAAAGCTGAGCATGAAGGAGGAGTACAGCGTCCATCCCATGGCCTTTATCCCCAGAAAGACGCAGCCCAGCACATCCAGCACCGCATTGGTGATCCACATAAAGGTGCTGACGCTCAACGCCGGAAAGCAGGTAGCCAGCACAACGGAAAGACCTGTGGTGCCGCCAAATACAAAGTGGTTGGGGGCGCAGTAAAAGTTCAGTGCCGCCGCACAAATGATCAGGCTCAGATTCAGCAGCAGAAAAAACCGTGCGCCGCTCCACAGCTGTGCCGGGGTCAGGTTTTTGCACAGACCGTTCTTGATTGCTTCCATCTCAGTCCAGGTGCTCCGCCACGTCCATCAACCGGGTGATGATGCAGTCTGCGGCGGACTGGTCCAGCGGCTCGCCGTGGCGGGGTTTCAGCGCCAGCACCTTCAGTCCTGCTGCCTTTGCGGAGGCAATGCCTGTGGGAGAATCCTCCACCGCAATGGCCTTGTCTGCCGTCAGCCCCAGTGCCTTCAGCGCCTTGAGATAGATGTCCGGCGCAGGCTTATGGGCGGCGCAGTCCTCGCCGCTGAAGGCGAAATCCACCATCGCCTTCAGCCCGCCCTCCGTAAGCATCTTCATGATATCCGGCGCTGCGCTGGAGGACGCCACCGCCACCTTCAGCCCCCGGCTGCGCAGCGCATTCATCAGCGGCTCTGCCTGCGGATCGGTAAGCTCGCCGTAGGGGGTGGGGCGAACTTTGCGGTACTCCCGGTAAGCCATCAGCATCTCCTGACGGCGCACAGGGTCGTTGGGAACAAGCGCTTCCCAGATGGCTTTTTCGTTGGAGCCGATGAAGTTGCCCTCCGGGATAGGGATGCCGTTTTCCAGCAGAAAGTTTTTACGGCGGTTCTCGTAGTAGTATTCCGTATCCGCCAGCACCCCATCCATATCAAAAATCACTGCTTCAATCATTCTTCATTTCCCTCTTCATCAAAAAGGGGGAGGGGCAAGCCCCTCCCCCAAGCATGGGTCTATTGATCCCAGTCGATCGCTTAGTACTCCAGCTTCCACATATAGCGGCGCAGGGTCAGCGGATGCTGACGGACGTAGGACAGCTCCTCAGCATAGACACGGAAGACAGCGGTGTGCATCAGCGGGTTGAAGTAGGTGATGACGCTGCTGTCCACAGCATTGCCCAGACCGTAATCCTTTGCATCCACCACGGTGGTCAGAGCATCGAAGCGGTGCAGGAAGGTCAGTGCGCGGGCATCCACGGGACGGGTCTTGCCGTCGTTCATCAGCAGGATGAAGGGCACGTCCTTGTCCACGATCTCGAAGGGGCCGTGGAAGAACTCGCCGCTGTGGAAGGAGCCGGAGTTGACCCACTGCATCTCCATCATCAGGCAGATGGAGGTGGAGTAAGCGACCTCCATGGAAGCGCCGCTGGACATGACGTAAACGACGGGAGCGTCCTTGTACTTCTCAGCGAACTCCTTGGCAGACTTGCGGGCAGAGTTGGCAGCGTTCTCGGCAGCCTCGAACACGTTGGTCAGGCCCTCGATCATCTTGTCGTACTTGTCGAAGCCTTCCACCTGCTGCAAGATCTCCACAGCCAGTGCCAGAACGTAGCCCATCTTTTCCAGCTTGGCGGCGTAGTTTGCCTCAAAGCCGTGGACGATGGTGTAGTCAGCTTCCTTGGTCAGGGCAGAACCGGCAGCGTGGGTAACGCTGACAACGGTTGCACCGGCGGCCTTTGCCACGCTGTTGGCCTTGACGGTCTCAGGGGTGCTGCCGCCCAGAGAAGCGGTGATGACCACGGTGGTGTCGCCCAGCCAATCGGGGGTATCGTAGTTGAACTCGTTGGCGGTGTAGTGTGCCACACGAAGCTTCTTGCTGCAGTTTGCCAGGAAGTACTTTGCGGGGTACAGCTCTGCCTTGGAAGCGCCGCAGCCAACAAAGGCCACGTTCTCCACGTTGTGCTTTGCCACGATGTCTGCCACGATGGACTTGACGTTTGCCAGATCAATGTTATACATAATGCAATCCTCCAAATTATTTTTCTTTTTGTTCTGATGAATCACAAATTACAGGCGTACGGATATCTATGTAAGCCGGAAACCCGGTTACACCAACAGACCAAGGGCGTTGATGGCAACACCGCCCACGATGCAGATGCCCAGCAGCCAGCCGGTCTTGACCTTTTTGCGGATCAGGGTGTACATCAGCATCACGATGCCAAGGTTCAGAAGGTTCGGCAGAATGCTGTTCAGCACATCCTGCAGCACCAGACCGGTGCTTGCGAAGGTGATGGGGGTGGTCAGACCCACCATGCTTGCCACCATGGCACCAATGACCATCAGGCCTACGATGCCACAGACGTACATCAGCTTGTCCATCATGCCGCCGTTGAGCTTGGTCAGGTACTTGCTGCCCATGGTGTAGCCCAGCTTACCGGCAAACCATGTGACCAGCACCGAGGGGACGATGGAGAGGATCATAGCCAGAATGGGGCCCAGAACGCTGCCCTGCTGTGCCAGAGAGATGCCCAGACCAAAAGCGATCAGGCGGACAGTGCCCTGGAAGAAGGAGTCGCCCACACCGGACAGGGGGCCCATCAGCGAGGTCTTGACGGCGTTGATGGTCTCCGGGTTGAAGTTCTCACGGTCGGCGGCGTACTGCTCTTCCATGGAGGCAGCCAGACCCAGCGTAAAGGCACTGGTCTGCGGGGTGCAGTTGTAGAACGCCATCTCGCGCTCGTAGGCTTCCTTTTTGTGCGCCAGCTGCTCGGGGTCGTTCTCGTTGGGGTACAGCTCGTCCAGCGTGGGAGCGATGCCGTACAAAAAGCCCATGTTCATCTGACGTTCGTAGTTCCAGGAGGCCTGAATGTTCAGGGAGCGCCACATGAACTGGAAGTATTTCTTGAAGTCGCTGCGCTTTGCAGTCTTGGTTGCGTTGCTCATTTCAGCTTCCTCCTATCAAAGATCATCGTCATCTTCCAGCGGGTCGTAGTCCGGGTTGGCAGCAGCTGCACCGGCAGCGGCTGCGGCAGGTGCGCCCTTGCCATACTTCAGACCGGTCAGGATCACAGCTAGAATTGCGGCGAAGATCGCCACAGCGGTGACATCCAGACCCAGATAGCCTACAAAGAAGAAGCCCAGCAGGAAGTAAACGGTCAGATCACGGTTGAGCATGGTGGACAGCAGCAGGGCAATACCGTAAGCGGTAAGGAACTTACTGCCGAGGTTCAGGCCATCGGTCAGCCATGCGGGGATGAAAGCCACGATCTTCTGCACCAGATCCGTGCCGAAGTAGACGGACAGGAAGATGGGGATGAAGTACATCAGGCTGTACAGCAGTGTGCCCCAGACGATGTGCATGCTCCATGCCTTGCGGAACTTGCCTTCTGCAATGGCGTGGTCGGCAACGTGGGTCAGGTTGGACAGGATGGTGCGCATCAGCACGCCCAGCATCTGGCCCAGAACAGCGATGGGGATGGCCAGCGCCAGTGCAGTCTCGGCAGAAGCATCGGTCAGGATGGCAAAAGCTGCGCAGATGATGGCAGCCATGTTCATGTCCGGGGGTGCTGCTGCGCCGATGTTCACGATGCCAAGGCTCATCAGCTCGATGGATGCGCCAAGGGTCAGGCCAGTCTGCAGATCACCCAGCAGCGCACCGACGATGGTGCAGGTGATAAGCGGACGCTCGAAGTTCATGCGGCCCAGAATGCGCGAGTCCAGAATACAGAACACGCCAACCAGACCCAGAAGCAGTGCGGTAACAAACATGGGTCAATTCCTCCTTCTTATCTCCTTACGATCAGATGTGATCGATGGGTACTACCTTAAAGGTGGGGGTCTGCTGGCTGTAGATCTTAATGCCCATATCCAGCAGCTTCTGGGTGTCGGCCTGCTCCTCCGGGGTCAGGAATACCGACTGGTCAAACGCCACGGAGCCGGGCTTGTTTGCCACAGCACCGTAGTTGATCTCTTTGATCTTGGGATATGCCTGGCAGAACTTGAGCAGGGCAGCGGTGTTGCCGAAGATCATCATGATCTTCTCGTCCAGCTGCTCCACCTTGGGCATCTTGGCGATGGCTTTGTCCACCGTGAAGATGTTCACCCGGACACCGGCGGGCTTGCTCAGCAGCAGGGCGGACTTTTTCATCTCGTCGTTGGCGGCGTCATCGTCCACCACGATGATACGCTGTGCGCCCACATGGCCGGTCCACGAGAATACCACCTGACCGTGCAGCAGGCGGTAGTCCAGACGTACTAATTTGATCATAGGTCATCCTCCTCATCTTGGGCTGCGTTTTTCAGCAGCAGGTTGCAATCAATGATCTGCGCCTTGGCATCTGCAATGCACTCGGCCAGTTCGTCCTGTGTCAGGGCTTCGTCGTTGGAAGCAAGGGTCAGCACCAGAGAAGCGTTCATGCCGCAAATCAGGTGCACAGCCGGATACTCCGGCAGCAGGGTCAGCATCTCGTTGTTCACGCTGCCGCCCATCACATCGGTCACGATGTACACAGCATCCTCTGCCGCAAAGCCATCCAGCAGCCGGCGTGCCGCCACCGTGATAGGCTCGGTCTCATCCCGCAGGGTAGCAAGGGCATAAAGGTTCGGCAGCTCGCCAAGGATCATCTGCACGGTGTCCTTCATTCCGGCGGACAGCCCTCCGTGCGAAGCAAGAATGATTCGGTTCATACGCATCCACGACCTTTCTTGTGTTTCCTTCATCTCTTCGGCGTCTGTATCGTCCTATTCGTTATAGACGTCATAATCGTCATGTACATAGTACCACATTTTGCACAGACGTCAAGAGGTTTTTCTAAAAAAATCTTTACTTTGGTAAAGTGCACAAAGCACTTCCCCTATATTTTAGCAGTTTCACCAACAATTCTCCTTGGAACGACAAAAAGAGCGTCTTTTCCGGGTGGAAAAGACGCTCTTGGGGGACAGAATCCTGCCCTTAAAACTCAAACATATACCGGCTTCCAATGTAATACTGCCGCCCGATGCACAGCGGGTGGTCATATTGGTCATGGAAGTAGGCGTTCAGATACAGCAGCGGCTCGCCCAGCGAAAGGTTGAGCAGCTGTGCCTGTTCTGCCGAAGCCCGTACCGCCTCGATACGCTGGCAGGAGGTCGTCGCAGGGCGCAGCCCGGAGATGCGCTCAATGGTGTCAAACATGGAAACATCATTGAGGTTCTCGCTCATCAGGCTCTTGTAGGGCTCGTAGGGCAGGAACAGGTTCTCCAGAAATACCGGCTGGCCATCGGCAGTGCGCAGACGCTGGATATAGATGAGCAGGGCATCCGGGCCCACATGGAAGAAGGCTTCTTCATCCTTGCGCACCGGCACGATCTGACGGTTCAGCAGCCGGGCGCCCGGCACCATGCCGTACTCCTTGCAGGTCTCCGTAAAGCTGGCAGTTCCTCTGCCGCTGGTAAACTTGCGGTGGATGCGGGGCTTGCTGACAAAGGTGCCGCGCCCCTGCATTTTGATCAGATACCCTTCGGCGCACAATTCTTCCACGGCACGGCGCACCGTGATGCGGCTGACCGAGTACTCTGCACTCAGTTCCGGCTCCGGGGGGATTTTCTCGTTGGTTTTGTACTTGCCGCTCTCGATCGCGGCACGAATGTCATCCTTTACCTGCTGGTAAAGCGGGACGACAGCACTATCATTGATCGCCATGAAATACCTCACTCTCAAATTGAGTATATCGTTATAAACATTATATTCATCTTATGGCTATGATAGTGCATATTCTGCGAATTGTCAAGTAAAACTTGCGGTTCGTTTTTTGTGCGAGGTGACGGACGTGCCGCGCTGCGCAGGGCACCTCATTTTCCAGTGCCCTGCCGGGAAGAATCCAAAGAGCGGCGGAACGCTCGTTGGCACACGACTTTGCCTGCAAAGTCTAGTGTGTTACACCTTGGTTCCGGCTGATGCGGAAAAGGGGCTGCGAGCAAATGCGGCAAGCACCTGTTCTGTGGCAGAAGGATGCGCGGATGGGCACGGCAGTTGACAATCTCCGCCCACTCAGCGCAGACTTGCAGAGGAACCAATGGTGTACGTTCTCCGTCCTGGCACAGCACACAGAACCTCACCGTCTGTGTTTGCCCCGCATCCCAGCCTTTGTGCGGTGCTTCAACATAGAGGATTTATTGAACACCCGCAGCAGGGTCATCTGTTCTTCTTTCGTCAGCTTGGAATAGTCGATGCCGATCTGTCCCATCAGGACATTCATCTTCTTTTCCAACGGGGAACCTTCAAACTTCTGCGCATTTTCAAGCTGCTTCCTCGCTTGCTCGATGGCTGCGCCGTCCGACGTGGTCTTATCGGTCCCATGTGCCGCTTTGATCTGCTTCAGGATCGCCGCCAGCTCATCATAGAGGATCCGCCCGAAATATTCATCCTCGTTGATCTGCGCCGCTTTCAGCGTCCGCATGGTCAGGTCCTCTGTATCGGCATGGTATCGTCTTTCCAGTTCCTGCCGGGTGGCTTCTACCATGGCATTCATATCCCGGATGCGGTCACTGACCAGACCATCCACACAGATCTCAAGGTCGGTCATCCACCGGGCAAAATCGGGATGTTCCAGAAGCTCGCACAGCAGCCGATGATTGAATTTTCCATTCCTTAATACGTCCACTGCGCCATCGCTCAGATGCAAGTCCGAAAGGACTGCATCTGGGCGTTTTTTGTTTTCCGTCACGCCCAGCAGGTAGTCCGTGGTCACACCATAAAACTCAGCCAGCGTTGTCACCGCATAAATACTGAGGTCGGTCACATCGTCACTCTCGTATTTCGATAATGCCGATTTGGACAGACCCGTCTGCTCTGCCAGAGCTTCCAGCTTCAGATTCCGCTCCACACGCAGGTCTTTGAGCCGTTCTCCCAGTGTCAGCTTGATGTTCATGGTCGCACCTCCGATGTTTTTTGCACAGTATACCACTTCCGGCGGTTCCTGTCCATAAGCGTGGAATTTTGCTGATTCTGCACCTGTTTTCCGACATTATGGATATACGGCACAGCGGCCATTGCAGTGCTATCCTATAGACAGAAAGAAAACATATTAACTCCCCAGCAGCGAACATATTAAGGGCTTCCCGCGAAAGCCCTCTGAAATATCTTTCATTATAGGACCTTGAGAACAGAATGACCGTCCGAACTGCCCAGACCGCCAAGACCTCCCATCGGGGGAGCGAGCGCCCTGCATGGGGCCGACACAGAGTCCAAAAAGATTTCCTGTCGGGAGGCAGCAAGGGAGACCGGCTTTGAACGTGGCAGGGATCAAATTGATCCGTGCCAGAGCCTTTGACCAAAGGAGAAATTTTGAGTTTATATCAAAAGATCAAGTCCGCCATCACCGTTCGGCAAGTGGGAGAGATGTACGGCATGGAGCCCGACCGCCATGGCATGGTGTGCTGTCCGTTCCATTCTGACAGCGACCCCAGCATGAAGCTGAACGACACCTATTATTACTGCTTTGGCTGCGGAGCCAACGGCGATGCCATCGACCTCACCGCCAAGCTGTTTGACCTGAACCCCCGGCAAGCCGCCGAGAAGCTCGCAAGTGACTTCGGGCTTGACCCGGACAAGCCGCCCGCCAATGCCATCGCCCTGCCGCCGCCCAAGCGTGGCCTGACGGACGAGCAGTGGGCAGACATCGCCTACTGCCTGCGGGTGCTGACCGATTATCTCGACCTGCTGCACGACTGGCGAGAGCGTTACAAGCCCGCCAGCCCGGAAGAACCGCTGGACGAGCGGTTCGTGGAAGCCCTCCACACGACCGAGACCATCGAACACCTGACGGACTGCGTTGCATTCGGAACGCCCCAGCAGAAGGCCGATGCCGCTGCACGGCTGCTGTCCGGGTCGTACCTGCTGATGCTGGAGGAGCGCACCGATTGCCTTGCTCTGGCGAAGTGCGCCTGATAATTTATTCACCTGAAGTGGTGGGTTTCACGGTGAGACCCACCACTTCACTTTTCTAAAGGAGAACCACCACATGAAGAAAAACATTTCCCGCAACCCCTTATGGCCGGACTGGTACAACGGCAAGAAGATCGATGAAGTCCAGTTTGGCCGTGCCTTTCTGGAACAGTGGCCGCTGAAATGCGTCAACGGAACGCTGTACACGCTGGACGGCCCGGTGGAGGACGAGAGCGAGATCAAGCAGCGCATCTTGGAGAATATCGAGGAATATGTCACCTCCGGCCTGTCCAAAAAAGTCACCAACATTCTGGAGACCATCAAGCTGCTGGCCTTTTCCGACCCGTTCCCCATCGAGCAGGACTGCATCCACCTCCAGAACGGCGTGTACCATCTGCCGGACGGCTCTTTTCAGGAGAGCCGCCTGTTCTGCCAGAACCGCCTGCCTGTGAGGTATGACCCCAAAGCCGCCAGCCCTGACCGCTGGCTGACCTTTCTGCACGAGCTGCTGGACGATGCCGACATCCCCACCTTGCAGGAATATCTGGGCTACTGCCTCATTCCCAGCACCAAGGGTCAAAAAATGATGCTCATTGTCGGCAAGGGCGGCGAGGGCAAGTCCCGCATCGGGCTGGTGCTCAAGCGGCTCATGGGGGATGCCGCAAGCAACGGCAGCGTCCAGAAAGTCGAGAACAATCGCTTTGCCCGTGCCGATCTGGAACGCCGCCTGCTGATGATCGACGATGACATGGACATGAACGCCCTGCCCAAGACGAATTATATCAAGACCATCGTGACCGCCGAAGCCAAGCTGGACTTGGAGCGCAAGGGTGTCCAGAGCTACCAGCGGGACATCTACGCCCGGTTCCTCTGTTTCGGCAACGGCGCGTTGACCTCGCTTTACGACCATTCGGATGGTTTCTTTCGCCGCCAACTCATCCTGACCACTAAGGACAAGCCTGCTGACCGCACGGACGACCCCTTCCTTGTGGAGAAGATGTGCGCCGAATTGGAAGGCATCCTGCTCTGGTGTCTGGAAGGGCTGCTCCGGCTGGTGCAGAACAACTTCCGCTTCACGGTCAGCCCCAAAGCTGCTGCCAACGTGGACACCATCAAGCGCAGCAGCAACAACGTCATCGACTTCATGGAATCCGAGGGCTACTTCCGCTTCAAGGCGGACTACTCCATCAGCTCCAAGGAGTTCTACGACATTTATAAGCAGTGGTGCGAGGACAACGTCTGCCACAGCGTATCGGCGATCCGTTTCAGCGCAGAACTGCGACAGAATGACCGCCGCTATAACCTTGAAGCCACCAACAACATCTACCTGCCTGGTGGCCGCAGGGTGCGGGGATTTGTGGGCATCGAACCGCTTGTCCACCCCTGCCCGTAAAAAGTGCATTTTTTCACGGAAGAAGTTCGTACAACCTGTACGGTCTGTACTTGTACGCACCTGTACGGCAAATCGAGACAAATTAAAACGTGGTATCGTTTATATTTCAGATTTCTGCACGCTGTACAGACCGTACGGGTTATTTGAAGTCCGTACAGATTTTTTGTACACCCCAAGAAGGAGCGTGATCTATGAAAGCCCAATACGGCATTTTAAGGTTCAAAAAGTACAAGGGGCCTGCCATCAGCCCCATCGAAGCCCACAACGAGCGCACCAAGGAGCAGTACGCCAGCAACCCGGATATCGACACGAACCGGAGCCGCTACAACCTCCATCTGGTGCAGCCGCAGGGCAGGTACCGGGAAGAAGCTGACCGCATGATAGCTGCCGCCCACTGCCGTGTCCGCAAGGACAGCGTGCGGGTGGTGGAGGCGCTTGTCACCGCCAGCCCGGAGTTTTTCAAGGACAAGACCAACCGGGAGATCAGGGCGTACTTTGCGTACGCCCTGAAATTTTTGGAGAGCAGACAGTGCCCGGATACCTTTCTCTCCGCCGTCATTCACATGGACGAGAAAACGCCCCACCTGCACCTCTGCTTCGTGCCCCTGACTGCTGACGGACGGCTGAGCGCCAAAGAGATCATCGGCAACCGCAAGAATCTTGTGAGGTGGCAGGACGAGTTCTGGCAGCACATGGTCAAGCAGTACCCGGAGCTGGAACGGGGCGAAAGTGCCAGCCAGACCGGGCGGGAGCACATCCCGCCCCGCATCTTCAAGGAGATGACCCAACTGACCAAGCAGAAGGAGCAGTTGGATGCCCTGCTGGTGGGCATCAACCCCTTCAACGGCAAAAGCCGTGCGGCGGAGATCAGCAAGGTGCTGGACAGCTATATCCCCAATGTGGCACGGATGAAGGACCAGTTGCGGAAGTACAATGTCGCCTTCACCAAGACCGCCGCCGAAAACGAAAAGCTGAAAGAGAAGAACAAGACGCTCTCTGCCTCGCTGGACAAAGCGAAGGAAGGGAGCGTCTTGAAGCGTCTGGAGGATGCCAAGCTGCGGCAGGACTATGAAGCCGCCCTGAAAACGCTGGACAGCATCCCGCCGGAGGTCATTCGATTTTATGAGAACCGCACACAGGAGCCTGTGGTGCGCCACGATAAGTAAGGAGAAAAGCCTATGTGTAATGAAATGCACGAGAATGTGAAATCTTTAGATTATACGAAAAAATCCTTGCGGTCGGACTCTGATCCGGCTACAATGGAGGTGGTCACTCGAACCAATGCCGTCAAGTCTCCGACTGACAGCCCAGCAACCACGAAGCTGGTGTACACGGTGGAAGAGATCGCACGAATGCTGGCCATCAGCCTGCGCTCTGCCTATAACCTGTGCAACAGCACCACCGAGTTCCGTGTCCTGCGGGCAGGCGGAAGCATCCGCATCCCGAAAGATAGCTTCGATGCGTGGCTCTACCGGGCAGCTTGATAAGGAGGCAAATCTATGGCATATATCACGAAACGCGGCAGCTCTTACAGTGTCCGCTACACCTATCAGGACGAGCACGGCAAGAGCTGCGACAAATGGGAGAGCTTTCCCACAAAAGAGGAGGCGGTGAAACGCCAGAAGCAGATCGAGCATGAACTGGCGACCGGCAATTTCCTGATTCCATCCACCGTGACGGTGGCAGAGTTCCTGATGGACTGGCTGCCCAAGCAGTGCAGCAAGCACAAGTGGGCACCCAAGACCTACCAGTCCAATCTGGCCCTCATCCAGAACCTCATCATCCCCTATATCGGGGAGATGCAGATGCAGAAGCTGCGGCCTTACCACATCGAAGCCCTGTACGACACCCTGAGCAAGACCCCCTGCGGGCAGTATGTTGGCGGCAAGCGGCGAGACCTCTCGCCCAAGCAGCAGAAGCGCACCCTCTCCGGCACTACCCTCCATGAGGTCCACCAGCTTCTGCACAATTCCTTTCTACTGGCGGTGGAGTGGGGCATCCTCATCAAAAGCCCCGTCCCGGTGGAAGCGCCCAAAAAGACCACCCAAGAGCGCAGCATCTGGGAGGTGGACGAGATGCGGGCAGCGCTGGACAGCATGGAGGACCCGATCCTGCATCTGGCGGTGCACCTGACGCTGGTAGGTGCGCTGCGAGAAGGGGAGGTGGCAGGTCTGACCCCGGAGGACATCGACTTTGATGCTGCCAACGGCATGGGCACCTTCACGGTCAACCGTTCCATGCAGCGGGTGCAGAAGGACACGCTGGCGCAGGTGGACAAAGGCTGCATCCTCCGCATCTTCCCGGACAAGCTGGAGGGCAGCAATACCTCTCTTATCCTGAAGGCCACCAAGACCGAAGCCTCCTGCCGCACCATCTTTATGACCGCCGCCCTGCGGGAAGAGCTGAAACAGTGGCTGGAACGCTTGAAACGGGAAGAAGCCCTTGACCCGGAGCGCTACCGCAACAGTGGGATGCTGCTGCGGCTGCCCAACGGTCTGGCGGTGGAGCCGGTGCTCATCCGCAAGAAGTTCCTGAAATGGCAGGACGCACACCCGGAGTTCCCGCGCATCGTCTTTCACGGTCTGCGGCATTCCAGTGCCACCTACCAGTTGATGATCTCTGGTGGCGACATCAAGGCGGTGCAGGGGACTACCGGTCACGCCAGTGCGGATATGCTGGTGAACACCTACGCCCATATCCAGCAGTCCTCCCGTGTAGAGCTGGGCAAGAAGTTTGAAAACGGCTTCTATGCCAAGCCCGACACCTCCAGCCCACAGGCTGTACCCGCCGCAGGCGAACCCACCATCTCCATGACGGCTCTTTTGGAATTGCTCAAGGATGCCGATCCGGAAATGAAGGCAAAGCTCCGCTTAGCTCTGCTCACCTGATGCAAAAAAGGGCACTGATTGCAATGCAATACAGCGCCCTACATAATCGGACATGGATAACACCGACCGTGCAAAAACCGTGCAGAAACCGTGCAGCCATGGCTTACAAAACAAAAAAGCCATGAAATCTTTCGATTTCACGGCATTTTCTGGTGCGATGGAAGGGACTCGAACCCCCGGCCTACTGATTCGTAGGAACCGAATG
>ERZ791903.1452-NODE-1452-length-22516-cov-5.907573_pt1 | contig 22516 bp, 13 predicted proteins | sample MGYA00510148_ERZ791903 | MGnify/ENA primary metagenome ERZ791903 (study PRJEB30046, sample SAMN00792080) | human gut metagenome | study: EMG produced TPA metagenomics assembly of the A metagenome-wide association study of gut microbiota in type 2...
CCGATCTAAGATTTTTCTTAATAAAAATATATTTTTTAATGTAAAAATGAAAAAGCCCCGGCAGTTAACCGGAAGCTTTTTCTGGAAATATTAGGAGAAGTAAATTCTTATAAACTTATTTATTGAATGTCTTCTTTCTCTTTAATTCAACACATGCAATTCCTGCTGTTAATGTCATTGCAGCAATATACCATACCATATGGTATGAATCACCTGTCTCAACACTATTATTGTCTGATACCACTGGATCTGTAGCTGGCTGATCTGCCGGTGTCTCTGGTTTAGCAGGCTGCTCTGGTGCTGGTTCTACTGGTGTTGGATTCTCTGGTTCGCCTGGTGTTGGATTCTCCGGTTCACCTGGTGTTGGATTTTCTGGTTCACCTGGTGTTGGATTCTCCGGTTCACCTGGTGTCGGATTTTCTGGTTCGCCTGCAGATGTAATCTCCTTACCATCAACAACAAGCTTAACATCTGAAAATGTCACATCAGCACTTCTTGCAACATACATTCCAACATATACATATTCTGAATCTACAGAAGTTAATTTAAAATCAAAACCACCTGTAATAGTTTCTTCATTACCAAATGTACATGCATAACCATCTGTATTACTTTCGATTTTAAGGTTATATGTCTCACCAGCCTTAATCTCATTAGCACATGTTCCTCCCTGTGTAAGAGCGCCACTCTTTCTTGCAAAACAGTTCCATACAGAACCTTTCTTAGTAAGCTTAAGTGGACCAGCTGCAACATAGTCACCTAAAGTATTATTATTATTCTGATCAACATACATATCATCTCTTGCCATAAGACCAAATGATACCTGATCATTAGATGTAAAACTGTTCACAGTCGCCTTTGCTGTAATTGTAAAATTACTGTTTGCTGGAACTCTGTAATAATACATAGCAATTCCATCAGCAGTACTTGCTATCTTTCCTGCTCCGTTAACAGCAATATTGATATTACCATTATCAAGACTCTCAAGCTTGAATTTAGATGCTATCTTGTCATTGCCGCCAACATTTCCAAATACAGTTCCCTTAAAGATTCCTGCATTAGCCCATAATTCACTGTCTTTTAAATCATTTGAATATTCTGACTCTTTATAATCAGGATTAGACTTTAAAACATCACTCTTAGTTGGTGCTTTAGCATCAATAATATGCTCTGCAAGTCCAGCTACATTAAGTTCCTTAATTGTCTTAGTAACAAGATATGCATTATATGTTCCGCCCCAAATATTAGTATGCGTATTGTCTACACTTTCTGGCTTTGATGATGTCCATGCATGTAAATTAACTGTCTCGGCTGCTCCTAATGAATCATATAATTTCTTAGTAAGAGAAGTCATATCAACCACTGGAACATTAAGATCTTTTCCAAGATTAATGATTGCCTGTGGATAACTTCCTCCTTCAAACTCTCCTGAAGCAGCTGTAACATGAAGCTGACTGTCAGACCAGTTGCCATCAGCAGTTCTTCTTACAATCGGTGTACATAAAACAACTGTTGTTCCTGCTGACTGTGCCGGCTTTATATAATTCTCATATAAAGAATTAGCAAATGAACCTGCTGTTTTATAATCTCCATTAGGGTTAGTATATCTTCCACTCTCCGCTTTTTCATCATTGTGGCCGAAACCAACAAGAAGAAAATCTCCCTTTTTCATTCCAGCTATAAGCTCATTATACTCCTTATCTGCTGTATAGCTTGTTGAACTTCTTCCTGACAAAGCAATATTCTTTACCTCAAAAGTTCCATCCAGATACTTATCGATCTGTGTTCCCCATCCATATCTAGGATAGTAATAATTGTCTGTGAAAGCACTGACTGTCGAATCTCCCACAATCCAGACAACAGGCTTTGATGAATCTGATTCCTCAGCTCCTGCAAATGTGCCAAATCCAAAACTCATAACAAGCAAAAGAACTGCACTAAGCAGACAACTGATTCGTCTTCTATTTTTGTTTTTCATAACAAAGACCATTCCTTTCTTTTATTTGTTCAAATTGTAAACTATGAACCTATGTCAAGGTCAAGTCTTTGTGTATATTTTACCATAATATGTTTTGCAAAAAATCCCCGCACTATGTGCGGGGAAATTCTCAAAATATTAATACGCTATACCATTAGATACTTCTACATAATAAATATTAACTCCACCAGATTCTGATACAATATAATATTCACCTGCCTCATCCAATCTGAATGATACTGATTTAAGTGAAGAACCAGGTATCTTAGCTGTACTTGTTACATCATTACCATTCTTATCAATAATCTTAATAAGTCTGCTTGTATTTGTATCTGAGCTTGTTGCATATATCTTTACCTTAGATTCACCTGCTGTCTTAAATGCAATTGCTCTTGCAGATTCGCTTCCTGCACCGCCAAGCTTGATTCTCTTTGTAAAGCTGATATTCTTGTAATCCTTATCACTCTTATCAACTGTTACAGTCTTTTTGCTTGTTGCAACAATCTTAAGGCCATCAACTACAGTTGAACTCTTAATCTTTCCTGTTGAAACATCATTAGCATTAAGAATTAATTTTTCACCCTTTGTTGATACTGAAGATGCTTCTGTTGCTTTTGTTGGAGCCTGTGTCTCCTTTGTTGTGCTTTCAGTAGCCTTTGTTGGAGTCTGTGTCTCCTTTGTTGTTGCCTCTGTCGCCTTAGTTGGAGCCTGCGTCTCCTTTGTTGCTGCCTCTGTCGCCTTTGTTGTTTCCTGAGCCTTTGTTGTCTCTTCTGGCTTAGTTACCTCAGATGATGAATTCTTTGAAGATACACTAATCATCTGATTAGAAACATTGAATCTTGCTCCCATTGAAGCATAGCTTCCTATTGTCTCATAGAGACCGTTCATATTAACAGTTCCATCAGAATTTCTAAGCTGTTTATCTATATTTTTGCTCATATCGATTGCATTAACAGTGTTCTTAAACATTCCAGCTGTCTTAGCAGGGTCAGTCACAACAGTTCCCTTCTTATCTCCACTTACTAAAGAAGTAAACAAAGAACCTGAAAGATTATAATACTTACCTGAGTTGTAATATATTGAATCAGCCATTTTACCAGTAAACTTATCTGAATCAATTGCACCTGCTGATACAAGTCCCTTAAATATTGCTGCACTTGATGTTCTGTAACATAAGAAGTTACCCTTCTTAGCATACTTTCCGTTGCCCCATGCTGTAACATTTACAATTGTAAGACCTGTTGGGTTATTATTATCTGTAAATCCTGTTGCACCATTGTCAAATGACAGACAATTCATTACATTATGTGGAGTTCCAACACCTGAACCTCCAAGCTTGAATCCATTCATATCTCCATTAGCATAATGAACACCGTTAGATAATGTTCCATTATTAAATGCAACACAGTTTCTAATTGTAATTACACCGATAGGACCTGTTGCACTCTTTGCAAATAAATCCCATCCATCATCTGAGTTGCTATATGATATACATCCGTCAAACACATTGCCTTCACCGCATGTAAGCTTTGCAGCAAATCCATCTGCATTCTCACCTGTACCACCCTGTTCAGGGAAATCACAGTTATCATGTGATGTACAGTTAATAATCAGGTTATTTGATGGCCATAAATCTTTATTAGCTGCTGTTGTGTCATATCTTGAAATCTGAAGACCTGAATCCCTGTTTGCTTCAAATACACATTTTTCAAAAATGTTGTTATTACCAGCAAGTAATACTCCGTTATCTCCAGCACCATAGAAATTAATTCCCTGGAAATACCAGTAATCTCCATCTACAACTACACCTCTGTTAGCTCCGTCAAGCTTCTGTGCTGAGAAATCAAACTTAACTTCCTTGCCACTTTCAGCCTTTACAATAATATAAGAGCCTGATTTTCCATTCATGGCATTATTAATTACAATTGTATCAGAGAACTTATATGTTCCCTCTTTTACAATAATTACATCACCAGCCTTAGCTGAACTGATTGCATTAAGAATTTCATTTGAAGATGATACATACTTTGCATTCTTGAAATCTGCATCTTTCTTCTTACTGATATCTGTATATGCACCTGAATAAGAAAGGCTTGTCTTATCATATGATGTTGTTGCATCTGAACCCGTTGTTTCTTTTTCAGTTGCCTTTGTTGCGCTTTCTGTTGATTTAGTTGTTGCCTGTGTTGCTTTTGTTGTTGTCTGTGTTTCCTTAGTTGTTGCCTGTGTAGCTTTTGTTGTACTCTCTGTTGCCTTAGTCTCTTCTGTTGTTGGATCTGGTGAAACAATCTTCGCATTAGTACCACCTACAGAAACAAGGTCTGTATTCTTGTAATTAGTAACTGTTGCCTTTAATTCCTTATCTATGGCATATACAGAATCATCTTTATCAGAGAATGTCCATGAAATCACTCCACCACCAAGGCTTCCTGCTCCCTTTGCAGATGTTACTACTGAAGGTACATCTTCTGCATTATTAAGACTTCCTGATTTAACTCCGAGATCCTTAGTTGTATCAAAGTTATCATAAGATGTTGCACCTGCTACAGTCTTATATGAAGATGGAACTTTCTCATCTGCTGACTTTGCAAGGTATGCATCAAATGATGCCGCATTTGCAGAATCACCTGTTTCTGAAACAGCATTTGCATAGATAATCTTCTGTGCACCTACGATAACATTTCCATATGCTTTAATGATACCACCGTTCTCACCTGAGAATGTACCCTCACCAAGTGCATCTGTTCCCTGATTAGATGAAAGCATTGGATTCTTACAGTTTCTAAAATAGTTATTCTGTATGAATAATGAAGAACCCATTGTTGAACCAGCACCATACTTTGCATTGCCATCATAGTAGTTGTTATACATATGCACTGACATTGTTCTTACTCTTGCATGTCTTGAATCAGAATGATCAAACCAGTTATGATGATATGTAATATAGTTAGGACCAGACTCACTCTTCATTCCACATAATGAGCACTTACCTGAGTCATAAAAATGTACATATGAAACTGTTATATACTGTGAATTACCTTTAATGTCAATTGAACCATCACCCTTTGCCTGGTCAGCATCCCCACCTGCTTTACCATAGTACAGATCAACATTGTGAATCCATACATTGCAGTTTGCTGTATCGAGAGAAATACCATCATCCATGAAATTAATAATTGAAAAATTTCTCATCTCAACATTTCCTGCATTTCTTAAGAGGAAACCGAATCCATTGATTGTTGCATCATCTCCGATACCCTCTATTGTCATATTAAGATTTGAATAAGCACTAGCTCCTTTAATCTGTACTCCCTCAGATGAACTTGAAAACTTATCCATTGCAGTATCTGTAACGCATCCGATTACACGAACATCAAGTGCTCTTGTTTCTATCCCCTTGCTAGCACTTTTTGTATATGCATCAATTATTGTCTGAAGACCTGTATATTCCTTCTCTCCCTTTGCCTCTTTTACTGATGCCTTAATTGTCTTTGCATTATCGTTAGTAACATAAAGAACAATTGCATCTTTCTTAAGTGTTCCATTCTCATTGTAAGCACCTGAACCTGTTTTATATTTTGATTCAGATGAAAATGCAAATCCGGATCTGTCATAAGAACTTACATTGAGTGTCTTAGTAACCTGTGCTTTGTCAGTAACTTCCTTTCCGTTCTTTACAGGAACTACCTTAATAACGTAGTCACCTGCCGCAAGTCCTACTGCATCAACCCTGTAGTAGTTCTTATACTTTCTGATAAGTTCATTGTCGATTCTTGCATAAGCAGAATCTGCCTGACTGGCTTTCTTGATATATGCTGTATATCCTTCTGCCTGATTATCAATGGTCCACTGTGCATATGCTGACTCTAACCATCCTGCCGCACCATCAATAAATTTAACTGTTCCAACATCCGCCTTCGCTGTAAGAAGTGATGTAGGAATCACGATACTCACAATCATAACCAATGCAAGTACCCATGCCCATTTTCTACGGGCTGCTTTGCTAATAATAGCTTTCATGTTTTGCTTTTCCTCCTCAATACATTTTTTTGTGCATTTTGCTTTAACAAGCAAGGGTTTATGTCGTTATATTAGCAATTTTTACTCAAAAAGTACATGTATGTTAAGTAGGAAATAGGTACCATATTCATAATTTTTATGTATTTCATGTGAAAATATGTCAAAAATATGTAAAACACCGTAGCACATTTGCTGGTAAGCTAATATGCCACGGTGCAGATTAAACATCCGGATATTCAAATATATATCTCTCATACCCATTAATTATCTTAGTATTCTCATTATACTCATATTCCTGCTTAAACTTCATCTGGTAGCTCCTATGGATATGACCATGGATAAAATACTTAGGCTTATATTTTTCCAACAGATAATTAAAGCCCTCAAAACCCTTATGCGGTTCGTCAGGTCCGTCACCTATTCCCGCTGCCGGTGAATGTGTAAGCAGTATATCAAAGCCCCTGTTCTTCTTTATTGAAAGCCACATTTTATTAATTCTGTGGTTCATCTCTTTCTGTGTATACTGGTTCTTTCCCTTCTTATAGCGTATAGAACCACCAAGTCCCATAATACGGACACCTTTATACACATATATCTTATTCTCTATATCAATGCATCCATCCGGTGGCTGTATATCATAACAGTCATCATGATTGCCATGCACATAAAGAACAGGTACTTTTGAAAATGAAGCAAGAAACGACAGATACTGGGGCTTTAAATCCCCTGCTGAAAGTATAAGATCTATGCCTTCTAATTTTTCCTTTTCGAAATAATCCCATAAGTACTTTGATTCAACATCAGCTAACACAAGTATTTTCATTAATAATTCCCCAGCCACCACTGCAGGCAGCATGCTTTCTATTCTTCTTCTTTGACAACACCCTGAAGTGCCATTTTTAATTTAGCATTATCTGTAAGTTCATCATACCGAGGCAGTCTGCCAACCACATTATCAAGCAGCCAGTCCATAGTAATTATATGTTCCGGATCAATAAGCTTCCCTTCTTCAACCCTTATATTACCCTGCTGATCTTTTAATTCACCCTCAAACACTCTAAACCTTGCTTCCTTAAGTTCTTTCTCAAAGAGCTTTACAAGTCTCTTAGTTGCTGATGGCAGACTCTCTGAATATATAAGATCAACAACTCCTGCCGACATTCCCCACCAGTAATTAAGTGCTTTTACATTATCGCCGTCCTCATCCTTACTCCATGAACCACTCATAATGCTCTGTATAAGCTTTTCATAAAAAACTCCCCAGTGCCATACAGGCATAGCCAGGTGCTTATCCGAATCACTCGCTTTATACAACCCGAACTTTCTCTTACTCTTGCCCGGAGTAATCATATCCTGATTAGAAATAATGCTTATATTCTTCTTAGCAAGATTTTCCTCTGAATCATTATCCTTAATACTGTTCCATTCAAGGTAAACCTTGGCTCTTGGATTAACAAACTTTACTCCTAGTGCAAATGCATTAATATTCGCACATGCCCCATAAACCGGATTATCAGCTATATAACCAACATTATCGTCATCAGCCAGTGAACCTGCAATAATCCCTGTTATAAACTTTGCTTCAAACATTCTTGCATAATATGACCTGATATATTTATGTGAAATGTTAAGAGAACAATCAAGAATCTTTACTGACGGATGTGCTATTGCAGCTTTAAGTCCAGCCATATTCATCGCCGAAGATGTCACGAATATAAGGTCACATCCTTTCTCTATAAGTCTGTTAATTGCCGCCTCATCATTCTGCTCCGGTATCACATTCTCCTCAACATATGTTTCTATCTGGTCACCAAATGTATCATCAATATACTGTCTTCCAAGCTCATGTGTATAACACCACTCTGAATCCTGCGGTGTCTTTTCATACACAAATCCAACCTTAAGCTTCTTAACTCCTCCACCCATTGGAAGCAGATAGCTTAATATATTCTTCTTAGGTGCTGCTGCCGGCGTCATCTTAAGTTCCACTTCGCTGTTGTCATCAAGAAGCTCGAATTCAGCCCATGTCTTGGCGACATTCTTTGCCATTTCAGACTTAGTCATCTTCTTAACAGCATCATATCCGTGAATATGAATGAAGCGTAAAAATGAATCTCCTGTTGGGAAATCAAACTTATCCCCTCCTCTTGATTCATAAGCAAGCCTGAAATTAAGATAGCACGAAACAAGGTCTTTCTTATCATCCTCATCCATTGGTTCTCCTGGTGTAATTCCAACCAGCTCCATAAGAGTTGTAAAACTGCCCTCTTTACTGAAATATATATCGTTTAACTTGGTAGATTTATAAAAATCCATGAATTCATAATATATCTTAACATCAGGATCATCACTGTATTTAGGTATCTTTCTTATAACCTGTGCACTTACTGTCACCGCCTTAAAATATTTAAGTACACTGACTCTTTTATTACCTTCAAGCACATAGAACTTATTCATGTACTCATATACTTTAATATCGTCTCTTATTCCTTCATTCACCTGACTGTCGCTAAGCGAAGCCCACTTTGCTGAAAATTCTGTTCCCCAGTCAAGTATAGGCATGAAGTTGTCTGCAAATGCAGTAGTTCTACCTGCTGTACATGTTCCAACCACAAGTCTTAACGGAATCTGGTCACTTCCAAGACTAACTTCTCTGTCAATACTGTTTTCATCAATAATATCCTCCAAAACCGGAAGATATGGGTACGTACCCTTATTTACACACGCATGATATTCTTTTTTACCAATCTTTACTGCACTAAGATAATCCTGTACTGACATATCTTCTACCTTTCCTTTCTGTCTGCATTCTACCGTTTAATGTTCCTATATGTAACATTTGCAGACCGCCATATCTTATTTATTTCTACTTACATATATAAAACTATCACATTTTCACCAAAAAATACACCTTAAAATTGACTTTTGTTAATTATGCTAGTATCTTATTCGATAGGCTTGAAATTTTTCTATATTTCGGGTCTGAATAAAATGCATGCAGATACGCATTTAAAGAAATGGAGTATACATATGAATATTGAATTTTCTAAGAGAGCTGACCGCTTTGGCAGCAACATTTTTAATATACTTAATCAGAAAAAGAATGACAGACTTGCACAGGGAAAGCCGGTATATAACTTTACTGTAGGAACTCCTGATTTCAAGCCTGATGAATCTGTTATGAAGGTTGTTTCAGAGGCAGCACTTGACCCTGAGAATTACAAGTACTCACTTGGTGATACTGATGAATTGCTTGACGCTGTATGCAAATGGTACAAACGCCGTTACAACACCGTTATCACACCTGATGAAGTCGCCTCTGTATTCGGAACCCAGGAAGGCATGGCTCATATTGCCCTTGCTTTGTGCAACCCTGGTGATTTATGCTTAGTTCCTAATCCGGGATATCCTATATTCGAGATTGGACCATTCCTGTGTGACGCACAGATTGCTTATTACAATCTTCTCCCAGAGAATGATTATCTTATAGATTTTGATTCTATCGATGAAGATACTGCAAAAAAAGCCAAAATGATGGTTGTATCTTATCCACTGAATCCTGTATGTGCTACTGCACCTGATGAATTCTACGATAAACTCATCGCATTTGCCAAGAAATATAACATCATTATTATTCACGACAACGCATATTCTGAGATTATATATGACGGACAGATTGGTGGCTCTTTCTTAAGCCACGAAGGTGCTATGGAAGTCGGAGTTGAATTCAACTCTCTTTCTAAGACTTATAATCTTACTGGTCTGCGCCTTTCATTTCTTATCGGAAACCGTGAAATCGTAAGCAAATTCAAAACTGTCCGCTCACAATTTGACTATGGAACAAGTTTTATATATCAGAAAGCTGCTGTTGCTGCACTTAACGGTCCGCAAGGATATGTCGCTGACAACCGTGCTGAATATGAATTAAGAAGAAATGCTCTCGTTGCCGGAATTAAGAAGCTTGGACTTAAACCTGCTGATGTTAAAGGCACAATGTTTGTATGGGCTGCCATTCCTGACGGCTATACCAATTCAGCTGATTATGTTATGGAACTTCTTAATAAGACTGGTGTTTTATGTACACCAGGAAGCAGCTTCGGAAGCCTTGGAGAAGGTCATGTAAGATTTGCCCTTGTACTTCCTCATGAAGAAATTGAGAATATATTTTCTAATCTGTAATTCACTAAAAAACATAATATACATACAAAACCCCGTATCCTGTAAAACAGAATACGGGGTTTATATGTATCTTTGATATTAACAATCACTGGTGATTAGCCACGGATCTTCTTAACAAGAGCAACAGCCTCTGCTGTCATATCCTTAATCTTGTCAAATTCTCCTGCCTTAATCATATCACCCTTAACCATCCATGATCCACCACAGCAGAAGATCTTATCGCATGATAAGAATTCCTCAAGGTTAGCTGTGTTAATACCACCTGTAGGCATGATTCTTACATTAGTGTAAGCTGCGCACATAGCCTTGATCATCTTAATTCCACCTGCAGCTGTAGCTGGGAAGAATTTAACTCTTGTAAGGCCTCTCTTAACAGCCTGAGCAAGCTCTGAAGGTGTAACGATACCTGGCATAACAGGAATGTTCTTAGAAATACAGTAATCAACGATTTCTGGATCAAATCCTGGGCTTACGATAACTGAAGCACCAGCTGCTACAGCTCTGTCAACCTGCTCTGTTGTAAGTACTGTACCTGCTGCAAGTACCATATCTGGATATGCTTCATGCATAAGACGGATAGATTCCTCAGCTGCTGCTGTACGGAATGTAACCTCTGCACAAGGAAGACCACCATCAACTAAAGCCTTAGCTAATGGAAGTGCATCTTTAGCATCATTCAATACTACTACTGGAATTACTCCAAGTTCTTCAAATTTGTCTGCAATATTGCTCATAATTATATAGACTCCTTTCATATTTTCCCAATCTCTGGGATAATTTTGTCCGCAAATATTCTATCACACTCTCAGCACCATTACAAGCATTATAAATGTTGTTATTCCCTCAGCAACAGCATACGCAAGCCATACTCCTGTCATTCCAAAAAGTGCTGACATTACAAAAACTGCACCTAAAATCAGCACAAATCCTCTTGCCACAGAAACAACTGCCGCTTTAAACGCATCCTCTGTTGCACTGAATGCACCGCCACCTACAATATTAATTCCCGCAAAGAATATTCCAATAAAATATAACTTAACGCCTTCTGTTGCGTAAAGCCTTAACATTTCTGAACCTTCACTGTTAAACACTGCGACAAACTGTCCTGCAAATATAAACAATATACTATACATAACCGCTGCAAGTACAAATGCTGTTGTATATCCCATTCGTTTTAACTGTGTACATCCATCCTTGTCTCCCCTGCCGAAACAACTGCTTATAAGTGGCTGACTTCCCTGTGCAACACCATTAAATACCGCAGTTGTAACAATTGCAATATTAGCCACAACTCCGTATGCAGCTACTCCGACATTACCAGCCAGTTTAAGTATTACGAAATTAAAAGCAAGTGTAATGACCGCTGACGACATCTCTCCTACAAATGCCGATACACCAAGCTGGCTTCCTGCCACAAGTTTTCTTACTGAAGGCTTACACACAACAAGCCTGACACTGCTTTTCTTAGAGAAGAAATGTATACTGCATATTCCCATACCTATAATCGGCGACAAAGCTGTTGCCAGTGCTGCACCTTCCATTCCCAGATTCATCGGGAACATGAGAATATAGTCAAACACTATATTAAACAGACTGCTAAAAAGTGTTGCACTCATGGCAATTCCCGGGGCTCCGTCATTTCTCACAAATGCATTAGTCACATAGTTACACATAAACATCGGTGCAAAACACATGAATATCTTAGTATAATTATTCCCAACTGCCACAATATGTTCATCAGCTCCTAGAACACGCATGATATCTGCCGAAAAGAATATTCCGGCAAAAACGAATAGCATGCTTGACAATATACACCATATTAATGCATTCCAGAAATAATCATCTGCATCTGCATCTTTTTTAATCTTACTAATCGCATACCTTATAGCTGAACCTACGCCAATCATCTCACCAATTGAGAATATTATACTATATAATGGCATAACAAGATTTAATGCTGTAAGTCCGTCTGCTCCCTTTGCTATAGATATAAAATACGAGTCAGCAAGAACGTAGCATGAAAACCCTATCATTCCGAGAATATTCTGCGATACATATTTAAAAAAATTCTTTCTGTTTTCCTCCTTGCTCATCGAAATCTCCTTAATTAAATAATATAAGTTACAAAAACGGCTCCCGTTGGGAGCCGCATTTTACACACTATCATATCTCTTAACGCAAAGCAATTACATGCCCATAATTATTTACTTAGTTCCGAAGATTCGGTCTCCGGCATCCCCAAGTCCTGGGCAAATATAAGCATCTGCGTTAAGCTCTCTGTCAAGATGTCCAATGTATATCTGAACATCTGGATGCGCCTTATGAAGCTTTTCAACTCCCTCTGGGGCAGCTATGATACACATGAACTTAATCTGCTTTCCGCCAACCTTCTTTATCTGGTCAATTGCATCAACTGCCGAACCTCCTGTTGCAAGCATCGGATCTGTTACAACAATAGTTCTTTCCTCAATTGGATGTGGAAGCTTGCAGTAATATGGTACCGGCTCATGTGTCTCTTCATTACGGTACATTCCGATATGTCCAACCTTAGCAGTTGGTACAAGTGAAAGTACACCAGGAACCATTCCAAGACCTGCCCTTAAAATAGGAACAATTGCAAGCTTACGGCCTGAAATCATAGGTGTCATACAAGTTTCAATAGGTGTCTCAATCTCAACATCTTCTGTCGGAAGGTCTGATAAAGCCTCAAAGCCTTCAAGCATAGCTATTTCTTCAACGAGCTTTCTGAATTCATTAGTTCCTGTTTTCTTATCTCTAAGAATTGAAATCTTATGCTGGATAAGTGGATGTGTAAATATAGTTATATTCTTCTCATTCTCAAAATCCATCATTATTAAGTACCTCCAAATTATATAATATAATTACTCAATGTATTTACTCAGCCTCTTCTGGCTTTTCCTCATCAGAGTCTGTATTCATAACATAAACTCCACGGCTGCTGTCACCTGCTGGATTCTTACCGAATTCATAATCATTACCAGGTAATATAGCATTAAGAAGAATACCTGCTATAGCAGCAATTGCGAGTGCTGTAAGTGTTATAGATGTTCCACCGATTGTAAATGTAAGTCCATCACCGAAGCCTAAACCACATACAAATATAACACCTGCAATAATAAGATTTCTTGACTTAGTAAGGTCAACCTTGTTCTCAACAACATTTCTTACACCGATAGCTGAAATCATACCGTAAAGCATGAATGATATACCACCGATAATTGCTGTTGGCATAGTTGATATAACTGATGAAAACTTAGGTATGAATGAAAGTATAATTGCAAATACTGCTGCAATCCTGATTACTCTTGGGTCATATACCTTAGAAAGTTCAAGAACTCCTGTGTTCTCACCATATGTAGTATTAGCCGGACCTCCAATTGCTCCTGCAAATGCTGTTGCAACACCATCACCGATAAGTGTTCTGTGAAGTCCCGGATCTGCTAAGTAGTTTTCTTCAACTGTAGCTGAAATAGCTGACATATCTCCGATATGCTCCATCATTGTTGCAATAGCAATCGGTGCCATAACAAGGATTGATGTAACATCAAATTTCATAAACTGGAACTTCGGAATTCCTACCCATGAAGCAGATGCAATTGATGAGAAATTAAGTATCGCTGAACCATCAGGATTATGTACTCCGCATGCATTAAGAATAAGTGCAAATACATATGAAATTACTACACCCATAAGAATAGGGATAATCTTGAAAAGTCCCTTGCCCCATATATTGAATATAATAATTACAGCAAGTGCAACAAATGCAAGTAACCAGTTAGCTGATGCATTAGTGATTGCTGAACCTGCAAGTGAAAGACCAATACATATAATGATAGGTCCTGTAACTACAGGTGGAAGGAATTTCATAACTCTGTTGACTCCAACAAGCTTAATTATAAGTGCAAGTACAAAGTAAAGCATTCCGGCAACAAATATACCACCACATGCATAAGCAGCTTTATCATTAGCTGACATTCCAGCATACATACCGCTGTCAAGATTAGCTACTGTGTAGAATCCACCAAGAAATGCAAAGGAAGATCCTAAGAATGCAGGTACTTTGAACTTAGTACACAGGTGGAATATCAATGTACCAAAGCCTGCACAGAAAAGTGTTACTGATACAGACAGACCTCTGGTAAGCTCCTCACCGCAGGCAGCCTGAAAATATCCTGATACCAGAATAGGTACAAGAATAGTTGCGCCAAACATGGCAAACATATGCTGAATACCAAGAATCAGCATCTTCGCTTTACCAAGCTTTCTGGCATCACGAATAGGTTCGATTTTCTTTTGTTCCATAATACGCTCCAATCAATATATATTTTCATATTATTATAGAACATATTATGATTTAGGGCAATGAAAAAATATTCCATTTTAAACATTTCGGGGCATGAAAAGCTTTCGCCTTCCATGCCCCGAAACTCGTGTTATGGTCAGAAATTGGATTATTTCTCTTCCGCAATCGCAGCCTGTGCTGCAGCAAGTCTTGCAATAGGTACTCTGAATGGTGAGCAGCTCACATAATCAAGACCAATCTTGTGGCAGAATGCAACTGATGAAGGATCTCCACCATGCTCTCCACAGATACCTATGTGAAGATTCGGATTAACCGGTCTTCCAAGCTTTATTGTCATCTCCATAAGCTTACCAACACCATTCTGGTCAAGCTTTGCAAATGGGTCATTCTCAAATATCTTAGATTCATAGTATGCATTAAGGAACTTACCAGCGTCATCTCTTGAAAATCCGAATGTCATCTGTGTAAGATCGTTAGTACCAAAGCAGAAGAAATCGGCTTCCTTGGCAATCTCATCAGCAGTAAGTGCAGCTCTTGGAATCTCAATCATAGTACCAACCTCGTATTCAAGGTCGATTCCTGCTGCCTTAATCTCTTCATCTGCTGTCTCAACAACAGTCTTCTTTACATACTTTAATTCCTTAACCTCACAGATAAGAGGAATCATAATCTCAGGCTTAACATTCCAGTCAGGATGTGCCTTCTTAACATTGATTGCAGCTCTTATAACAGCTCTTGTCTGCATCTTGGCAATCTCTGGATATGTTACTGCAAGACGGCATCCTCTGTGTCCCATCATTGGATTAAACTCATGAAGACTTGCAATAATATTCTTAATAGTCTCTACTGACTTGCCCTGTGATTGAGCTAACTTCTTAATATCTTCTTCCTCTGTAGGAACAAATTCATGAAGAGGTGGATCAAGGAATCTGATAGTTACCGGATTGCCTTCAAGTGCCTCATAAAGTTCTTCGAAATCTCCCTGCTGATATGGCAGAATCTTATCCAGTGCTGCTTCTCTTTCTTCTACAGTATCAGAACATATCATCTCTCTGAATGCTGCAATTCTGTCCTCTTCAAAGAACATATGCTCAGTACGGCAAAGTCCTATACCTTCTGCTCCAAGTTCTCTTGCCTTCTTGGCATCCTTAGGAGTATCTGCATTAGTACGAACCTTTAACTTTCTGTACTTGTCTGCCCACTCCATAACTCTTTCAAACTCTCCTGCAATCTTGGCATCAACCGTAGGAATCTGTCCATCATATATGTTGCCTGTTGTACCATCAATAGATATATAATCTCCTTCATGGTATTCCTTGCCTGCAAGTGTGAACTTCTTATTAGCTTCATCCATTGCAATATCACCACAGCCAGATACACAGCAGGTTCCCATACCTCTTGCAACAACCGCTGCATGGCTTGTCATACCTCCTCTTACAGTAAGAATACCCTGTGAAGCCTTCATACCTGTAATATCTTCTGGCGATGTCTCAAGTCTTACAAGAACAACCTTCTCTCCTCTTGCATTCCACTCTTCTGCGTCTTCTGCTGAGAAAACAATCTTACCACATGCAGCGCCAGGAGATGCTCCAAGACCTCTTCCTGCTGGAGTTGCAGCCTTAAGTGCAGCTGCATCAAACTGGGGATGAAGAAGTGTATCAAGATTACGAGGATCAATCATTGCAACTGCTTCCTTCTCTGTTCTCATCCCCTCATCTACAAGGTCGCATGCAATCTTTAATGCTGCCTGTGCTGTTCTCTTACCATTACGTGTCTGTAACATGAACAGCTTGCCATGCTCTACTGTAAATTCCATATCCTGCATATCTCTGTAATGTTCTTCCAGAGTTGCACACACATCCTTAAACTGCTCAAATGCTTCCGGGAACTTCTCACTCATTTCCTGAATATGCATTGGAGTTCTTACTCCGGCAACAACATCTTCACCCTGTGCGTTAGTAAGGAACTCTCCAAAAAGTCCTTTAGCACCAGTTGCAGGATCTCTTGTAAATGCAACACCAGTTCCACAGTCATCCCCCATATTACCAAATGCCATAGACTGTACATTAACTGCTGTTCCCCAAGAATAAGGAATATCATTATCTCTTCTGTATACATTAGCTCTTGGGTTGTCCCATGAACGGAATACAGCTTTTATAGCTCCGTATAACTGTTCCTTAGGATCATCTGGGAAATCCTTGCCAATCTTAGACTTATATTCAGCCTTAAACTGTGTTGCAAGCTCCTTAAGATCATCTGCTGTAAGCTCTACATCAAGCTTAACCCCTCTCTCATCCTTCATCTTGTCAATAAGCTCTTCGAAATATTTCTTACCAACTTCCATAACTACATCTGAATACATCTGGATAAATCTTCTATAACAATCCCATGCCCATCTTGGATTGCCGGATTTCTGTGCAATTACATTAACAACATCCTCATTAAGTCCAAGATTAAGAATAGTATCCATCATACCCGGCATAGAAGCTCTCGCTCCAGAACGAACAGAAACTAAAAGTGGATTCTCCATATCTCCAAACTTCTTGCCTGTAATCTGTTCCATCTTCTCGATATGTTCGTTAATCTGTCCCATGATCTCATCATTGATTTCTCTACCATCCTCGTAATACTGGGTACAAGCTTCCGTGGTAATAGTAAACCCCTGTGGAACCGGAAGACCAATATTAGTCATCTCTGCCAGATTCGCACCTTTACCACCAAGAAGTTCACGCATATCTGCGTTACCCTCTGTAAACAAATACACCCATTTCTTTCCCATAACAAAACCTCCATAATTTAATATTCAGTTATTTAAGTAGTATGTTTCTTAGCTTGTTAAAATTATAACATAGTAATCGTTTTCGTGCAACCATAAATGTATTTATTTTAATACAATTTTATATACAAGCCTTACATTTACAGAATATGCTTAATATGGGAAAATATTCATGCTGTACTAAATAGTACAACAATAGAACCATCACTGAAAACACAATATAAGGAGGATTTTTCTATGCCTAAAGACCCTGTTATGCTTTTAAGCTTTGTCAATACACAACTTCGAGACAATTACAATACATTAGAGGAACTGTGCAAATCTTATATGGTTTCTGAGGAAGAAATAACCAATAAGTTAAAATCAATTAATTATGAATATAATACTGAAAAGAACCAGTTTATCTAGTTCTGTATAAATAAGTCTTAATCTGATTATTGATTCGTTGTTCATGATACCTATAGGTAGTCGCATTATCACTTGATTTATAGGACATATCCAGGCAGAATCCTTATTCAACCTTCACTTTTTCTTCCAATCTGCCTATAGATAAACTTCCTCGTGCCTGCCTGATATGTATATTCCTGCAATTTCATGTATTTCTGCCTGAAATTTGCCTATATAGATTGATTATTTATTGTTCTTATAGGAACACGCAGAAGTAAGTTCCTGAACAGAAACAGACTTTTCCATAAAATAAAAGCAATGCCAGTATCCACTCTTCCCAGCATTGCTTTATCTTTATATATTATATTGTTATTCTGTCTTTCTTATCAGCTATCATTCCATATCCGGACACTTGTATCCCGCATTAATCATATTAGCTCGCAACTTTTCTACACTTATCCCAAGCTTTTGTGCACCCTTTTCCATACTTATGCTCTTATCTTCGACCAGTGAATATATCATCTGATTGCCGCCAAGACTAAGTCCTTCTTCTCTTCCCTTCTGAAGCCCTTTCTCAATTCCCCTGTCTTCAAGCCTCTGCGCTACATCACACATATTGCTCACTCCTTCCTTATCTGACAATATCTCTTCATATCTGTTATCCCCTGTCATAACTGATAAGAACTTTAGTATCTCATCCACATGCTTAATTGTTGTCTTATCATCTGGTATGTAATCTTTGTTCTTTCTCTTGTTCACAAAGAAATTAGCAACTATCTTATAATCACTTGTAAACTTTGCTATCTGTTCATCTGTCAGCCACGCTATCTCAAATACATTAGCTTTAGTGTCATTAACATACTTATCCAGATTATCCGGAACTTTAATCAGAGACTTAAGATTCTTTGGTGCTGTCCATTTTCTATCTGTACCATAATACAGCACCATCGTTATTACCGGCACTATTGTTTTCTTATCATATTGTCCTCTGTATGAAGCACCTTCATATCCCGATATCCTTGCTGGCATTCTTTTCTCAACCTTTGTCTGATTCTCTATGCCATACAGGACTATGTCTGTACATCCTCTTTTCCAATACTTAGCAATATCGCGTTCCTGTTCATGAACTTTTCCATCTTCAGCCTTATACTGTGAATGAACTGTCGTATTAACAAGTTCATTCTCTTCAACCTCCGACTTTCCATCAAATAACAACACATTAACAATATCCGCAAATATATCATTATTATCTTCCAGTACCTTTTGTGTTATATCTTTCTCTTTCATTCACATACAAGCAGTCTGTCATGAATCTTTAACCATAAATCATTTTTAATATACAATTAATATAAGTTTTTGTCAATACCGCAATTGCGGTTTGCTTATAAAGCATGCTGTGAAAGCATGCTGTCAGAAATTCAAAGAATAAATTGCTGGTTTGCTTTCAAAAAGCCTACTAAACTTGCATTACACAATAGTTTAGTAGGCTTTTATTTCAATATCAGGCTTTATCCCTGAACAGCCCTCGCAGCGGCTCTGGCTGTCAGTTTTCCATCTACAAGGTCAATAACAATATCATCACCTGTATTGATATTGCCTGCAAGTATTAACTTGGCTGCCAGTGTCTCAACTGTCTTCTGGACATATCTCTTAAGCGGTCTTGCACCATACATTGGGTCAAATCCGTTCTCAACTATGAATTCCTTGGCTGCATCTGTAAGAACAATCTCAAGCTCCTTATCTGCAAGTCTCTTGTTAACATCTGCAACAAGAAGGTTGATAATATTGCTGATATTATCCTTAGTAAGAGGCTTGAACATAATTATCTCATCAAGACGGTTAAGAAATTCCGGTCTGAAATGATTCTTTAAATCACCCATAACAGCTTCCTCAGCCTCTGGCTTAATTGAACCATCAGGATTAATACCTTCAAGAAGATATGAAGAACCAATGTTACTGGTCATTATAATTATAGTGTTCTTGAAATCTACAGTTCTTCCCTGTGAATCAGTAATACGGCCATCATCAAGTACCTGTAAGAGGACATTAAATACATCTGGATGTGCCTTCTCAACCTCATCAAAAAGAACAACTGAATATGGCTTTCTTCTTACAGCTTCTGTAAGCTGTCCACCTTCATCATAACCTACATATCCTGGAGGCGCTCCGATAAGTCTGGATACTGAATACTTCTCCATATACTCGGACATATCAAGTCTTACTATATTAGATTCATCATCAAACAGACTCTCAGCCAGTGCCTTTGCAAGCTCTGTCTTACCTACACCTGTAGGACCAAGAAACAGGAATGAACCAATTGGCTTAGTCGGGTCTTTAATACCAGCCTTAGACCTTATGATTGCCTCCGTTACCTTAGTAACACCTTCATCCTGTCCTATAACTCTCTTGTGAAGCTGTTCATCAAGATTAAGAGTTTTCTGTCTTTCAGACTCACTTAACTTGCTAACCGGAATACCAGTCCATCTTGATATAATCTTGGCAATCTCTTCCTCAGTAACACTTTCATGAACAAGACTCATATCTCTGTTACTTGACTTCTTCTCAGCTTCTTCCAAAGCCTTCTGTGCCTGTGGAAGTTTACCATACTGAAGTTCTGCTGCCTTATTAAGATCATATTCTCTCTTAGCCTGTGCTATCTGGGTATTAATCTGGTCAATCTCTTCCTTTAACTTGCTTACCTGGTCAACAGAAGATTTCTCGCTGTCCCATTTAGCTTTCTGGATATTGAAATCAGACCTTAATTCAGATAATTCCTTCTGTAATGCATCAAGTCTTTCCTTACTGAGGTTATCTGTCTCTTTCTTAAGAGCAGCCTCCTCAATCTCAAGCTGCATAATCTTTCTTCTCTTCTCATCAAGTTCTGCCGGCATTGAATCAAGTTCAGTCTTAATCATTGCACATGCTTCATCTACAAGGTCTATAGCCTTATCTGGCAGAAATCTGTCTGAAATGTATCTGTCTGACAAAGTAGCTGCACTTACAAGTGCGCCATCTGTAATCTTAACTCCATGGAACACTTCGTATCTGTCCTTAAGACCTCTAAGAATTGAGATAGTATCCTCAACTGTAGGTTCATCAACCATAACTGGCTGGAAACGTCTTTCAAGTGCCGGGTCTTTCTCAATATACTCTCTGTGCTCATCAAGAGTTGTAGCACCTATACAATGAAGTTCACCTCGGGCAAGCATTGGTTTTAACATATTACCTGCGTCCATAGCACCTTCTGTCTTACCTGCACCGACAATAGTGTGAATTTCATCAATAAACAGAATTATCTGGCCTTCAGATTTCTTAACCTCGTCAAGTACAGCCTTAAGTCTTTCCTCGAATTCACCACGATACTTTGCACCTGCAACAAGTGCGCCCATATCCAGTGCAAAAAGCTTCTTATCCTTTAAGCCTTCTGGAACATCACCTCTCACAATTCTCTGTGCAAGTCCTTCAACAACTGCTGTTTTACCAACACCAGGTTCACCAATAAGAACCGGATTGTTCTTAGTCTTACGGGAAAGAATTCTTATTACATTTCTTATTTCATTATCTCTGCCGATAACCGGATCAAGCTTTCCATCCTTAGCTCTTTCTACAAGGTCAGTAGCATATTTGCTAAGAGTATCATAAGTTGCCTCCGGATTATCCGAGGTAACACTCTGGTTGCCTCTTACTGTAGCAAGGGCTGACAGGAATGATTCCCTGTTAATTCCATATGTCTTAAAAAGCTGCTTTATGCCCTTGTTAGGTGTTGCAATCATCGCAAGCATAAGATGCTCAACAGAAACATACGCATCGCCCATTCTCTTTGCTTCATCTTCTGCATTTACTAAAACCTTATTAAGATCATTGCTTACATAAAGCTGTACATTTCCTGAAACCTTATTCTTCTGGCTAAGCATAGTCTCAATATTCTTTATAAATGCATCCTTATCAATTCCCATCTTCTCTATCAGGCTCGCGATAAGACTATCTTCTATAGTTAAGAGACTGTACAGAAAATGCTCCTGATCAATCTCCTGATTACCATAATCGTAGGCAATCTTCTCGCACTGGTTAACAGCCTCAATAGACTTCTGTGTAAATTTATTAATGTTCATACGATTACCTCCTTCTGCTGCAATGAAGTCTTAACTTCACTGTTTATTTATTGTTTTCCTCTTACAATTGATGTTATACATCTCGTTGTTAGCACTGTCAAGTGGTGAGTGCTAATTTTTTGAGATTTTTTTTGCAAGCCTTGATTTTACGAGGTTTGCAACCCTTTTTCTTCCTTATAATCATCACTTTTTCTTGGTTTGACACCATTTTGACACCAGTTTTTTATTTTGGGTGTCAGCTAATTGCTACGTTTTCCAGCCTTGTGATTTCACTCTCAATTCTGGACATCTCACTTACATGGTTATATACGTCCATTGTTACATCTATGTGGGCGTGTCCCATAATATATTGAAGAACTTTTACGTCTATTCTCTTTCTGCCATTCTGGTACAAGCCGTATGTCGCATAATGTGAGCAGATACCTTTGGTAACAATTCAGCATTTCTATGTTCAGTTTTTGCAATTTGAACTTCTTTTTTGTTATATGCGTCTACAATATTATATAAGATATTGTTTATCGCATTAGGCATGAGTGGTCTGCCGGACTTTGCCATGAAAATGAATCCTTTATAACCGTCTATCTCAACATCTTTTCCTTTTTGAAGCATGAAGTTTAATTTCTTTTGTTCTTCAAAAGCTCTTTGTACATCTGATGTCATAGGGATAGTTCGGATTCCAGAATCTGTCTTTGGCGTGGAAATATGGAATTTATAGCCATCTCCTAAATCTTTATAAATCA
>ERZ791903.1485-NODE-1485-length-22165-cov-2.512438_pt1 | contig 22165 bp, 21 predicted proteins | sample MGYA00510148_ERZ791903 | MGnify/ENA primary metagenome ERZ791903 (study PRJEB30046, sample SAMN00792080) | human gut metagenome | study: EMG produced TPA metagenomics assembly of the A metagenome-wide association study of gut microbiota in type 2...
TGTTAGAATATACACGGAAGCCTTGAAAGAGTTCAATAAAGAACAACGAAATAAAAATTGGGATAATGCGTTCCTATCCGAAGCTGGCATCGAAAACACAGAGGAATATCTCAGCAAGCAACTGCAAGTATGGAACGAGTACTACATGAAATATGGGACACTCCTCGAAAAAATACAGGCTACAAAGTCCTATTATGACAAGAAGATCAGCAAAACCGAAGATGCGGGTGCAGTTGCAGCTTTGAAGGCAGAAAAGAACGCCGCCCTGGCCGCGCTCGAAGTCGAAGGAAGTACTTTTGTGGATAACCTTGTCGGTAAAACCGAGGAATACATAACAAGGATTAAAGATGAAATAAAAGCTGCTATTAGCGCCCTGGAAGGCGAATATAATAAGTTGCCGTCGTCCGATTCCAAACAGGGAGAACAAATACGGAATCAAATAAACGTCCTGCGGGCACAGTTATCGGCACTTGAAAAGATGGATCCTGTGAGCGATGATGAACACAGCGAATCATTTAAGAAATGGCAAAAGCTATATAATACTCTCACCAAAATTGAGGGGCAATTTAACGATATAGGCGAAGCTGCTGGCGGAGCAATGGGGGAAGTAATATCCACGGCGAGCAAAATTACCACCAGCTCATTGCAAATGATTAATAGCATTAAAACACTTGCGGAAAGTTCGGCGGAAGGTATTGAAGCAACGGGAGAAGCAGCAGCTACCACTATCCAGAAAGTAGAACGAGCATCCGTGATTCTCGCTATTATACAGGCTGCACTACAAATCATACAAAGCATCGCAAGTCTTTTCGGAGATACAGAAACCTCGATGGAGCGAAATATCCGGGAGGCGCAAGAACTGAACGAGGAGTTGCGGATAATGAATGAGCGCGCACGCCTTAACGCCGATATATTCTCAACTATTTTTGGCGAAGATGCTTTTGGAAGCTATACCAACAATGTCAAAGCCCTAAGCGATGCCATGAGGGACTATCAGGCCACGATGGATAAAATAAAGAATCGCGGCAAAGAGGAGGTTACAAAGCTCGGGAGCAACACAGGATTAGCCAATTTAGTAAAAAAAGATTTCATCTGGGAAAGCGTATCGGAGTCTATTGCCAACATGATGAACCAATATGAACATTCCACTCTATTCCGAAATGCGAAATACAAAAAGCTAAAGGATCTTGTCCCCGAACTGTTTGAAGAAAGTGGAATGATAAATATGCAAGCCCTTAAAGAATTCGTAGAAGGGAATAGCGATACTTTCAAACACCTCACCAAAGAAAATCAGACCTATCTTAAAGAGTTGGTTAATAATTGGGAAACCTATGAAGAAGCCGTAAAAGCAGCAAACGACTATCTTAACGGTCTGTTCGGCGATTTAGGATCTACAATCACAGATGCCCTGGTTGATTCCTTTGAAAAAGGGATAAATGCTGCTGACGCTTTCGGAGAAGCCGCGGGGGATATGTTAAAAAGCCTGGCAAAACAGGTGTTATACACCGCGACAATCGCACCTGCGATTGAAGACGCGCAAAAGAAAATAGATGAAATAAACAGGGATGCAGGGCTTAGCGATGAACAACGATTCGATGCCCTGGCAGGCGTGGTGGGCGACCTTTTGGACGATGTTATAGCACAACAGCAATTGGGCCAAGAGCTATGGGATCGACTTCAACAGGCCGCAGAAGAGCGCGGGATAGACTGGGACGAAGGAGCCGCCAGCCAACAAGCAACATCCCGAGGCTTTCAAACGATGTCACAAGATACGGGCGATGAATTAAACGGTCGTTTCACCGACATTCAAGGCAAAGTAACCGACATCCGCGGCTATGTAATGGCGCAGACGCAATCAATAATCGGTCTTTTGACATCTATGGCCAATATTGAAACAGCCATGTACGCTTGCGTACAGGTAAATAATGAGCTGCTCCGATATGCAGTGATGACCTACATGGAAATTGTGGAAATAAACGGAAGTACCAAAAATATAGATAAAACACTGGTACGCATTGAAGAGGGAATAAACAGCATAAAGAAAAACACGGAAAACATATAATGTCTTAAATATTAATGAGAATAAAAAAAGACATATCAGACCTAAGCAAGTTCATCGACGGCATTCAAGGTGAGGTCGTGGATTTCATGGATGAGAAGGCGCGAGAGGCCGTAAAACTCCAACAGGTCGAAGCCAATTATCGGAACCATACATGGAATCTTCGCAGTTCCCTCGGATATGTTGTAACCTACGACGGCAAGGAGAAGCGGCGGTACATAAGCGGAATGAATTACGGTGATGAAGCTGCCGAAGCGATCAAAAAGTGGCTCGATGAAGTCAACAAGTCGGGAACCAGCATTGTATTTGCCGATGGCATGTTTTACGCTTCTTTCGTCAGCTCAAAAGGCTACGATGTCCTGGACACCGCACAATCTTATTTAGTCAAAGCATTAAACGGAAGAAAATGAAAAGGGATTTACTCATAAACGGCTACGATGCCTATGCAATGGGTATCACAATGGGATCGGGTTTCATTGCAAGTCTGAGAACGCCGGCAAGCCTCAAAGATTTTGTAGAGAATGACGACCCTAAAAAGCATGGCAAGCAGGTAATTTACCCCGAGGAACCGAAAGTTGCCGCCCGCGATCTGACGCTAACATTCGTGATCTTCGGTGACACGCTCGCAGAGCACACGGCGAACTACAACAGTTTTATAGAACTACTAAAAAGAGGCAAAATGGACATCAGCGTCCCTTCAATATCTGCGGATATTTACCACTTGACCTACATGGGCAATTCAGGCAGCTACATGATGTCCGCAGACCTTACCACCTCACAACTGACAGTAAAATTCAATGAACCCAACCCGGCAAACAGGGGAGAGGAAAAAGAAGAGTAAATGAAAAAATAAAGCCGGGGAATTGCATCTCCGGCTTTAATTTAATTGTTCAAAATCTAAATCCCGCTTGTATTAAGAATGCGCCCATATTAGATGGGCCGTAAGTGCCGTTTTCTTGGATATTGTCGGCGATACCCAAAGATTGATACCCGATATTTATAAAAACACCTAATGTCGGGGCCACAGAAAAATCAACACCCAAACCGCCGGCTCCATAAAATCCTTTTTCATCGCCAAAACCATATCCGAGATTAGCAAATATATACGGTGCTATTTTGCTTTTAGTTAGGTATCCTTTTATATCTGCAAATACGGGAATTGTTGCGTGCCCATTATCTAATAATGCCAATCCAGCGCCTGCACCTAAAAAAAGATTAGGAATAATTCGGGCACCATGTATAGTTTCAATATAAAATCTATCCATTTGATAATCACCCATCCCGAAACCATAACCAATGTTCACCTCGCCTTGGTATCGCGGCGAGTTTTGTGCTTTGGCATAAGCGCATAAAACAGCGAATAATAACAGTAGTAAATACTTCTTCATACAATAAATTTTAGTGAGTTAGTAACCCAAATTTACAATTTCACATTGGAATATCCAAAAAAAGAGGAATGGTTTTAGCCATCCCTCGTCTTTGTATTTACGACTTTGCATCTATTCGCCATTCTCAACCCTTACATCATCCGGAAAAAGCAAATCTAACTGTTGGTATTGTTTCGGAAATGCGGCGTTAAGCATTTGCATAAATTTAGCCCAATTATACCCCGATGCCCGTCCCAATGCTTCAACAGCCGCTAAATGCTCTTTCAGTTTCGGGCGGCCCACATCTTCGGTTAAATGCTGGTGATGACGGTCTTTTCGCGTTCCTTTGTCTGTTTTCGGGTTGACTTTTTGAAGTTCGGTTAATATCACTGGAGCCAAACGTTCATAGACAATATCGTTAATCCATTTACCAACAACGCCAGGCCGCCTATGTGTTAACGTCCAACTCCATCCGTGCATCCTATATATCATTTCAAAGAATGAATCGTTAAAAGTTTTTACCCAGCGGCTTGCCTCGTCCGAAATAAATTGTGCTAAGAACTTTTGAAGTTCATCTTTCGCCCTATTCTTATCCTGTTGGTATCCGGTTACCTCGTCAACGAGGGCTATAATACCGACTTTTGCAACGGAGCGAATAATGATATCCGCATTGCGAACGATCTTCGTATCATCGAAATCGCCGGCACGATTTGCATCTATTATGATAGAACAAATATCGACAAGCAAAGTTACTTCATATCCGTTAGTATCTGATTGCGAGCCACCTGCATCGACGCGTTTGAACTTTATAGGATTAGAAAGGCGCTCTGCTATACTTTGATCCCCGGCATAAAAATATGGAGATAGTCCTTTTATATTGCAAAAACTCTTCATCCACTGTCCGCTTTTGCTGTCATACCCTATTGCCTTCTGAACACCGCGTCCGGAAAATACACGTGTTCCGTCCTCTAATACATAACATGGTATTTCAAGATCACCTAATTTTAGAGGTGTCTTATCCGATCCGTAAATTGACTTTAATAACCTGTCCATTTATTTCAATATTTATTTTACTTCTAATTTACTTACATTTTCTTTCAACTCCTCCACATAGTCGATCAGCGCTTTCTCACTGTCGAATGTGAATGTTTCCCTCTGACGACGCACAAAGGCGACGAAATCACCAGAGTTATCAAAGAAGTCCCCAACTTCACAACCTATGGCTGCTGCATATAACTGGGGTGATATCCGGCAGTCCGCCTTGGTTCCGTGGCTTTATTCCCGGCTTGAAGTTCCGCCAAAGTTTCACTAACCAACTCGAGTTGCATCCGAGTATCTTCGTTAATGTCATTTTGGTCTTTGAATACTTCTTCTACGTACTCTTTGAGTTTCAATACTTCTCCTTGAAGTTCAGCCACCCGATCCACGGGAGGATTTGTAAGCATCTGTCGCATTGCCACGAAAGCCCGCATAATTGCCCTATTTACCCGTATCGCTGTATCGCTACGCAGGACACTCGAAAGCATAGCCACTCCCATCTCGGTAAAGGCGAATGGCGCGTATTTGGGATATTTACCCCGTCCGTCAGTTTCTAAGGTCACAATTTGTGATCTTAATCTGTCTTTCAATGCGTTATACTCGCTTTCGGAGAGTTCGAACATAAAATCATCGCCCTCGAATCGTTCAATATTGCGGCGGACTGCTTGTTTAAGTGCACGCGTTTCCACTTGATAGAGTTCTGCCAAATCGAAGTCCAGCATCACCCGCTGACCCCGTATCTCATATATCTTGCTTTGTATAGGTTGTAGTTCCATGTCTTTATCTCTCGGTTCCAAATATTTAGCCGCCGTTAATTCTTGCTGGGTATCGTCGCGTCACAAAGATAGTAAATTTATGCGTTGCGTTGGATGGCACAAATAAAAAACCGAGGCATTTGCCTCGGCTTATTTTAAATTTTGGCGAATTCGCCAAAAATAATGTTTTAGCAACTTATTTTTTGATAAAAGTCTTGTCGTTATTTTCAGTTAACCCATACTTTCGCATTTTAAATGAATTATCTGATTCTATGAATATTATACGTTTATCTTCTCTTCCATTAATCTCGCCACTTTCTGAATAGGAGTAAAACGAAATAATAGCATCACTATTATTTACACTAACGGAGTAATAGCAGTTTTCCTTTATTTCAAGTAAATGGTCATTAAAATATTCAACAAGATGAGCTGTCCCATAAACAACAATTCGACCATCAATTACAGACACTTTTTCTTGGGCTGACGAATATGGAGTAAATGTTATTTCTTCTGTTTCAGTAGTATTAGTAACAGGACTATATAGTGATCCGACAAACTTACCATCAAGGACTTGTAGGATGTCTTTTTCGACTTTAGAAGGTAGGTTATTATTCTCTTTATCTTTAGAACAAGCAATAAAAGCCATCGAGGCAATGGCTATACATAAGAGTAAAAACTTTTTCATATTTCTAATTGTATTGGTTAGTGCCGCAAAATTATAAAATTCCCCCCCCGCCAAATTTTGAAAGTAAAATTTACTCCTGATGTAAAAAATAGTGCAAAATCCTTTGTGAATTAAAAATAATTTCCCATATTTGTAACGCTTACATAAACTCAAGAGTGCACAAGATGCACCATTATTGGTGCTTTTTTTGTGTCGGAAATTGAACATACGAACGGGTAACCCTGTGGCGTTGCTGTAATGGCGCGCCAACCTCTTGAGTAAAGATGTAAGCAGCAGGTAGTACCCGTTCGTTTTTTTGTTTTATTAAATGCTTACATCTATGAAAAAACAATCGCTTCCGGAAACGGATTATCAAACTCGCTGCATCGAAGCCGAGCGAAAAGCACGGGATTTCGAAAGCGCCTACTTCAAGGCCGAAGAGCGCTATTCCAACCTAATGGACGCCTATATCAAACTACAAGGTTACTATCTTGAATTGCTGGGCGCTGAAAAATCACCCCGCAACAAAATCAAAGAGATCGACCCGTTTATTCTGGTCAAGATGGGCCGCGGGATGAATGTCGCACAATGTAAATAGACCAACAGCTATGAACAATATACAAATCTTCAATAATGAACAGTTCGGGCGTGTACGGATTATTATGACCGATGGAAAGCCTATGTTTCTTGCGAATGATGTTGCAAAATCGTTAGGATATGCTAATCCTCGCAAGGCAATAGGCGACCATTGTAAGGGTGTCACGAAACGTGACACCCCCACCACAAGCGGCGTGCAAGTGGTTTCATACATCCCCGAATCCGACGTTTACCGTCTTGTCATGCGGTCGAAGCTCCCGCAGGCCGAACAGTTCCAGGACTGGGTGTGCGATGAAGTTCTCCCCACGATCCGCAAGACTGGCGGATACATGTCGGCCAAAGAGACGGACACGCCCGAAATGATAATGGCACGTGCCGTGCTGGTAGCCAATGACACTATAGCCCGCCAGAAGCAACAGTTGGAGCAGGCACACAAGCAGGTCGCAGCGCTCGCCCCCAAAGCCGAACTAATGGATAAAGTACTGGACACAGACCAGAAGATCGACGTCGGGCAGGCGGCAAAGATTTTGAACCTTCCCTTCGGCCGCAACACGCTCTTTCAACGGCTCCGTGAACGCGGCATATTCTTCTGCAATCGCAATGAGCCTAAGCAAGAGTATATTAACCGTGGTTATTTCGAGTTAAAGGAGAAGTTAATAGATCGCAACAACCACGAATCGTTCACGGTTATAAAAGTCCTCGTGACGCAGAAAGGGTTGGATTTCCTCGCAAGACAATTCGAAGTAGTCCAAACGCCAAAGAAGATGGCACCGATAAAGTAACCCCCGTATACCACTATTTCCACACCACGTTGGGGGCGCCTCGTAGAAATGCGGGGCGTTTTTATGTGGTTTACACAATAAAGGGGTAGTTAACTACGTCTTAGCAATGAGGTCTAAGTGCGAGAAAAAAAAGCGGGAAAAATTTGTATTTTTTGTTTTTGTATAAAAAAATCCAATAAATAAATGTTGAAAAAGTTTTAATATGGCGCATGTTTTTTGTATATTTGCATGCCCGTTAAATGGTAAAACTTTATTAATATCAACTTTCATATGGGAGTAGATGCTTAATTCTAATATTTGTTTCAGAAATGAATATTAGATAAATGAGGATGTCTGAAATGGCAACCTCATTTTTTATGACAACACTAACCTAAATCTGTAATTATGATTGGAAATAAAATATGGCGCACCATTAATCCTCTATTAGGCTGGGCGGGTGTTTTTTGCTCAATTGCTTCCATTATATTTTTAATCTTCAACGAAACGGTGTGCGCTTTTATAGCACTTGGGGTGTTGTGTATCATGTTAATATGCTTATTATGGCGCATTGTGGTTGTTTTGAATCATTTTTTAGAGAAACCAACAGAAGATAAGCATAAGTGTATAGCGTCATTTATAAAATACAAATGCCCAGACGGAGAGAATGTCTATTTTGAAACATACAAACTGATTCAGGCGAAGTGTAGCGTCCTTCACTTCTTTGATTTAGGTCTAAAATGGTCTGGGACGCGACAATTAGAAGTAGAATCTTCCTTGCAAGATATAGAGAATTTTAGAATAAATAATAGCAATACAGAATACGATAATGTAATACTACGACTAAAACGACCTGTATTGTATAATGAAAATACCGTCATCCATTGTAAAACACATGTCAATGATGCAGATCATCGGTCAGACCCCAAAGTCGAGGTTTGTGTTAAATCCCCTACTGAACTAATAAATACAACTATCGAATTATCTTTTAAAGAAAGAAATACGCCCGCACGTTGCATGAAGAAGCGTATAGAATCAATTGTGCCTCAAAACTATCAATTATTCGATTCAATTCCTTTCAATGAGAAAACTCGCCAGTATGAATACTCTTTAATAAATCCAGATCCGGGATATTTTTACAAAATAGAATGGGATCGTTAATTGCGGTAGCTATCTTGTAGGTATATGTAAAAAAAAGAAGTGGTAGCATTTAATGCAAAAAAATAACAGCAGTCTCAATACATATTGGATTATATACATAGCCCCGACCCACAATCGGGGACTTTTTATTCCTCCAAATCCATCCCTGTTTCTTTTGATATTTCTACCCCCATCCCATTGTTATTAAAATGCACAGTCACACATTTGCACAGAGGCTTGAGGAATCGCCGAGCCCTTGATGCAAATGATTATTTACTCTCCGACAGGAACAGAAATATTGGACGCGCCAGTCACCAAAGAGGCTATCATCAAATACGTCCTCTTGGGAGACTACTATATCGAGCTGCCCTTTAATCTCCTTGAACCAACGACATTTGCTCGTGGTTCCTACATCACATATAAAGGCCGCAAGTTCGAGATTATGTCCACGGTGCGCCCGGAGTTCGACAACAAGACCGGCGGCTATAAATATACGCTCAAATTCGAGGCTCAGCAAAACCACATGAAGCGTTTCGTATGCTTCTGGCTGGGTGGGGACAATCCCGAAGCCGTATTTCACAACACCACAGACCTCGAATCCTTCGCGGCGTTGATCGTCGCCAACATGAACAAGCAGCTCGGAGGCGAAAACTGGCAGGTAGGCACGATCACCGTTGACAATCCTAAAGCTACGAAGCTCGTATCGTTCAATGGCGATAAGTGCTGGGACATCCTCAATACGATTGCCGAGACCTTTGAGACGGAATGGTGGACAGAGGAAAACGGCGCCCTCGTATCGTTATGCTTTGGCAAACTGGACTTCGGATCTCCCGAAGAGTTCAGACAGGGGAATGTAGTGAAAAACATTCCCGCAAAGAAAGGGGATGATTCGAGCTACGGCACCCGGTTCTACGTCTTTGGCTCTACTCGCAATCTTACAAGCGACTATGGGCAAGCTCCGCAAGGAGGTGAAACGAATCATGTATCTGAAATTCGGCTTCGCCTGCCGGACGGACAGCGGTATATCGACGCAATACCTGGTCTTTCGGGAAGCGACATTGTGGAGCAGGTCGTGTTCTTCGATGACATATACCCCAAGAATACGGAGACTGTCACCAGCATTGAGACCGTAGACCGGGAGATCATCGAAGGGCAAACGGATAAGGCGTATGTCATGTACTGCAAAGACACGCCGTTCCGGCCTTCGGACATGATTAAAGGCGAAACCCTAGGTGCTACCTTCACGAGCGGCAGTCTTATGGGGCGGGATTTTGAGCTAAGTATAAACTACAAACCAGAGACGTGGAACCCGGAGGATGGATTTGATAAGAAGTTCGAGATCATCGCGCAAGTAGAGACATCCGGTGAAAGCCAGCTTATCATCCCCAACGAAAGCCTGCATCCCGAGCCTGGAGATACGTTTGTCATAACAGGCGTAAAACTACCTAAAGAAAGGATCGAGGAGGCTGAAAAGGAGCTCTTGAAGGCCGGGGAATCATATGCCGCGAAACACAGCAGCGACACGGACGTATACGACTGCGAAACTAATCCCGTATACTGCCAAGAAAACAAGAAGAATTACGATGCCGGGCAAGCGGTTCGCCTTGTGGATACACGCTTCGGAGAAAGTGGCCGATTATCGCGCATCCAGGGATACGAAAAAAAACTATATAACGAATATATCGCCACATATACGGTAGGCGACAATACGGCATATTCTCGTATCGGCAACATAGAATCGGAGGTGAAGGCAAACCTGTACGCACAGCGCATAGGCGTTACCGAATCGGGAGCCTCAATCTACCTTATCACCCGCTACGACTCCACCGCCGCCGCAGACTACAATGCCTATTCCGCCAAGCGTGCACTATGGGAATTCGCTAACAAACAGTTCCCGGACACATTCAAAGGTAAAATGACCTTTGACGACGGTGCCCAGTTCGGGGGGTTCGCATCCGGCATGACTGGCTTTGGCGGCATAATCGACAAGAAAGGGAACGCAGAGATGCAGAGCCTGAAACTTCGGGGATTCCTGGAGGTACCGGAACTCCGCTACAACCGTGTCGAAATATCCATGGGCGATACGTGGTATGCTCCAAGTGCCGGGATCATCGAAAGCGTCGACACCACGGCCCAAACCATCACCCTCAAGCTCGAAGAAGGCGAGATCGGAAGTCCTCGGGTCGGGGATATATGTATGGGCATCTTCCACAATTTGAACACTTCGGAGAATGCAACCGCGGATTATGACGACGGCCGTGGCAACAGGCGCTTTGCCGGGTTCGCTACCTGCTATTTCCGCATCACCGAGGAGCTGGACACTACAACTCACAAGACATTCAAGTATCAACTACGCCCGGTATCGGGAGCTTACCCCACCCAATATCATCCGGCGGCGTCGATGACCTTCGTGGGCTATGGCTCCTTCTCGAATGAGGATCGGCAGACCTCCCGCTACGAAACCCGGACATACCAGCGTTATTTAACGGGAGTTTCCGATTGGGAGTTCACTGCGTCCAATATCGCCGCGCAATATGGCGACCTGTCAAACCTGTCCGTATTCGGGATAAACATGACGGGATATTCGGCATACCTGAACAACATCTACATGTCGGGCGTCATTCATCAGTTCACGCCCGGCGGCGAAGAGGTGCCCACGATCATAGACCGCGGAGTGTGGAGCGCCACGGAAACATACAACCGCAACGACGACGTATATTGGAACAACGGACATTGGCGCTGTCTGGTCGACGGCACCAAGACCGAACCCGGCAAGGATGCCGAGGAGTGGGTATACTTAGGCGGATACGGGGTGCTCGAAACGGTCAGCATATTCAAAAAATCGGAGAGCGAACCGGCGAAGCCTACGGAGCTTAAAATACCGCCCGAAGGCTGGACGACGGAGACGCTCCCAATGTCGGATCAACGTCCTACATGGATGTGTACCGGCACCGTTGTCGACGGAGAGGTTAAATCATGGTCTGATCCTCAGCGTATATCCGGCGAACACGGCACGGATGGCAAGGACGGCAAGGATTACGAGTGGATCTTCGCACGTACATCGGAATACAAAGCCCCTGCACAGCCACCCACCGCGCAGCAGGACGATTACGTTCCCTCGTCCTCCGAAACCTCGGACGGGCAGGTGTGGACGGACGATGCCGTCGGGCCCGATAACGACAACCCTTATGAGTGGGCAAGCAAGCGTGTGAAAGTAAATGACACGTGGGGCGAGTTCACACACCCTGCGCTTTGGGCAAAATTTTCGTTCGACGGAGCGCCGGGTGTCGACGGAACCGATGTAGAATGGATATTCAAACGCACAAGTTCCAACACGGCCCCGAATACGCCGTCTGGCAGCGACGAAGACGGATATGTACCGAGCGGTTGGACGAACAACCCTACGGGCCCGAATTACGAGCGCCCCTACGAATGGACTTGCGTACGCTATAAGACAGGCGGACACTGGAGCGGATATTCAGCAGCGTCCTTATGGGCGAAGTGGTCATTCGACGGCGCGGATGGTGTGGATGGTGAAGGTGTAGAATACATATTCACGCGTACGGAAACCGAGGATCCGGGCACCGTTCCGGATGTTCCCGATGTTGCGGAATACGATAATCCCCCGGCTCCATGGACGGATGACCCTACGGGAGTAGACGCCACATATCGCTACGAATGGGTGTCGAAGCGCAACAAGGTGGAAGGTGTTTGGGGCGCATTTTCCTCGCCCTCGATTTGGGCGCGGTATTCTTACGACGGGCAACCGGGGAACTGGACATCCTATGTATTTAAAAATAGCGATACGGAGCCCGCAAAGCCTACTTCGTCCGACCCCATTCCGTCCGGATGGAGTGACGCGCCCACTGGTGTCGGTATATGGTGGATGTCCAAGGCTACGATAGACGCATCGACCGGAAAGGCCGGGGCGTGGTCGACACCTATCCGCGTAACGGGCGAGGATGGGGAGCCGGGGCCGCATACTGACTTCAAATACGCCAAGAATAACAGCACCACCACGGCGCCGGCGCTGGTCAAAACGGATCGCACCCCCGCAGGTTGGAGCGACACCCCGCCGTCGCTCTCTTCGGGTGAATATCTGTGGATGACGCAGGCAGAAATAGACGCCAACAATAATCTGTTGCACCCGACGGTGGGCTGGGCAACTCCGGTACGCATATCGGGAGAGCAGGGCCCTAAAGGTGATGACGGCGCCCCCGGCGAAGACGGCGCCCCCGGCAAGGATGGCTTGCAGGGCTGCATAATCCGCCTCACGGAGTGGGCGTCGGGCGTCGAATACCGCAATGACCTCGACCTCGTTTCCAATGGCCCAAGATACATAGACATAGTTACGATCTATGCGAACAATAAGCAGTTGAAATTCCAGTGCAGCCAGACGCACACTTCGTCGAACTCCAACAAACCGACGGCTGGATCCGCGTCGGCATATTGGCAACAACTCAACGACATGGTGCCGATATATACGCCCCTGTTGTTCGCAGAGAATGCCGTCATCAACTTCCTGCAAGGTATGGAGTTCGTGGTGCACAACTCCAAGACGGACATTTCCGCGAATACCATCATCGCAGGGCTCGTGGGCGGCGATATTCCCCTGTTCGTCGGGAGCAACACGCCGTCGAACGCGCCGTTCAGGGTCGCTAAGGACGGGTCATTCGTTGCCACCAAAGCCGATATTACAGGGACTATCAACGCATCGAGCGGAACGATAGGCAACTTTACAATTGACGAAGGAGCATTAAAATCCACAGACAGCTTCGGTGAGATGCTTCTATCTTCCAATCTGATTAAGTTTACAGGCAGTAAGACCAATCTTTATCTTGGAGTCGACACCTGGCCGGTATCAGCGGGTGGTGCCCTCTATGGGCCTATAAGAGCAGAAGTAAGCCGCAGCGTAGCCAGCGGCAGCTTGGCAGGCAATTTCGGAGTGTATATAGATGTCACCGGAGCAGCATTATCGGATGGAACCACTACCGCTGCACGTCAGTCCGGAAACCATGCCTTATATATCCCCAATGGGTTCATAACGGGTTTCAGGCTGAGGAATGTGCGAACCTCTTCTAATAGAACCCTGACCGACATGGACAGCGTGGTGTTCAGTACGGCTACGGGCGAGATTACGCTGACTTTACCATCTTCACCAAAACAAGGGCAGATTTATTTCATCCGAAAGGTCGGCAGCGGCAATGTCAAGTTGACGCGCGGGAATACCCAGCACAGGATATGCACCAATTCCAACTCTCAAAACAACACTGAAATTACCTTGGATTGGGGCAAGTTGTGGATCATATTGTGGGATCATATGAACAGTATGTGGACGGCCAACTGGTGCCAATATTAACACAAAAACAGGATATATGAAAGTATTGAATTTAAAAGAATTTAAACTGTTCACCGACATTTCCCACGCCGGGCATATTGTCGTCGACGCCCGGAAAGAGTTTGCCAACGCCATATACATGAGCATGAACGGTATCGTAGCGCATGACCTGGCATTCCGCATCCTCCACAGCGAAGGCGGCATCGAAGTTTCCGACGAGGAGGAATCGATTATCGTCGATACCGCAAAGATGTGCAAGCCGGTCTTCTACGACAGTATCATGTCCGCTCTCAAAAAAGAATAAACGCTCGAAAGGAATATGAAACGCATCCGGATAGGCAAGGACATAGAGATACATTGGCCGATACTTACCAATGGAGAGCAGGTAGCACTCGAAGGGCGCGACCTGAAACTCTTCGTCCATTTGCCTTCGCATATGGACATTCCCGTCGATTTCACCACCGAAGGCAATACCGCAATTTTCACCATTAGCGGCACAATGCAGAAGTCCATCGGGGTGTACCGTCTCACCATGTGGGAGAATTTGCAGAAAAGCGGGCAAACGGCGGTCGACTACTGCAAGGCCTTTGAATTGGTTCCTACGACACTCTTGGAAGGTGGCGAAGACGAAAGCAACCTTACAACGGAAACTGTCGACCTTGAGGCGTCAAGCCTTGTTGTTGGATTGCCCGGCGAGAGTGCTTACGAGGCATTCAAGAAATACAACCCGAATTCCGAACTTACGGAGGAAGAATATGCCGAGGCCCCTATTAACGCTGCAAACGCCGCGAACGAGGCGGCAAAAGCGGCAAATGACGCCGCAGGTAAAATTGGGGATATTGACAAACTCCTTGCCGAAAAGGTCGACAAGGAAGAAGGGAAAGGGCTTTCGACGAACGACTACACCGACCAGGAGAAGGAGAAGCTGGCCGGGCTCTCCAACTACGACGACACGGAAATAAAGCAGGAGTTGTCCGACAAGGCGTCCAAGCAGGAACTGACGGAAGCTGCGGCGGGCACGCTGACTGAGGCAAAGTCGTATACGAACACCGAGGTTGAGAAGGCGAAAGAGGTAATAGGTGAAAATATCCTTCAGTTACTGCCCATAATTGATGATGGCATAATCGCAGGAGACGCAGCTACGCTCAAAGAGAGCAAGTCATACACGGACACAAAGACGGCAGAACTATGGAATAATGTCGGCGATACGTTTGACGCTATGTCCGAGGAGCTCAATAGCAACATATCCGGCGGGGATGCGCAGGCACTGACCGAAGCCAAAAACTATACAGACAAGGCGATCTCTGAAATTCCCACCCCGGACGTCAGCGGGCAGATCGAGCGGCACAACACCTCCCCCACGGCGCATCCCGACATTCGGGAACTGCTCAACACCTGCGTAGGACTGCCGGAGTTCAACGACAAAACCTACGAGCTGACCTTCACGACAAAGGGCGGTGCGAAGTTCATCATCGACCTGCCTATCGAGATGATGGGGCTGCATTACAACGAGGATACCCAATCTATCGAGTTTGTAAATGCCGACGGCTCCATATCCTCCATCCCGGTTTCTGACTTCGTGAAAGTATATGTCGGCTCTATCGGTTCCGAGATACAGGTTACGGTCGAAGGCTCCGAAATCCGCGCCTCCCTGCTCAACAACACCGTATCCTGGGACAAGTTGACACTTGCATTGCAGGAGATGATTCAGGGCAAGGCCGACCGCACAGAGCTTCCCACGAAACTGTCCGAACTGGAGAATGATTCCGGATATGTGACTTCGGAAGAATTGAATGCTGAATTAGGCTACAAAGACCACGTAGCCTACATCCTCAAGGACTTTACGAAGAGCTATTATAATAATACGGGCTCGGACATCACGGATCGGAGCATGGTCGTTACGCCTACGCAGTCAGGCGTGACGTCTAACTTCTCCCTGACCAGCCGTATCCCGGTCGCAGCTTCGGACTTTATTTTCGTGCGCATGAAGCTGCGCGTGGACAAAGAGTGCTCTTTGCGGATCATCACCTATTCGGACAATCTCGACCAGCGGGGCCGCTGGTTCGTCCTCAAGGCAGACCGCACCTATGAAATCTACTACCGCGGCAAGGCGGCGTCGGTAGCGGGACGGCTGAATGTGGGTATCAGCATATCCGCAGCCACCAATATCGGGCAGAAGGTCACCATCGAGGATTTGATCGTCACGCTCAACAACTATGACGCATGGTGCGACGCCGAGAGCCGGGCCACGCTGAAAAACTTCGACACGGACTCCTTCACCGTGGACGAGGGCGGAACGGGGCATTTCTTTTCGGTCGCGCAGGCATGCGACTTCGCAAGGGACGTCTTCGATGTCGTGAACAACGCGGTTACGGTGTTTATCCGCAACGGCCTTTACGATCACGAGGCTCCGAAGAATGTGGCGATGGATTACCCGTATGCGATCATCAACAAGGGGGCGAACCGCATATCGCTTATCGGCGAGAGCCGCGACGGCGTCATCGTCTCGTATGAGAACAACTCCGTGAACCGCGCCAAGATCATCGAGGCGGGCGGCGAATGCACCATCGCCAACATGACCGTCAACTGCCTGAACGACGAGAGTTATACGGACGCCAGCGCCGGCGGGCACCAAGCCTGCTACTGCATACATATCGATTCGGTCTTTGCCGCCTCTGAGCGATATTTCACGACGGTACGGAACTGCAAACTCTTCAGCACGTGCCATTCACCCGTCGGCGCGGGGCTTGCCGACAACCAGACCATTCGGTTAGACGGCTGCGAGTGCGTCAGCGACACGCACGTAGGCACTTCGACGGGCGCGGCCACCATCCACGCAAGCACCGATGCTGCGGCGAAGAATATGGCCGTCGAGATCATCGGCTGCCGCCTGCTGTCGCTCGACGGAACCAAAGCGCTCTACATGCCCGATGTGGCGGGCGGCGTTCCCTTCACGCAGATCGACGTCACGCTGCTGGGCAACACCTACTATACCACGGGGGCGGAGATCACCGATGCCGACTTCTTGTCCAGGCACAAGCTCACGCCGTGGTCGGATGCTTCGTTCAACGAAATTTCGGTTATCGCGCACTCGGACTGCACGCTCGAAGAGCGCGTGACGCACCTCGAAAGGCTGCTCGTGGAAATGCTCTCGGGCAAAGTGCTGATCCCGGAATTGCAGGTGAAAAAACTGGGCGTGTGGGGCGACAACAACCTCGTCGTCACGGGCGAGGGTGCGCCGACGAAAGCCCCCGACCGCGCGGGGCAGTTCTATGTCGATACGAAGAATAACGCGGTCTACCACTCCGTAGGCAACGGCGCGGTGTCGGACTGGAAAAACGCTTAAACTACTTACAACATGTCACAAGTCAACAAATACGCCGACAAGGCGGGTTACACGGCCGACAAGAACCGCAAGGACACGCAGTCGGCGGTGTCATACATCGAGAATGACGGGATGCTCGTCTACGACGGCGTGAACGTCGTGGTGGACAAGCCGGCCGCCGGGGTGGGCGACCTTGCGGTCTTCGACAAGACCTCGGGGACTATCCGCTTCGTCAAGGGTGCGACGCTTGTTGCAGAGCAGTTGCCGCCCGAGCTTGTCCCGGTGGCCGTGGTCTATGCCCGGCAGGGCGAGCGGGTGCTGATCGTGTCGCTCGAAAATGCAACGGTCAGCAGCCAGCGATGGGCCTACTCTTATGAGGTTGCATTGTCGGGCTTCGACCTTGCGGCGGGAGGAACCGCTGTCCTGTCGTTCGGCCAGGGCATTTATGCGATGGAGTTGCCGATAACGTATGCCGCAGGGGCATCACTGGCAGACATCGCAGCGCAAATCAATGCCAATGCAACGGTTAAATCCACATACGGCTGGACTGCCTCCGTAGATGAAGCGGCCGCACGAATCATCGTATCATCGAATACATGGTCGACCAGCTATGCGACTATCGGTGTCGTAAACGGTTGTCAAATCGCAAGGCCGTCGGAAGACGTCAACTATCAAACGATGTTGACGGGGGTTTTGATCGAGGGATCGAACGAATACGTCCGCCGTAATAATGGCGTCAACATCTCCTTTGCGGGCTGCAATCCCGAAAGATTTCTGCAATATTATTCGACCAAAGGGAGCCAGGCCACAGGACAGATGCCGGGCAGTAGCGAAATCATCCGGGAAAGTGCCTTTACCAAAGAAGCCAATCCGGCATTGGTCGCCGCCTATCCGACCTACCGGGATTATCTGCTCGATGAGCACATGATGCAGTACCCGAGCGCCTACGGCGCGCTGCTGCGCGACGGCAAGACCAACACGCACCTGATCGGGCGGCTTACCTTCGAGGACATTTATGGTAAGACACAGTACCGCTACCCGGCCGCTGCGACTGCCCTCGACTACGGCATCACGGTCGAGGGCGCAACTACCGGACTGGAAGCGGGCGCATGGTGGCTGCCATCCGTCGACGAAATCTACCTGCTCATGCACGACCGCGTACTGACGGCTGCCGACCGGGAAAGCGATCCCGTAAACCGCACGCTGTCGCGCCTCGGTAAGGCGACCTGTTACGGGGCGAGTTATTACCCGTGGACGTCATGCGAATGCAATCCCGGCCATGCGTTCACCTACCGTGGCGATACGGGTTACGTGGGCGCCAACTACAAGTATAGCACGGGCGCTGCCCGCCCGGTCTGCGCCTTATAACTATCTGAACCATGGAAACACAACGACAGATCGACATCCTCGAATCGCGGCAGCTCGAATTACGGGCAGTCATGGCCAAGTCCGACGACAGGGCGGCCAAATGCAGTAAGTCCGGCCTTGACTTCCGGGCTACCTATCCTCTGGATTATGAGGAGTACGAAGCGGCCAACGCGGAGTACAACGCGAATGAAAAGACCCTTGCGGAGCTGAGGGCCCGGCGTGCCGAAGAGTTGGCCGCCGAAGAAGCGGTTATGGACTTTCAAAATACCGGGCGATGAAATGGAGGCATTGTGGAGATTTATAGAAAGGCTATGCGAAAAAGTATGGCAGGTGTTGATCGGTGCCCTGGTGTACATGTTTAACGCCATAGCCCCCATACACGACATACTGACGGCCTGCATTATATTCGCTGCGAACTTTTTCACGGGCCTGTTCGCCGGCGTACTCGTACAGCACGAAGGATTCATATTCCGTAAGGCTTTCAAGTGCATATCCGAGGCTGCGGTAATATCGGGACTGATGGCCATGATACTGCTCGTCGGGGACAACATCGACAACCACGACGGGGCGATGTCGGCGATCTCGCTCGCAGTATATGCCCTGATATATTTCTATGGGGTCAACATCCTCAAGAACCTGAACCGCATATTCCCGAAGAACCGATACATCGACTTCCTGTACTATGTGCTCTCGTTCGAGATGATTAAAAAGATTCCCTATTTGGAAAACTACAAACAAAAACAAAAGGACAAATGAAAAAGAAATGGATCGTATGGAGCATCGTTGCGGCCGTGGCCGTAGTGCTCGGAATCGTATTCCCGCGTTACATCCTCGTGGGGGTTGTTTGTGCTATGGCCGGATGGGTCGGGCATATCCTGTACACTAAACACATCGCGCAATGACACCACGCGGGCTGCGGAACAACAATCCGCTCAACATCGAGAAGACACGGGGCGGCAATCCCTGGCAGGGCGAGGTCGTACCGTCGAAAGACAAGCGTTTCGCGCAATTTACGACGGTGGCATACGGCTATCGGGCTGCCTTCAAGCTGTTGAACAACTACCAGCGTAACTACGGGTTGGACACGATCCGCAAGATGATCGGCCGCTGGGCCCCGTCGGAGGAGAACCACACGGACGCCTATGTCCGCACCGTGGCGGAAAGATCGGGGGTGCCCGCCGACAGTCGGATCACCACGACCAACCGCGACGTGATGGTTCCCATCGTAGCTGCGATGTCGTTCGTAGAGAACGGCGTCGAGGCCAAGATGCTCGACGTACAGGCCGGGTGGGATTTGTTCGTAAAGGCATGAAACGCCTGATCCTCTACCTGCTCGCCGCCCTTGCGGCCGGGGCGCTGCTCTTCGGCTGGGGATACCGCAGGGGCGCCGCGTCGGTGGTTGTCGAAGAAACAACGCGCATCGACACGGTGTTCTACCCGAGACCGGAGCCGCTGCCCGGCACGTACCGCTTCGCCGACATCTCGGTGCCGGTGCTGCTCTTCGCGCCGCCCGACACGGTAACGGAGACCGTCGTTGTGAAAGTCGGGGCAGACAGTGTTCAGATGAAGGTGGCAATGGAAACGCGCCCCTACTCGGACAGCACCTACCGGGCACAGGTCAGCGGGCCCCGGATCGGCAACCTTCGGCCTACGCTCGACTGGATAGAAACATACAACCGCACTACCACCCGACAGCAGGTAGTCACCCGGCGGAGCCGCTTCGCCCTGACTGCCGGGGTCGGGGCGGCGTACACGCCGCAAGGGTTCCAGCCTACGGTCGGCGTAGGAGTAGGTGTTATTTTATGGCAATTCTGACAGGTATGAAGATAATTTATAACGACATCATCCCCTTCAAGGGATACAAGGCTATCAATCTGTTCGGGATCGTATTTGCCCGCAAGTCCGCCCGCCCGTTGTCGGATAAAAATAAAAACCACGAAGCGATACACACCGCACAGATGAGAGAACTGTTATATGTGCCCTTCTACATCGTCTACCTATTGGATTGGGTATTTCACGGCTTCAAGTACCGAAGGATAACTTTCGAACAGGAAGCATATGCCCATGAAGATAACCCTGAATACCTTGAAATACGAAAACACTACGCGCAATGGAAGAGATGATTTACATATACTGGGATGACTTCCCATCGGTTGTAACCGAATAACGGGCCTTGGGGTACGGGCATAAAAAAGTCCCCAACGCTTTCCCGCATATACCACTATACGATTGTGCCAACGCACCACATTGAGGACTTATTCCTTGAATCGGTGTGTTGGCTTTTTGTATAGTGGTATAACAAATTTATAATAAAAAATCGGGAAAGTATATGCGTAAATCAGAGCTTTTTGCACAAATACTCGAATGTGTTGCATTTGAAACTGAAATAGCTAAGGAACAAATCCTTTCGAAGGATAAATTTCAAGATGTGGTCGATGCGCGCTACATGCTCGTACACTTCTGCCATAAGAACGGCATGTACACCACCGACATCGCCCGGATGATGCGGTTCTCCCGACGCGCCATAGAAAAGATGGTCTCCGGGTTCGATGAACGCAAGCGATACAGCCACCCTATATTCGAAATACAATGCGAACTTATTGCGAAGAAGTTGCCTCCCATCTGCGCCCCAATGAATTGATATGCCTGCCGCCCGCAGCCACCTTTGCAATGTTGCAACAGGTGAACGCCCGGCCTTGACAGGGGCGGCAATCATTCAATAATCATTAAAAATGGGTTCGGATAAAACTTATATTTTCGATGGAGGCGGCTCGGGTGGCGGCCTTGACATCGCGGCTCTCGTCTCGTCAATGATGGGCAACAAGGGCATGGATCCCAACCTCGTAGCGGCACTCATGAACGGTAATAATAACCGTGGTGCATGGGGCGGTGACGGGTGCTGGTGGATCTGGATCATCCTGCTGTTCTTCTGCTGGGGCGGCTTTGGTGGCAACGGCTTCGGCGGTAACAACGCCAATGGCCTTCCTGCGCAGCTCAACGGTGACGCCGGACGGGAACTTCTTATGAACGCAATCCAAGGGAACGGCGCAGCCATCAATCAGCTGGCATCGTCGCTCAACTGCTCTACGCAGCAGATTCAGAACACGCTGTGCAACATCCAGGGCACCCTCGGCATGTCAAGCCAGCAGATCATCAACGCTGTACAGTCGATGGGATGCCAAATCGGCAACCAGATCGCCTCGTGCTGCTGCGATCTCCGGGAATCCATCACCAAGATGGGATACGAGAGCCAGCTCGCAACGGTCAACCAGACCAATACGCTGCAATCTTCGGCAAACACGCAGTTCAACATTCTGGGTGCCAAGATCGACGCGCAGACGCAGATCATCAACGACCGGTTCTGCCAACTGGAGATGCGCGAGATGCAAAACAAGATCGACATGCTCCGCCAGGAGAACAGCAACCTTGCCCTGGCCGCTTCGCAGCAGGCACAGACGGCCAACATCGTCAGTCAGCTCCGTGCTCCGGCACCGGTTCCTGCATACATCGTGCAGAACCCCAACTGTTGCACGACGCCCACTGTGGCCGTGACTGCCGCCCCGGCGTGTGCAGGCACTTTATTTTAGCAAGGAAAGGAGGCAAGTATGTATCCTTTACAAGCTGACATAAAAGTCGTTGTTCCGCAATTCGTACCTCGCCTCGACATCGGAGGCATATACACGCTCGCCACGACCGGAAAGGCTTCCGCAGAGGCCGAAACCGTGGACTACGGGTTCAACCCCTGCGCCTGGCGTG
>ERZ791903.1487-NODE-1487-length-22136-cov-10.629274_pt1 | contig 22136 bp, 18 predicted proteins | sample MGYA00510148_ERZ791903 | MGnify/ENA primary metagenome ERZ791903 (study PRJEB30046, sample SAMN00792080) | human gut metagenome | study: EMG produced TPA metagenomics assembly of the A metagenome-wide association study of gut microbiota in type 2...
TTGAAAATGGGGTTTGGGGCGTAGCCCCAAGGCGGGTCGCAGGGACGCCAGTCCCTGTATTCCCCCCCTTTCCGGGGGAAAGGGGGCAGGGGGATAGGGATAGTAAGTTAGAAGTTTGTTTCAAAAACAGACTATTTCTACAAGCTGAAACGCCCCGCAGAAGCGGGGCGTCATTATCGTTATTAAGCTGTCATCAAGAATAGTCCACAACGTCAAGCCATGTAAAGAGAAGATCCTTCTCCTCCTTGCTTGTAACACCCTTTGCGAGCGTTGATGCCGCCATAATGGGAAGCCATTCCTGAACATATGTCTTTGCCGTATTTGTCTTCTTGCAGAACAGGTTGAGATACTTCTCAGCTGTTTCTGTAGATGTAAGTGCAAGCTTCAGATATGTCTTGGCAACATCTGCACTGGCATTACCTGCCGAAGCACCTATCCAGTCAACTATATAAACCTTGTTGTCGTCTGTTACAACTATGTTCTCAGGACCGAAGTTACCGTGGCACAGCTTAACGTGCTTGGGTGTGCTGTCAAGTCTTGTCAGAAGATCGTATCTCTTGATGTGGTCGATTACGTCAAGACTCTCGATTTCTTCTCTCAGTTTATCCTTCAGCTTTGAAATACCTGTAACCTTCTTAGCGTGGATGCTGAGCTGAAGCTCTACCATGTCATCAAGATAGCCGTCACAGTTCTCAGGCTCTTCCTCCATAATCTGTGCAAGTGTCTTGCCCTTTATAAGCTCTGTAGCTATTGCCCACTTGCCGTCGATAAGCTCAACTTCCTTTATCTTAGGAACGTTAAGTCCTGTTTCTTCAACCTTTGAATCCATGAAAGCCTCATAGAAAACTACTGTTTTGGGTGCATCGGGTTTGAATACCTTTACTGCAAGGTCGCCGCTCTCATATACGTCAACGGTTTTACCTTCGGAGATTTTTTTACCTAATTTTATTTCATTCATACTTAAGTCCTTTCCGGGAGCGCTGTGCTTTATGCTGCGGCGTTTCCTTTTAATGTGACTTGATTATAACACTTTTTTGCCCGTTTGTCTATAGTTTGATTGGAAATTTAACAAAAATGCAACAAAATATTTTTCTCAGTTGTGCAATTTGACGAAAAATGTAGTGGGAGAATTTACAGTAATTTTTCACCACTTATACAACTGTTCGGCTCAAGGCGTGACGTTACATCAGCTCGTTGCTGTCAAGGATGACCGTGAACGGTCCGTCGTTCAGAAGCTCTACCTTCATATCCGCACCGAACCTGCCTGTCTGCACGTCAGCTATGCTTTCGCACTTCCGGCATTGCTCAACGATATACTCGTACAACTCGTTTGCCATATCGGGTGAGCCGGCGCTTGTAAAGGAGGGACGGTAGCCCTTGCGGCAATCTGCGTACAGCGTGAACTGTGAGATAAGAAGCAGGCTTCCGCCGACATCGGCAGGGGCAAGGTTTGTCTTTCCGTTCTCATCGTCAAAGATGCGAAGCCCCGTCATCTTGCGTATCAGCTTGTCTGCGATTTCCTTTGTATCAGTCTGCGAGATGCCTATCAGCACCAGAAATCCCTTTCCGATCTTGCCAATTATTTCATTATCTACGGTTACACTCGCACCTGTCACTCTTTGAATAACAAATTTCATTAAAAAATCCTTTCAGAAGCGCATAAATAATGCCGCCGTGTAAACTGGCGGCATTGTAGCATCAATTGATGATTTATGCTGATTAATAAGCTCCGATATATCTCTTGAGATCGTCGGGGTTCTGGCAACGGCTTCTTGCAACTTCTTCCGTAATTTTGCCTGTGCGGACAAGTCTTGCAAGATCCTGGTCGAGCGAGAACATACCGAGAGCCTTAGAGGTCTGGATGGAGTTCGGGATCTGGAATATCTTACCTTCACGGATAAGTGAGCTGATAGCGTCTGTACAGCTCATAAGCTCAAGAGCGGCGATACGACCCTTGCCGTCAGCCGTAGGAACGAGCGTCTGTGAAATAACGGCTACGAGGGAGTTTGCAAGCTGCGCTCTGATCTGACCCTGTGAGTGAGGCGGATAAACGTCTATGATACGGTCGATGGTTTCGGCGGCACCTGTCGTATGCAGAGTCGAAAGCACAAGGTGACCTGTTTCTGCGGCGGTTACTGCGGCATTGATAGTTTCAAAGTCACGCATTTCTCCGACGAGTATAACATCGGGGTCCTCACGGAGTGCGGCACGCAGTGAGCCTGCGAAGCTGTCTACATCGGCGCCGATCTCACGCTGGTTTACCATTGACTGCTTATGTGTGTGAAGATACTCGATAGGGTCTTCGACTGTGATAATATGGCAGTTCTTGTTACGGTTGATATGGTCTATCATAGCCGCAAGAGTCGTTGACTTACCTGAACCTGTAGGACCTGTTACCAGCACAAGACCTCTCGGGCGGAGCGCAAACTCGCCCATAAGTCCGGGAAGCATAAGATCCTGCAGTGTAGGAATATCGTTACGCAGAAGTCGCATTGCTATTGCGTGATAGCCCCTCTGTCTGTACACGTTTACTCTGTGTCTGTGTCCGGATGCGGATACATACGAGAAGTCGGTGTCAAGACCCTTCTGGATAGAAGCCTTGTGCTTCATTGAGGTTATCTGATTTATGATATTGACTATGATAGGCTCTGTACAGTCGGGATAACCGCTGAGCTTTTTGATACTGCCGTGCAGACGTACAACGGGAGGAAGTCCCGCAGTAAAGTGTAAGTCCGAACATCCGAGCCTTCTTGCTTCGTCAAGTATTTTGTTAATATCCACCTTTTTATTCTCCTTTTAAAAAGACATATTGCTAACACCGCATCCGTATTATACGGAGTAGGTGGCTTTTACCAGTTCGTCAAGCGTTGTAGTGCCTGCAAGCACCATATCGGTAACGTTGCTTCTCAGCAGCTTTGTTCCGTTCTTTTCTGCCTGTGCGCCTATCTGCTCGGCTGTTGCGCCGCTTGAGATAAGCTCCTTTATATCGTTCGAGCTTACTATTATCTCGTGGATAGCGGTTCTGCCCTTATAGCCTGTATTATGGCATGAGCGGCATCCGCCGCAATGAGCCTTGCATATTTCAACCGGCTCTGTCTTTCCGACAAGTCTTAAGTCGGCAGGATCGGTAAGCATTACCTTCTCCTTGCACTCCGGGCAAAGCAGCTTTACAAGTCGCTGAGCGATAACTCCGACAAGAGATGACGCAACCATGTAAGGTGCAACACCCATATCAACAAGACGGAGGATAGTACCTGCGGCATCGTTTGTATGGAGGGTCGAAAGAACCAAGTGACCTGTGATAGCGGCACGGATAGCGATGTCTGCGGTTTCACCGTCACGAATCTCACCGACCATTACTATATCAGGGTCCTGACGGAGAATAGAACGCAGAGCCGCCGCAAAGGTAAGACCTGCTTTTGCGTTTATCTGTACCTGGTTTACACCGTCTATCTTCTTTTCGCAGGGGTCCTCAACGGTAACTATGTTAACGTTGGGCTTTGAAAGCTCGCCGAGCGTTGCGTACAGTGTTGTAGATTTACCCGAACCTGTAGGTCCTGTAACCAGCATAACTCCGTGCGGGCAACGTATGATCTGCTTGAACATTTCGTAGTTGTACAGCGTCATACCGAGGTCGGTTATCTTTCTTGTCTTTTCATCTGCCGTTGAAAGCAGACGGATAACGCACTTCTCACCGTAAACGGTAGGTATGGTAGATACACGGACGTCAAGGTTTACGCCGTCGATAGTCATACCGAAACGGCCGTCAAGAGGTATTCTCTTTTCGGCGATGTTCATACCGCCGAGTATCTTTATACGGGTAATGAGTGAGTTATGTGCGGCAGGCTTTACCTTCATCTGCTCGATAAGCTCGCCGTCTACTCTGAGCCTTATTCTTGTTCTGTCCTTGAAAGGCTCTATATGAATATCCGACGCATTCATTCTGAATGAGGTTTCGACTATTGTATTTACCAGCTTAACGATAGGTGCGTTATCAACACGCTCGCCTGATTCGGGGTCGTCCTGGATAACATTGTCCGTAGCATTGTTGTACTCTTTATTGAGGTTATCCATAACGTTGCTTACGGTCTGCTGCGAATATGCCTTGCTGATAGTTTCGTTGATAGCTGTACGGGTAGCTATCATTGCGTGTATCTCCATACCGGAGATAACCTTCAACTCCTCGAATATGTAGAAGTTGATAGGATCGTCTGTAGCAACAGTAAGGCGTGAATCGTTCATCTGGAACGCTACACAGCAGTTCTTCTTTGCTATAGCCTCAGGTATCTTCTTGACCGCCTCTATATCAATCTTTGTGGTTGTGAGGTCGATGAACGGCACTTTAAGACGGATAGACAGTGCCTGCGCAAGCTGTGTTTCTGAAACATAGCCCAGCTCGAGCAATACGTCGCCGAGCTTTTTACCCGGCTCACTGCGCTGTTTTTCAAGGGCTTCTTCAAGCTGATCCTCTTTCAGAAATCCGTTCTCAACAAGAATCTGTCCTATCGGTATGTTCTTCATTAAACTGTTCCCCCTGTGATTAGTGGTATACTTGCCGCCCGTACTTGAAAAAGGCGGCGATATGTGGTAAAATATCCATACGCTGTTTTACAGCGTTCAGATTGAAACAAAAGCTAATTTTATATCGCAGAGCGGATTTAATATCCCTATCCCCTTTAGGACACTTTAATGGCTTTGCATCATGCAAAGCTTTGTGTGTCCTTATTTCGGCATCCTTGCCGAACTCCCCCTTTCCCCCGGAAAGGGGGAGAATACGGGGGCTGTCGCCCCTGCGACCCTACTCTTGGGGCGTTGCCCCAAACCCCATTTGTTAAAATCTGTACCGTTGTTACAGCGTTCCAAAAAGGAAAGGATGGTTATATATATGACAGGTATACTATGGTATGATACCGTAATTTGCGTGCTTGTGTTTATCTTCGGCTCGGTCATTGGCAGTTTTCTGAATGTGGTAATCTACCGCACTCCGCTGCATATGTCAATCGTAAACGGCCCTTCTCACTGCTTTTCTTGCGGTGAACGAATAAAGCCGTATGACCTTGTGCCGATATTCAGCTGGATATTCTTAGGCGGCAAGTGCCGCAAGTGTAAGGCTCCTATCTCGGCACGTTACACTGTTGTAGAGGCTCTGACGGGAATAATGTTCCTGCTCGCCTACATAAGATTTTCGGCAAGTCTGCCGATGGTGGTCGCAATTGTATTCTTCTCACTTCTGATAGTCCTCAGCTGTATTGACATTGACCATATGGAAATCCCGTACTGGTGTACGATCTCGATTGCCGTACTCGGTATCGCCACGTTCTTCACCGAGCCTAATATGCCCTGGTGGGAGCATTTTGCAGGTGCGGCTGTTATCGCAGTTCCGTTTGCTATACTCGCTTTATTCGGCGGTATGGGCGGCGGCGATGTTCAGCTTATGGCGGCATCGGGCTTTGTGCTTGGCTGGAAGATAGTTCCCTCAGCCGTTATAGGTGTTGTGGTGGGCGCTGTCTACGGGCTTATCGTGCTTTGCGTATCGTCACGGTTCACTAAGGAGCAATCCGCAAAAATCAGCGAAAAACTCACAGATTGGTGCGAGGGCAAGGCTGTCGACAGCTCAAAGGATGTTATCATAGGTGAATTTGAACACGGCAAGTGCAAGATCGACCCTGAGCTTTTTGAAGAAAAAGCGTGGAATATTTCGGGCGATGAGCTTAAAGCCGCAACTGAGTCGCTCAGCAGCGAACTGAACGAAGTAATAGGCAATCTTCCCGACAGCAAGGAATATGTATTCCGTGCGAACGTGGAAAACGGCAAGATAACAAAGATAAAGCTGCGCCGCCGCATTGCTTTCGGTCCTGCACTGAGCGTAGGACTTGCAGTCGGTATGCTTTGCGGTGAAACCATTATCAAGGCTTATCTTTCAATGCTGTAAAATAAGCGTTTATATTTCCCCCGCCTTACGGCGGGGGATTTTTTGTTATCAGCCGAAAATCTTAATCCTGTAAAGAATTACAATATTCATATCATCAGAATAACTGTAATTCTCAAGGTCGGGACTGCTTGAAGGTGTCAGCTTCAGAAGCGACATATTGAGCAGCTTGAACATCTGAACTCGCTCACTTACCTTTATGTTTCCATCGGAATCGTAAGTGTTGACACCCATTCTGCACCATGTACCCTTATCGCCTGAGGTCGTCTTGAATGTGAACTTATAGCGCGAGTCATTGTAATATTCATTATTGAATACGGCATAAGCATTATTGTTGACAAGCGAAGTAGCCTTTGTCTTATAGTCAACAACACTGTTGAGCTTGCCGAGATCGTATAACTGATAACCCTCAGCTGTTGAACGCAGTATCATGCAGTAAACAGTTTCGTTAAGTTCCTTATCGGCGAACATAACGGAAGCTATCTTTGCCACACTGCTGTCAACGTCGGAGTTCTTGGTAAGATCCTCGGTCTTATATTCTTTTATGTTGTATGTTGAAGCATTTTTCAGCTTATCAGTAACATAATTGGTTATCGTATCGGTTACGGCATTTGTTACTGTATCCTCGTCAAGAGATTTCACTATGCCGTTTACGGGATTGAACATAGACATAGCCGCAACAATGAGTATTGTCATAATTGCCATTGCGATTATGACCTCAATCAGCGTAAATGCCTTTTTCTTTAAGAGCTTTCTCATCCGGCATCATCCTCCTTTACGGGCGTACCGTAAATATGGTTGTAAATACCGTTTGTAGCCGCATCATCAAATGATTCCGATGTTTTTGCCGTATCTGTGCTCTTTGGATCAATAAAATACTTGGCAAAGCAACCGTAATCACTTTCAAACTTATCTTCGGACAGTGTAAAGTATATCTTCATGCTGTACGAAGTATCCTTGTCGCTTGCTTTCTTTGCACTGAATCGTACATTTGTGCCGGATACCATGCTATAAGCCATTTTATCATCGGGCGTTACAACAATATTCTTTGACGCTTCGGGGAGTGCAATCTTTAAAGACTTGCTCTCTGAACCGTTAAGTGCATTTGTTGAGGTTGTATCAACCATAAACGCAAGCGTAATCTTGTATTTACCGTCCTCAAGAACACAGCTTTCTTCATGCACGTATATCTTGTCAATACCCTTTGTGCCGTAAATATGGATATCATCGGTTACCATACCGCCGCTGTTTTTATCCTTATCCTTATTGCCGCCGTCATTCTTGATGGTGGCATCAATAGTATTTATCTCAAGTCTGCCGTCATTATCGGCTTCGGTGCTGTCCTTGCGTATCTTTACATCGTTTATCTTGACATCGTTCGTACCGCCCGTGGGACTTACAAACTTCATGACAAGATTTACGGTATCTCTTTCAACAAGAGCGTTTTCCTGCACAAGATTGCTTATCTGCGTGTCCATATCCTTATCCACGCTGTCATTCTTTCTGTGCTGTGCTATCGCTATTGCAAGTATCTGCATTACGATAGCCGACATAAGAGCGAATATGACTATGGAAACGAGAACCTCTGTCAGCGTAAAGCCTTTTTTACTTTTAAAGCGTTTAAACAGCTTCATGCTATCCGCTCCTTTCATCAGTTATAACCGTACTTTCTCCATGATCTTGAGCTTGACGAACCGAGTGTTCCGATCTCACCGCCCGAATTGGAAATGAGCTTTTCCATATAATCAAAGCGTGCGTCTTCCTTTTCAGTTCCAGTCAGCGTACTGTCTACATATCTGTCGTAGTAGTCATAGGGGATAGTAGCCATATACACTCTTGATGTATTCGGCATCTCATAGTCGGATACGATAAGACCGCCGAGCATCGCAAAATGTCCTTCTGTTGACTTACCTGCACCGAACGTCATATAGGGTGCATATATGAAGCCGCAGAATGTATTATACTGCATATCAAAATTTACATCGCTGTTCTTGTTTATCGCAACTACGAACAGGTTGTTATGAATTCCGCCTGAGTTCTTGTACTTATCAAGAATGTTCTGCTTGAACAGTGTCTGCTTCCTGACATCTGTGTCAGTTGTTCTCATAATGGCGCTTACCTTAGCTTCAGAAAATTTATCGGTATTAGTTACCTTACCATCTGCTGCTATCGCATCGGGAAGAACCTCCTTGAGAAGGTTGTAGTGACCCATAAATACTCGTGTCTGAGCAAAGTATGTTACGCCGTCGCCTATAACGAATATTACACTGCCCTTACCCTTTGTCAGAACACTGAACCAACCTTCAAACATACCGTCTGGTTCGTTGTTCCAACGGAAGCAGTTGAACTTAGATTTATCCTCCGACTTATTTGAGAAGCTGTATGTGGGTGAACTCCACTCGTTTGCAGGAGGAGTTTTCTTCATATAGCAGTTTGCGGGCAGATATACATACATATCAATATCGTTACCGCCGGGCATAGTGGTATCGAATACTATGTTGTATCCGTCCCATGTTCCTGCCGTAATACGCATATCGCCCATTACAACGTACTGTCCGAACTTCTCAGCAGATACGATAAGCTGATTCTTTGTGCTTCCTGTGCCTGCAAATCTTTCGAGCTCGGAAGCACTAGGATTGCCGAAGTTGTAGTTTATCGGATCTACAGTATATGTACCGTCATCCTTGATAAACTTCTTGGTCATATTCCAGTTTGTATATTCGGGATTTCCGACTTTTTCGTTAATCTTAGCCTTGACATTTGTCAGGGATTCGCATGTTCCGCTGTCGGAAGGCCATACATACGAATATGCCTGTTCATTTGAGCCTCTCGCCTTATCCATGTTTGAACGCAGTGCATTGTATGCGCTGGCGTTGTCGCCGTTCTTTGCTTCAAAGCGAATAGAAGCATCGGTATAATCCTTTATTCTGCTGTCATCAACGCCGTGTGACTTTATCCATGTCTTCTGTGCGCCGTAATAACTTGAGCCTGAGCAGAGGTAGACATTGCCTCCGACCGTTATTCCGCCGGGGAACTTGTCGCCCGTGTTTACTTCTTTGTCAATGTAAACATCGCCGTTTACATAAACCTTGCCCATATATGTTTCATTTCCGAAGAAAGCGGCATCACCGTTTACATAGATCTCACAATCGCTGTCATCGCTGGGTCGTCCGCTTATAAAGTCGCCGACTACATAAACATCGGTATCATTCTTGTAGTTGAACGATGTGCCCTGTATCAGATTTCCGCCGACTCTTATACGTCCGCCGTTCAGGTTCATTGCACCCTGACCGCCGTTATACGTCATAATAAGGTTGTTTCCGGCGGTAATATCAAATGTCTGATCACCGTTTGAGTTGATAGGTGCGTTGTTTATTGAAAGCGTACCCGCACTGATGACCTCGGCTCTGATATTGATACCCGAGTTGCCCGACTGTGATGAGCCTATCTGGCTGTACTCGTTATCAAGGTACATTGTGGAAGTTACGGTCATACCGGACATTACAACATCGTTCGGAGCATAGCCTGTAGATGTGAAGAATCTGTCGAACGAATAAGGTTTTGAAACAAGCGTAAACTCACCGATTGAGGTTACCGTTGAGGTTTCACCGTTTACTAATACTTCGGTTTCGACTTTTATCGTCTGCTTTTCGTCGCCGCTGTCACCGCTGAGCTTTGTTACCGTTATCTTGTAATCGCCAAGACCGCCGGCAAGCTCTGCGAAAGCATCTGTGCCATCGCCCTTTGTGGTGAGCGACTTGTTGGGCGACAGTGCAATTATAGCGTCTACGAAAGCATCGTCCGTCTTTGTGTTGAGATATTCGGTTACGAGGTCATTTAGCGAAACGGCACTCTGATAAGACTGTTCGTTGCCGTATTTTATCTCGACCTGCTTTCGTGCGGAAATTGTCGAATAATAAACCGCAGATGCAAGAACTATCATAACCGTCATTATAGCGATAATGAAGAATAAAACGCTGCCCTTGCCGCCTTTCAGCCGCAATAACGCCCTTTTCATCATTAACGCTTTTCTGTTATGTTTGTTCATAGCGTTTCATCCTTTCATTTCTTACTTGTAAGCAACCGTTTATTCGGCTGTGCTGTTGTTTGCAAAGGGATCTGCAACAGGCTGTATGCAGAGCAGGTTTACGGAGAAATCCATCGTGTAATCGTCTGCCGATGTATTTTCACCCGACTCGCCGCCTGTAGCTGCGCCGGCTTCCATCTGATAGCTGAGTGACGCTATGGAAACTGCCTTGCTCTTGCCGCCCTTTTCGTATACGCCCGAGTAAAGCAGATCTGCAAAGTTGTGCAGATTTTCAAGCTTGTTTGAATGAGCTGTAAATGCTACTGTTACAGAACCTACGGTTACTGGTTCGCTTGCGGCAAGAAGTGTTGCCTGGAGCTTCTTTGCGTACATAACAAGCTCTCTTGTGCTGAGCTTGCTGAAATCTGTTTCTTTATCGGGAGTTTCAACAACGGTATTGGCAAAGTCCTTGAGGGGGTATGTTACCTCTGTGGGTGAAAATACCGATACGGAAAGTGCCTGCGTTGAGAAGGGGGATATTGTAAGTCCGTCTATCGTAATATCCTTGCCCTGAGAAATGAACTTACGCATAATTTCATCGGCTTCGTATTCTGTGAGGTCGTTGAAGAACTTGTCTGCAAGGTTCTTACCTTTTTCATACGCTTCGCTTATATCTTTATCTATCGTTGTCTCGTGCTCGAGCTGTTTATTTATATCCGCTAATTGCTTATTGACAGACGCAAGCTGCTTGTTGTTATCGCCTATCTTGTTGAAGTTGGGAAGAATAAATACAAATATGCCGACGCCTATTATTGCGGCAACTAAAAATACAACTATAAGAATTCGTTCCTGTTTACTGATCTTCATGTTATGTATGTCCTTTCCCCGTTACTGTGCCGTAGATTCGGCAGTTGATTCTGTTGCGGAAGCGGTTGAAGATGTATCGGTCTGTGTGCCGTTCTTGCCTGCTTCAATAATACTGTTAGCCGAATTCTTATCGACTGTGACACCATTACCCGCCTTAAGAAGCATTGTCAGGCTGAACTCAATGGTTTCCTTATTGTCTTCGCCTTTTTCAACAGTGTAACCGGTATATGTGATATTCTCAAAATAACCCTGATCTATCAGCGCTCTGACATACTGCGAAGGCTGCGCCTGATTTTTACAGCTGTATGTTGCGGTTACGGAATAACCGGATATATCGACAGAATCTATCAGCTTCATACCTGAAAGGTTTTTGCGGATATCATCGCTTGTAACATTTTCGATTTTATCCTGCTTTGCTGTGAACGGTTCTCTGAGCATCTTGTAGACATCGGTCGTTCCGACAGGCATATAATTGTACATCAGCTCGGCATTTGCAATAGAATCCTTGTAACTCTGGAAGTTAGCAAGAACGCCTTCCTTCTGCTGTAAGGTCGTGAGCCTTGCCTGAAGTGCTGTGTCGTTTATATCTGCCTGTACCTTTGTTATCTGGCTCTTTATGTTGTTGTTGATAACATCTATAACAACATTTGCGCCGACAACCGCAAGAACACTTATAAGAGCCGCCGCACCGAGTCCGATGAAGAAGGTGTTAAGACCCTTGCTTTCCTTAGCCGCTGTGGTATCAAGAAGGTTGATATGCTCAAGCTCCTTGTTTACCTTGTAGAGTGCGCCGATGGCGTTTGCATATACGGTAAACTCGAAGTCAGCTCTTGACGCAATGGTTGTCGGTGCACTCAGAATGTGACAGGGAACGCTGAAGCCCGATACGGTGTTCGTAAGCGCTATGAAGTCGCCTATCTCACCGTAGAACATCATTTCCTTGATGGGCTTCATGTCCTTCCTTGACTGGAAGAACTGGAACATTCTGAACAGGTTATCATATATAGCCTGGTTAACATAGTCCTCTGCGTTATTATAATCAGCGGGGTCGATCTTGAAATATCTTGAGAACGAAAGAACATTGTCTTCGTAAAGGTTGATATTCAGGAACTCCTTGTCTATCTGAACAAGCAAGAGCGGCATATAGCCCGACATCTTCGGAGTGTTCTGGATAAGACGTGAAATTGCATTGTTTGAAATGTTTACAGCCTTAAGTGCAAGACCCATGTGCGTGAACAGCTTTACATATCCGCCAACAAGACGCTGGGGGCAGGCTGTGGCAAGAACCTTGATAAGAGGGTTCTTGTTCTCGTCTACGGTTTCACCAACTATAGTATATGAAATATTATAGTCGCCCGATATGCCCATGTTGCTTCCTATCATAGCCTCGATAGCGGCGGTATTGGAGAGCTTTCTGGGCTTGGGGAGCATAAGCTCCTTGTAGAGTATCGAGCTTGAGCTGATCGATACGATAGTATCCTTTTCCTTGATCGCTCTTGTGTTGATCATATCAATTATTTCAGCCGCAACCAGCGGAACATCTGCTATGTAGCCGTTTGAAACAAGACCCTTTTCGATCTCTCTGAAGTCAACCTCGTCAATCTTGATCTTATTGCCCTGTGCTGAACCACGGACAAGTTTGATTTGTCTGTCGGTAATATCAATAGATAACATATCTCAATAATTCCTTCCTGCTTATTAGGTTTAATTTTCGTTGCTTTTTAAGTATTGCCCATGCCTTCCATACCTGAGTAAAGAATCGGGAATACACCTGCAAGCAAGCAACCTACCATGGCACCCATAAGGATGATCATTACAGGCTCCATAAGGCCTACAAGTCTTGATATTGCTGAGTCGGCTTCATCGTCGTAATAATCGGACGATTTAGCAAGGATGGTATCAAGAGTACCTGACTCCTCACCAACATAAACGATAGAAACAAACATACCGTCAAATACGTTTATTCTGCCCATCGCCACCGAGAGCGACTCGCCTCGTTTAACGTTTTCGACAACATCCTCAAACTGCTTGATTATATATGTATTGCCGAGAGTGCCTACCGATTTTTCGATACAGTCTACCATCTGAAGACCGGACGAGAAAAGGTTCGACATTGTACGGGCAAAACGTGCCGTATAGATTGTACGGAGAAGTCCTCCGATCTTCGGTAATTTCAGAAGCATTTCGTCCCACTTGAGCTTTGACGAGGGAGTCTTGATAATAAGTCGCAGTGCAATCACTATTGCGATGAAAACTATAACAAGAATATACCACTGGTTGATCATAAAGTCACTTATTCCGAAAATTGCCTGCGACAGCATAGGCATTTCAGAATCGCCTGCAAGATCACGGAACATAGGCATGATCATCGTGAACATGGCTATCATGATAACTACCAGAAGCACAAGCAGAACGATAGGATAGATCATAGCACCCTTGATCTTGTTCTGTGTCTTGCTATCCTTTGCGTAATGCTCGGATACACGGTTCATAATAACGTCAAGATTACCGGACGCTTCACCCGCACCGACCATGCTGACAAACAGCGAGGGGAATACGCCGGGCTTTGTAGCTATAGCCTCAGAGAAGCTGCGTCCTTTTTGTACCTCCTCGTATATATCGAGAAGCACCTGCTTTTGCTTTTTGTTTTCGGTCTGCGCCTGCAATATCTGAAGCGCCTTTACAAGACTTACACCCGATGTAAGCATCGCCGCAAGCTGTCGGCAGAAGAACGACAGATCCTTCGTCTTGAACTTATATTTGACATCTGCCGCCTTGTTCTTTGCCGCATCCTTATAAGATGTGCAGAACAAGCCTTTTTGTCGGAGCTTGTCAATAAGTTCAACGGAATCTTCCGCCATTTCGGTGCCTTTTACCTTTTTACCGTTAACGTCGGTAGCAACGTAAGTAAAAGTTGTCACTGGTTATCCCCCATTCATCATAACAGAATAAACAACCTCCATATTAAATGGAAATTATTATATAACAAAATTATACCATAAGTTTTAGCGAATAGCAAGAAAACTTTGATAGCATATCAAACAATTTTCAAAGCGAAATTTTATGGAAAATTGCCGAAAAGCATTCTTGGTTTTCGGCAATTTAAGGCATTTTTTCATTGTTTTTTAGTTTTGACATATACATACAGCCATTCGGGGCATATTCCGCCGATATGGCTGTATACTATTAAAATATAAATAAAGAAAACAGCGGTTACGCATCAAGCGCGATAGTGATCATATCGGTAAGGGTCTTTTCACGTTCTTCGGGTGTGATGTCCTCCGTTCCTGTCAGAGGGTTGTTCGTAACGGTGCAGATGCACAGTGCCTTCTTGCCTGCCGCCGCCGCATTCATATAAAGTGCCGCCGCTTCCATTTCTACAGCAAGAACGCCCATTTTTGACCACGCCGAAAGGCTGTTCGACGCATCATAATACACCTCTCCCGTCAATACATTTCCGACGTGAGCCTTGATATTTTTCTCTGTTGCAAGCTCATACGCCCTTTTCACAAGTCCGAAGTCGGCTATGGGCGCATACGTTCCGGGCAAGCCGTACTGCCTGTCAACATTAGTATCGTGGCAGGCACCCTGTGCTATTATCACATCTCTGGGTTGAACCTGCGGTACAAGCGCACCTGCTGTTCCGATCCTTATGATCGTATCAGCTTCATAGAAATTGAACAGCTCGTAGCTGTATATGCCTATGGATGAAACTCCCATTCCGCTTCCCATTACCGTTACCTTTGAGCCTTTGTAATTGCCCGTGAAGCCGAGCATATTTCTTGTGTCGTTAACGCAGACTGCGTCCGAAAGATAATTTTCGGCTATGAATTTTGCCCTTAACGGATCTCCCGGCATAAGAATTTTCTCTGCAATTTCTCCCATTTTTGCCTTTATGTGCGGTGTAGGTACGTTTGCCATACTATCATTTTCCTTTCTGAAACCATTTGAATTATGCTGATTTTACTTCTTTTTTCGGCACACGGCAGGTATTTTTGCCCAAAGCATACATATTATTACTTTTTTCGCATCTGAAATCAGTTTACAATATCCATATTCTGCATTTATAGTTACAGCAGTGTAACAAATTCGGGCCTGTGCGTGTGCTTTGTTCACATATTATACACCATAACGAAAAAAATGTCCAGTTTCATTTAAACGATTACATTCTTTTTTGTCAATCTGAACGAAAATTAAGCCGATTAAACAAATTAAGGTAAAACCCACTTGACCGTAACGTAAAATTTATGTATAATTCATTTCAGCCAAGCGAAAGACTTGGCATTATAGATCGATACAAACTTACTGTAAGGAGATTAAAGACATGAAAAAGATTTTAGCTTTAGTAGCAGTAGTAGCTATGGTAGCAGCTATGGCAACAGCTTGCGGCAACAACACAACATCAGGTTCAAGCGTTGGTAGCTCAACAAGCGTTTCTGAGTCTAAGTAATCAGAAATAACGGAAAAATACCGGGAGTTCGTTTTTACGGACTCCCGGTTTTTCTTTATCTTTTCCGGCTTTTGCTAAAATGCGTTGTTGAATTCCTCGCATATCTGCTGTGCCGTTCTTCCGCTTTCTCTGTTATAGCGGTTTATCAATATCCTGCCGTTTCTGTTCATACTGCACGGCTGTTCACAGCAGGTCATAAACACGCTTATGCCCGCACTGCCGATTATCTCCGCACTTCCCTCACTCAGCGACCCGAAGGGATATGCGAAAGCGACAGGCCTTTTCCCCGTGACCTGCTGTAATTTGTCCGACAGCCTTGCCACATCCTCATACAGCACCGTGCGGTACTGCTCATCGCTCTCGTTTTCTTTTCTCGCACAGCCGTTTCTATCCCCGTTGTTCGAGTGCATATCGTAGGTGTGATTCCCTATTTCGACATAACCGCTGTCCGACAGCGTCTTTATTTCATTCCATGTCAGGTAAGCATAAGACAAGTGCTTTCCCTCTTCGTTGATACGGGAATATTCGTCCGTATAACTGCCAACAACATTTATGACCGCCTTCATTCCGTATTTTTTCAGCAGCGGCAGCACATAATAAAGTCCGGTTTCATACCCGTCGTCAAACGTGATTATAACCGTTTTTTCCGGCAGTCTGCCGCCCTGCTCACGAATTTTCACAAGCTGAGACGGAAGAACGGAAACATAACCGTTTTCGGACAGATACGCAAGATCGCTCTCCAGCTCGTTTGGAGTAATTATATATTTTCCGGCTCTGCTTTCATCTTTTAGCACCTGATGATACATCAGCCCTATAAAGCTGTTGCCGCTTTCGTTTTCGGCATATATTGCGGCACTCAGTATCCCAAGCATCACCGCAATGCACACCACGCCTGCCGTGATTGCCGCAACGCATATTCTTACGCTTTTCAAGCTATCATCTCCGTTTGTTCTTTTTGTTTAATTATCAGCCTTTAAGCATATAATTATTCGTTAAACTGCCGTATTTTTTTGTTTTACAAACTTTTACACGTTTTTCCGATTGACTGCTATTTATTTTAGTTGTATAATTTGCGTAGTAAAATTTGTTTATATCCCCGATATACCATAGTCCGAGTTTTCTATCTGCAATTATTTTCTATTCAGGAGAGGTTTATATGAACACAGATAATATGCGAGAGCGTGCGGTTGCCGTGAGTGTGGTCGTTCCCGTATACAACGTTGAAAAATACATTGAACGTTGTCTTGATTCGCTTGTCCGCCAGAATTTCGGATATAAATACGAAATAATCATTGTGAATGACGGAACGAAAGATAATTCCATGACGATAGCCGACAGGTTTGCAAGCGAGTATGACTTCATAAAAATAATCACTCAGCAAAACGCAGGCCTTTCAGCCGCAAGAAACACAGGTCTTGCAAACGCAAGAGGCAAATATATCGCCTTTGTTGACAGCGACGACTTTGTATCTCCCTTTTACATTTCGGAAATGTACACGCTCGCCGTAAAAAACAACGCAGACATAGTACAGTGCAGATACTGCAATTACTTTGAAAAATCCGACCGCAGTATAAATGTGCTTCTTTCCCACCGTAACGGTGTAATCGGCGGAAAAAAGGCGTTTGAAAAGCTGATTTCCGATGTTTCGGTAAGAAATTACGCATGGAACAAGCTGTACAGACGTTCGCTCTTCACCGACAACAATATATCCTACCCTGTCGGAAAGTGCTTTGAGGACGTAATTACAACGCCACGCCTGTTTGCCTGTGCGGAAAATGTTGCCTTCACACGAAAGGTGCTTTACAGCTACGCCCACCGTCCCGACAGCATAACGGGTCTCGCAGGAAGAAAAATGGTAGACAGCTATCTTGAGGCATATCTCATCTTGTCGGAATATCTTGCGGAAAACGGCATCTATTACAGCTGTCGCACAAGGATTTCCGTTATGACCTTAAAGGTGCTTATAACGCTGTACGGAATGATAGCAAGGCAGTATATGGCAGGCAAAGGAAACGGCGGCAGCTATATTTCCGACTGCCGTGAGGTGAGAAACACCGTAAAAAAACAACTGCGTCTGCTTTCTCCTGCGTATCTTAAAAGAGCGCAGAAAAAACAGCTTTCAAAAACAAACTGACATATTTCCCCGAAAAGCATTTTCGTTTTTCGGGGAATTTTCTTTACTTTACAGGCTTAAAAACCGTTTATTTCGCTTAATTTTCACATTTTCCCTGTTGCAATCAGATAAAAACCGTGTTATAATTAGTGTATATGTAAATTGGAGAAGAAAAGATATGAGTATTGCAGTAGCTATTGACGGCCCTGTAGGAGCGGGCAAAAGCTCCATCGCCAAAGAATGCGCAAAGCGTTTAGGCTTTATATACGTTGACACGGGCGCTATGTACCGTTGCATAGGTCTTTTCTGCGACCGCAACGGCGTTGATATGGACGACCCCGTGAGAGTAAGTGCGGCACTTTCGCATATTTCTCTTGACGTAAAGATAAAGGACGGCACACAGCATATATATCTTAACGGCTATGACGTTTCCGATGAGATACGCTTACCCGAAATAAGCATGGCGGCATCCAAGGTTTCCGCTATCCCGGCTGTAAGAGCATTCCTCCTTCAGCTTCAGCGTGATATGGCAGAAAGCCGTGACGTGATAATGGACGGCAGGGATATAGGAACTGTCGTACTTCCTAACGCAACAGTGAAGATATATCTTACAGCAGATGCCGAGGTGCGTGCAAAGCGCCGTTATGACGAGCTTATCGCAAAGGGTACGGCTGTATCTTACGAGAGTGTGCTTACGGATCTTAAACAGCGTGACCACAACGATATGACAAGAGAAATTGCACCGCTGAAGCAAGCCGATGACGCAGTGCTTGCGGATACGACAGAGCTTGATTTTGAAGGCTCGTGCGACCTGCTTGTCAGAATAATCAAAGAAAAGGCAGAAATCAGATAATGTATGAATTTTTCAGGAAGATAGTATGTCTTTCAATGCACATAAAATACAGAATCAAGTTAATCGGCGGTGACAACAGACCGTATAAGAACGGCATAAAGGGCGGCTATATAATCGCTTGCAATCATCAGGATTACGGCGATCCTCCGCTGATAGCGGCAGTGAACAAGGCGCATTTTTCGTTTATGGCGAAGATTGAGCTGTTCGAGAAAAATAAATTCTTCGCCTGGCTTATTACAAAGTGCGGAGCGTTCCCCGTTGTAAGAGGCGCAGGTGACGGCAGTGCCATTGACCACGCTATAGCCGACCTTGAGAAGAACAGGGCTTTCGTAATATTTCCCGAAGGCACACGTTCTAAGGACGGCAATATCGGCAGAGCAAAATCGGGCATTGCGGTTATCGCAGGCAAGACAAATGCCCCAGTTCTTCCGATGTGCATAAAGTACGGGAAAAAGGGCTTCCGCAGAAAAGTATGGATCTCGGTAGGCGAGATGATTCCTGCCGAGCATATCGCACTAAACAGCGACGACAGAACAGAGCTAAGACGTGTTTCAAATCTTATCATGGATAATATAAAGATGCTGATGGACGGTATGAGCGAATATGGCGATCCGCTCCCCAAGCAGTATAACCCGAAGCCCGAAAAGCAGGCGGAAGAGGAAAGCAAGTGAGCCGTTACAATATTGAAACGGCAAAGAGCGCAGGCTTCTGTTTCGGTGTTAAGCGTGCTGTAGAAATTGCGGAAAAAACCGCAGAAGAAAACGGCAGCTGCTATACGCTCGGAGAACTGATACACAACGGCAGTGAGATAGCAAGACTTCAGAAGCTGGGAGTATACCCCATAGATTCACCTGACGATCTGCCGCAGGGCAGGACGCTTATAATCCGCTCCCACGGCGTTGCAAAATCGGTAACAGATTATATACACGATAAGGGCATAAGCTGTATTGACGCTACCTGCCCGTTTGTCGCAAAGATACACAACATTGTTTCAAAGTCGGAATGTCCCGTTATCATAGCAGGCGACCCCGATCACCCCGAGGTCATCGGGATAGTCGGGCATTGCAGGAATCCCGATGAAGTAACAGTGGTGCGTGACTCGGACGAGCTGGAAAAAATGGCAGATTTGCAGAAATTTCCTCGTCAAAATGCACTAATCATGGTTGCTCAGACGACGTTTAATTCGTCAAAATGGCAATCTTGCATTCAAGTTGCAAAAAAACACTATACAAATATCACGATTTTTGATACAATATGTAGTGCGACGGCTGAAAGACAAAAGGAAACCGAGGAGCTTGCACGGCGCTCGGCACTTATGGTCACGGTCGGCGGAAAAAATTCCAGCAACACCGCAAAGCTGGCACAGATAAGTCAAAAACACTGCCCTGTAATATTTACGCAGGACGGCAGTGATATTGATAAAGCCGCAGTGCTTAGCCTGCTCCCTTTGCAGGGCGGTACGGTCGGTATAACGGCAGGAGCTTCGACACCTGCCTATATAATAAAGGAGGTTCATAGAATTATGAGCGAAATTCTCAACAATGAAGAAGGATTCGACTTCATGGCGGAGGTTGACAAGACCTTCAAAAAAGTATATATAGGGAACAGGGTCAAGGCTTTAGTAGTAGCTGTAAACAAGAACGAAGCTGTTGTAGACTTAGGCACAAAGCACTCGGGCTACATTCCTGCAAGCGAACTTTCGCAGGATCCCAATGCGGCTCCCTCAGATGTTGTCAAGGTTGGCGATGAGATCGAAGCCATCGTTACAGCTGTAAATGACGCAGAAGGTACAGTTACACTTTCCAAGAAGAAGGTTGACAGCGTTCTCGGCGTAGAAAAGCTTGCAGCCGCTATGGAAAATAATGAAACGCTCGAAGGTGAAGTATCATCGGTAGTTAAGGGCGGCGTTATCATTATCTCCAACGGTACAAGAGTATTCATCCCGGCTTCCCAGACAGGCGTTCCCAAGGACGGCAAGCTTGAAGAGCTTCTCAAGAAGACAGTTCCCTTCAAGGTTATCGAAGTAACAGAGGCAAGAGGCAGAGTTGTTGGTTCTATCCGTCAGGCTAAGAAGGAAGCAAACGATGCCGCTAAGGCTAAGTTCTGGGAGAACATTGAGGTAGGTCAGAAGTTCACAGGTGAAGTTAAGTCTATCGAAAGCTACGGCGTATTCGTAGATCTCGGCGGAGTTGACGGTATGGTTCACTCAAGCGAGCTTACCTGGAACAGAATCAAGCACCCCAGAGAGATCGTTAAGATCGGCGACAAGCTCGATGTATATGTAAAGAGCTTCGACCCCGAGAAGAAGAGAGTATCACTCGGCTGCAAGAAGGAAGAGGACAACCCCTGGAACAAGTTTGTTGCAGAGTACAGCGAAGGCGATGTTGTTGACGTTACTATCGTAAGCATCACTCCTTTCGGCGCATTCGCACAGATTATCCCCGGTGTTGACGGTCTTATCCACATCAGCCAGATCTCTACAGAGCGTATCAACAATGTAGCTCAGGTTCTTTCCATCGGCGATGAAGTTAAGGCAAAGATCATCGAAATCAACGAGGAACAGAACAGAGTAAGCCTTTCTATCCGTGCACTCAAGGAAGAAATGCCTGAGGACGAGGAAGAAGAAGCTGAAGACGCTGAATAATCGTCAATAAAGAAAATATTGAGCCACCGGTCACGGTGGCTCATTTTATGCAAAAAAACGGAGAGAAAATGAAAAAACTGAAATCAATAATGCCGGGAACAGCCGTATGTGCCGTCATTGCCGCTGTGTCAACGCTGACAGGCGGGATAAGCATAGGCGGCTTTTCCTTTGAGCTTATCGGAGCGCCTGTAATAGCGATACTTCTCGGTATGATACTGACGCTTGTATTTCCGAAGCTCGCAAGCCTTACATCGCTGTCGGGCGGAATAAAGTTCACATCAAAGAAGATTCTGCAGTGGGCTGTGGTAATTCTCGGCTTTTCGCTGAATTTAAGCACTATAGCACAGGTCGGCGCAAAGAGCCTCCCCGTTATAGTCGGCACTATCTCAATATCGCTGATAGTTGCGTTTATAATGATGAAGCTAATGAAGGTGGACCCTAAGACCGCCTGCCTTATAGGCGTAGGCTCGTCTATCTGCGGCGGCTCGGCTATTGCGGCTACAGCGCCCGTTATCGAAGCGGATGATGAAGACGTTGCACGTTCAATATCGGTAATATTCCTGTTCAATGTGCTTGCCGCACTTATATTCCCGACGCTCGGACACGCTATAGGACTTGGCACGGAAGGGTTTGCGGTATTTGCCGGAACTGCGGTCAACGACACCTCGTCGGTCACTGCGGCGGCATCAACAGCGGAGGGTATTTACGGATACAGCGGTATACTTTCAGCCGCCGTAACGGTAAAGCTGACAAGAACGCTTGCCATTATCCCGATAACGCTCGTGCTTGCACTCTACCGCACAGCAAAAGCCAAAAAAAGCGGCGGCAGTAAAGCTGATTTCTCGATAAAGAAGATATTCCCGTGGTTTATCCTTTTCTTTGTCGGTGCGTCACTTATAACAACGGTCTGCGGCTTACTGCCCGAAAACAGCGTCACGCTGTTCTACTCATCGCAGTTTGTGCCGTTTGCAAAATGGCTGGCTAAATTCTTTATAGCAATGGCTATGGGTGCTATAGGACTTAACACCAATATAGTAAAGCTGATACGCAACGGCGGAAAGCCGATACTTCTCGGACTGTGCTGTTGGGTATCCATCACCGCCGTTTCGCTCGGTGTACAAAGCGTTACAGGGCTTTTCACAAGCAATCTCTGATAATATAAAAGCGGGTGCGGATTATGACAATCCGCACCCGTCAGTCTGTCGATAAACCTTTGTGTTTTCTGAAAATGGGGTCGCAGGGGCGTAGCCCCC
>ERZ791903.1491-NODE-1491-length-21999-cov-4.482729_pt1 | contig 21999 bp, 25 predicted proteins | sample MGYA00510148_ERZ791903 | MGnify/ENA primary metagenome ERZ791903 (study PRJEB30046, sample SAMN00792080) | human gut metagenome | study: EMG produced TPA metagenomics assembly of the A metagenome-wide association study of gut microbiota in type 2...
TGTCTGCTTGCCATCATTTGCTATATATGCCGGAGCTTCTCTCTTTGCAATAAAGTCCTTAGCATGTTGTCTTATTGTATCAAGGTCTCGTCTCCCGACTCGGTCGTTGCTCCTGCTACGCAGGGTCGTCCACTGGACAACCGCAACCTTTTTCATTTATGTAATCAATATCTTTCTGCTTCAGATTGAAACTGCTTCGGAACTTGGAATTATCCAGTCGTTCAAACAACTGCCTATACCAGTACTCATTCATATTCATTTATACTAATGTATAATCCACCTAACATTACTGATATCTGCTTATTATGGAAGCAGCTTCCAACTTTATTTTTTCAGGATTCTCTAGATATTCTTCTACAATTTCCTTTTGTAACTTAGTTCCTGTCATTCCATCATACTCTGTATCTGGATCTAAACAACGAATTCTACCGGATTGCATTCTTATACCACTATAATTTCTGAAAATATCAGACACGGGTTCACCCGTGATTTTCATTTCCCTTATTCTTAGAATAGAACTGATTCTATGGTAATTCTCATCAATTATCTCTGGCAACATCTGTTTTGTTCTAAAGTATTCTGCTACAAGCACAACCACTTCTTCTCTATCCCAGTTTCTCTGTTCATTCTTTTCGCTCATATAATTTACCTGCCTGACTTAAATGATGTTCCCAACACGTTTCTTTTTCATATTATTTATCAGTAAAATGGGATCTTGTAAATACTCTCTCATTTTTTCATATGAGCCATACATTTCATCTTCGTATTCATCCTCAGTTATTTGTGATTCTTCCGAATCTGTATCATATGATGAATGTGCTTCTGCAACTAACATTAATTCAATTGTATTTGGTAGCTGTTCCTTTTCTGCTTTTACAGTGGTTCTTTCAAATTCGTATGCTAACATAGCCCGATATATGGATTCATTTTTTCTTGCAAACCCATTGCTTAACAAAAAAGCCAACTTCTCTTCTGTTGCTTTATCATTGACTTGTTCATAAAATTTCGCCCACTTATAAAAGTTTAGATTCTCAATAATTCCTCGATTAACTTTAATAAACTGTACCATATTAGGATTAAATTCAATCCATTCTTCTTTCTTATTAAATGAATACAACAGCTCATTCATATCACTATACAAAGCGCCTACAACATATCTCTTGCAAGCACTTTTAACTTTCTTACACAGTTTGATTCGATCTTCATTCCAGATTTCATTCCAGGTAACATATTTATTTTCAAAAGATATCCTATAAAAATCATAAAGTATTTGTTCCAACACACATTCTTTGTGATCTGCAGTAATTGCTTTTTGTCGAACATTATATTTAACTACAATATTCCATGATATTTCCGTGAATCTTGAAAATACCTGTTCAAAACTGATTCTACCTTTTGAATCAACCTGATCAAGACAATCTATAAGCGACTTAAAGAAAAGAAATTTATAGCTTGTTTCATTTATTGAGTGTGTAGAAAACAACCAGTTCACGGTTTTCCACATCTCATCATCTGATAAAGGTCTTTTGCTATAAGTACCCTCTTTCAAATCATATCCCATAACTATATTCCTTTCTGTGCCTTGAGCATTTTTATCATAAATTCAGGGTCATTTAAATGTTCCTTCAGCATTGCATCATTTTTACTATCTCTGTTTGTTGTCTCTTCTTTCAATCGAAGGATCTGGTCGTTTTCCTGTTCTGTTTCATTTGCAAGTAATGCCATTTCCTCGGCTTCAAACAGCATCTCTAATGTATTCATTCTATTAGAACGAATATAGCTGAGTCCTTCTCTAACTATCGAGTAATCGCTATTATCAACGAGTCCTTCTTTTGCTTCAAATGATTTGTAATACATTTCTTTTGCATAACCAAGATTGACATGATAAACATTTTCAACATCACTCAGCATATCCAAGTATGCAAAATTAACACCGCGTTTCAATTTTATCTTTAAATCATAATCCAATAAGACAATATCTCTGTACTCAATGGCTTCAACTAACGAACTATAAAACGGAATGAATTCATCTGTCGATGGCAAAGAAATTAATCTGTCCATTAATTCTTCCAATTGTTCCTCAAACTGAATTGCTTCTGTCAAAGTGCAGTTTTTGCATATATCCTTATCGTACAATCTACACCCCACAAAAAATCCGTCTCCTGTTCGAAAAAGAAAAATATTAAAGCCATCATTTGCTTTATTGATTATCTTCATAAAGAAAAAGCAGCTTCTCACCCCATCTTCAAACTGGCACAAATCAGCTGCAAAGATTTTTGTTGCTATGGTTCCTCTATTAGTTTTTCTACTTATATCGTCATAAATATATACTGATCCTACACCTTCAATAAAAGAACGCTCATCAGCCCCATAAATTTCCTGCTCATTTCCAAATAAAAAAATATATCTCTCAAGGTCTTCTTCTCGGCATTTTTCTCTTCCATTAATCAACCCCATGCCAATTAATAAGTCCGATATTTCTTCCGTTGTGAAATCTATATTCTCTAATAATGGTTCTTCCGTGATGGCTGTCCAGTCTTCCAATACATTCTTCATATTCACCATCACTTATTGATAAATTTTTCAATACCTTCTTTCAATGCATCTCCGTCTTGCTCTTCATCAAAATGTCTTACATAATCAAACATTTGTTTCAGGTAGCTATCTTCATCAATACATTGATCAACAAATTCTTCGTGTAACACTTCTAGTCCACCTAAAAAATATGAATTATATATCTTCATATTGTCACTGATGAACTGTTTCTCTTCCTTCGTATTTTCCGCAAAGGTAAATGCTCTGTAAACTCTTTTTTCCAAATCTGGTTCAGAATCAGTATCCAATAACATTAATGTTTGATAAACGAATTTCAATTGTGCTCGTCTTTCTTTAAAAACATCAGCCATCATTCCGGCTTCTCCACTTACAGTATTATCAATAACACCTTTTCTATTATATTGATATCCTATCATTGGGCAGAGAATATATGCGTCAATATATGCATTAAATATTTTGAAGTTATTGTGCTGATCTCGATCTGGTACATTTCCTGCCAATTCACATAAATCTTTCCAGTAATTTGCATGTTTACCTGTTATCCTAAAGCTTGTATCAAACATAAGTTCCTCCTTATCTAAAGTGTGTAGATGTATCAATTTCCTTACCATTTGCATCTTTATCTTTCTCTATTATATAGCTTTTACCCACGTATTGATTCAAATTTGTAGATGCATATTCCCAGTCTTTTTGCATTACAGCCATAATAACCTGATTAGCTGTTTGTGGTAATATTTTGCAAATATTATCAATATGTATTTCATCAACATTAGAGAACGGTGCGTCCATTACAAGCGGATATACTTGTCCCAATTTCATTTCATTGTCATCAAGGATTTTATCCTTCGCCATAGATACTAAACTTGCAATAAATGCAAAACTCTTTACAGCTTTTAAACCATCAGATTCTTCTGTTGTAACATCACTGTACTTTACTCTATATTTATCATCAATCAGTATAGATCTTTCTCCATGATACATTTTCTTGAAATTCTCATTTACTCGAATCTGTAATTGTTCTCGTACAATTTCTTCCTTTCCCTTATAGGTTTCAAGAAGCCATTCATATACCTTCTGCGAATATGATATGAATCTTGCAACTCTTGCATTCTTCTTACTGCTTTTTGCATATTTATCAATTGCCGATTCACAATTCTTAATATTCGTATCACATCCTCCAATATTGGAAACACAAGTGTCATAATCTTGCTTTGCTTCAACATATTTTATATGTGCATCTTTTCTATCTGCTTCAATTTTTTTAGCATCAGTATCATCAATAATTAATTCTGATTGCTTTTCAAGTGCGTCATTTAAATCACCAATCGTTCTGACAATATATCGGATATTCTTGTATTTCTCTTCCATATTACTTTTATAATCTTCAGTTCCTGCAAGATATCCCTCAGCTTTGGATTTATATGATTGAACTGCTGCACTTAAAACTTCTGGCGGAAGAATTTTTCTTTCTTCCATTACTTTATCATATGGAATCGTACCTTTATCTAATTTTGTTCCACAGATACAACGTCCTCTCTTAATAAGAAAGTCTATCGCACCTTGTTCCATATCAGGTACACATTCAACATTTTTATCAGTTCCCTTAAGTGAATCTAATTCTTTTAGCACCTCACTAATTCCAGGCATTCCAAAATATGCAAATGCTCTAAATTTAGGATCACTAAAATAATTAACCATATCTTTCTTTGCACGTTCAAGTTTTCCTTTCTCTGAACGTAATGTAGTTTCGATACGATCTCTCTCTTTCTTCGCTTGCTTTACCTGCTCGATATTACTTTTCGCAAGCTGAGCATTGTATTCTGCTTCTTTCGATTTCCAATATTCCATTTGCTTTTCAGCATTATCTTTCTCAATAACCAATTGCTCTTTTTTCTTTTTAAAAGTTTCTAAACTATCCTTTGCTTTTTGTGCATTCGCATCTCCTGAGGTATCAATACTATTTTCAAAGCTTTTTACAACTCTTGATAAATGAGTGCTTGCATTTTCTAATACATCTAATCTCATTAATCCCCTTACCGCTTTTGATAAGTCCGTTCGATTTGCTATTCCAGAAATTCGCTCTCCACCGAAAAAGAAATAATCCGATAAATCCTTAGGTAATACTCTATCCATAGATTCAGTAATATTAGATTGATCAATAGGTGTTTTTGTTTGTCCATCACTTTGCAGATATTCCAGTGTAAGGTTCTCCTCTGGTTTTTTATTAAGCGTAACCGTCCACTTGCCTCCGTCAGATGTTCTATCGTTGCAAACATATTTATACTGTCTTTTAATCGTGTAAACCTTGCCATCATGAGTAAATGTTACAGCAACCCAAACATCCTGTGTATCTCCTACTTGCATATTGTCACGAACATCACTATTCAATAGAAATGGATCTTCAAATCCGTTTTTCCCATAAAGGCACCATTCAAACGCTCTTACAATAGTGGTTTTACCAGATGTATTTACACCAATCAAAACTGTTACATTTTTCTCAGGATCGGTAGAAAATTCAACTTCCTGATGACCAATATACTGTCTGAAATTATATAGTTCTAATGTATTAATAATCATTTCTTTTCTACCTCCTTCATTATCATTCCTTTAATCTTTTCTTCCATCGCAGGATTAGACTCTTTTTTTACTATATTATCAGTCTCCATTTCAAGAATGCGTAACTTTATAGTATCCAATTTTTTTTCATCAAAATTCTGTTCCATCGATATCTTCCTCCAAATCTTCTTCCGTGATTCTATATGCACTTTCTATATCATTGATTAATTCATCTGAATCTCTCGAATTCAATGCGATATCACCAAACTCTTTTATCCTTGCCAATTCACGTTTTGCCAAAGCCCTTTCGCAATTATAATCAACGCTAAATTCGTTTGCCTCTTCTAATGGCTTAACCAATGTGACAAAATCATAAATCACTGCAAATGGTTTGTCTTTTGCAAGTCTTAGAACTCTACCTCTTCTCTGAATATACTCCTTGGGATTTGTCGTGCTTGCCAAAATAAATGCTGTTTTAATACTTGGAATATTAACGCCTTCATCCAGACACTTAATTGCTACTATTGCCTGATATGGATCTGCTGTTGCAAACTTTCTTTTTATCATTTCTCTTTCAGCTGCGGATTCATTTGATGTAAAATGCGTTACTTTCATTCCTAATTCATTCCCTAATATCTTTGATACAGCAACTATTTGTCTTTCACCATCTTCATCTCTAATATTCTCTTCATCATCTGATTCAAAATTTCTTACTCTTGTCGCACCACAATAAACTAAAATATGTGTGTCATCCTTAAAATCTTGCATGATTGTTCTTAATTCTGTCAGCTTACTTTTTGCTCCAGCTACAATTCTCGCCCTTTGCAGTAAAAGCATTTTTCCTCTTTCAGTTATTTTCACTTTACCTTTTTTATCTGTATGACATTCTTTTGATATTTTGTACGAAATATCTTTATAATCTTCTATTTCTTCTTCATCCAGATAAACTACTATCGGATGATAATAATATGGTGTAAGTTTTCCTTCATCAATTGCTCGTTTCAAATCATACTCAATGCACTTCTTTCCAAAATACATTTTAAGGCAATCCGTGCCTTCTTCATCTCCATGCCTATCCAATGTTGCAGAAAGTGCTAATCTATATTCTATAAAAGGGTACAATTTGTTTCTCAAAGTAGTAGACCCAAAATTGTGTGCTTCATCTACTAATAATAATGTATCCTTCCCCAGATTAGTCATTTGTTTCGAAACAAATTTCGATGAATATGTAGCATTTGTTGTCACAAAGCAAAGACAATCAATCACTCCAATTGAAAAATCGAAAATGTCATCTTCTAGCCTCTTTTTCCAATTCTTTTGCTTTGAAGCAGAATAACCTATGATTGGAGTTAGATTAAATAATTCTATATCTTCTACCCACTGCTCCACTAAATGTTGGTAAGGACATACTATGATAATTGCAAGTCTTCCTTTATCCTCGTATAACCTTGTCACCGCACCAAGGCCAGTATAGGTTTTACCAGTTCCAGTCGCCATATCAAATATTCCCTGATAATCTTGCGCAGCCCATTTTTCTATTGCATCCTTTTGGTATCCTCTTAATTCAAATCCCTCCGGGATATGTGGAATTCCTTTTTTAGTTGAAGTCGTTTCAATTATTTCTTCTTCATCTATATCATAATTAACAGTTTCTTTTCTGCTAACTTTTATTCGTTCTTTTATAACATCTGGGAATTCAATTATTTCTAAATTTTCATCATCATTGTTCCAAAGCATATCAAAGTCTTGTTGCATTTCTTCAGCATATTGCTTTGATTCTTCCCATGATGTAAACACTACTATAGATTCGTAATTATTATAAAATGCATTTATGGTCTCATTAAGAGAACCCGTAAACACAATTTTATTTCCTTCGCTATCCTCTACAATTCCTACCTTCTCATGATACATGCCTGTAGACTTATTTGGAGGTGTAAATGCTACTTTTATCTCAAGATGACCTTCTTCAATTAAATGTGCCAATAAATTCAAGCGTTCTTCCTGGAAATAATTTTCAGGTTCCTTATATTCTCTTAGCATTGCATCTTCGATTATTTTTTTCTTTTCATATCCTTTATTGATTGCTTCAACATCTTCTTTGCTCAAATACGGAGACACTATAAACTGTATCTTGCCGCCATTTTTAACAATCCCCGATAAACCCTTAGACAATTCAATCAAAGCTGTTGATGAGAAGAAGCCAACTGATCTTTGATATAAAACAGCCTCTTGTAATACCGGAGTATAGAACTCTTTCACAATATTGTTTTTATATGTTTTATAATGCTTTAACAAATTCAATTCTGTGAATGACATTCTATCACCTCCCAGTCATTTTTCACTCTACAATTTGATATTCCATTCCATTTAGAAATTCTAACGCCTTATCATCATGTGTTTCAACGCACACTCCGCAGTATGCTTTATCAGTAACAGGAGTTGGAACAATTTTACATTCCAATCCTGCATCGTTTATTTTTTCTTCTGCCTCAAAGACATTACTTGTGCTATAAAATACAATATGCATAATTTCACCTACAATCGTTCAGTACATTAATTACAGCGTCTATTTCTTGTTTTGTATTCAAATAGTTTAGGCTTAACCTAACAACTCCTGTCTCTACTGTTCCGAGTGCTTCATGCGCTAATATTGCACAATGAATGCCACCACGAGAACAGATATCATTCTTATCCAATATTTCAACTATCTCACTTGACTTATATCCAAACACATTAATTCCTATCGTGCTTACTCGATTTACATCTTCATCATAAATCGTGATATTATCCAGTGATTTCAATTGTTTCATTAAATACGTCATTAACGTATTCTCTTTTTCTTTTATTCTTTCAAAATTTCTTTCGCAATATCCAATTGCCGAATTTAGTGACCATATTGCTGGCATATTAAGTGTACCTGCTTCATATCCTTCCGGAAATACATCAGGATTGACAAATGAATCACCAAGTACTCCTGTTCCACCCTGAATCAATGGTTCCCATTTTGGAACTTCCTTACAGCACAATCCTCCTACACCTGGCATTGCCATCAAATCCTTATGACCTGTAAATGCAAGATAATCAACACCATCATTATCCATTGATATTCTTACTTTACCAGCACCTTGTGAAGAATCCACGAAAGTGGTGATTCCTTCTTTATGCATATAATTCAACCAGTCAGCTGAATAGATCACTCTGCCTGTCAAATTACTCGCTAATGTTAAGCAAAAAAGTTTCGTGTTATCTTTTACATACTTACTAAACATTTCCTCTGAAGTAAGCGCCAAATCTTCTCTACCAATAATAGAATAGGTTATCTTACCGTCTTCATATAACTTGTGTATTGGTCTTAATACTGCATTATGCTCATAACAAGAAATTATTACATGGTCTCCTTGCTCCAAAAATCCGTCAAAGAATAAATTAATTGCCTCTGTTGAATTTTTGGTAAAAACAACATTGGTATTTGATAATCCAAAATAATTCGCCACTTTTTTTCTTGTTTTATAAAGCATTCTGGACGCCTCAATTCCCAATTGGTAACTTCCTCGTCCTGGACTCACGCCAACTTCTTTAACAAAATACTCAAATGCCTTGTATACTTCCTCTGGCTTATATTTTGTTGTTGCGGCATTATCAAAGTAAATCATTAACTTTCCTTCTTTCCTGCGACCTTGTCACAAATGATGCAACCATTATAAAACTTTGCAATGCACTTCTTGCAATGCTGACACTTATTTTCATCAATCTTATATTGACCATGAATGGTATCAATTGCTCCATGCGGGCAAACAGAATCACACGCTGAACACCGAATGCAAAATTGATATTTTCTCAACTGGCATTTAAGCCTGTTCACAAGATTAGTAACATCAATTCTTTCTTCTGGTAATACCTTCACAACATTTGTTCCAAATGTGATGATTAATTCAAAACACTTTCTATATTCGCCAGACTTATCATTATCGAATACTGAAATATATGTGGCATCTTTTTTTTCGACAATCTTTAAATCACCAAATGGTTTAAACAGCTCAATTACATCTTTATTGAGTTTTTTATCAATAATAATGTTTCTTGCTGTGTCAGATAAGTTGCAAGGCGTATCCATAATTGTTACATTCTTAACTTTTAAGCCACTTGCCCCTCGCCTTACTTTCCATTTACCTTCTTCATAGTATTCTTCTGGATCCGGCTTGTTAGCACGCACTGCAAAATCAATCACCATATCTTTCCAGCGTTGCATATCTTCCGGATGATAAATCTCTGTCAACATCATTGACCAATCTGAGTTATTTGGACAACACCAACATCCTACTCTTTTATATCCGTATTCATAGCATTCATTTACCAAAATATTTTTATACAATATATAAAGCCATACATCATAATCTTTCCATTCAATAATTGGCATTGCATTTATCTGGGTGGATATCTTAGAATGTTCTTGCGTTCTTTCATACCCCTTTCGAGCAGCTGATTCGCTATGTCTAATCCCTAAAAAAGAAAGACTATTCCCTGGTAAATTTTCCAACTCTTTATTAAGATTACTTGTTTTGAATATAGTGCAGCACCATCTCTCATGCTGACTTGGCGGGCCAAATACTTTACATAGTTTAAAAAAATCATTTTCCGTTTCGCTTGGAATCATTGGCACTTGAGGATTTTCTTTACGAAACTTATGTTGAACATATTCATAAGTCTCTCTAAATTCCAAAGTTGTATCACCAAAAAAATGAACAATTGAGTTATCTTGTAACGCATCTCTCACCAATCGACTAACAACTGTAGAATCTTTTCCACCAGAAAAAGAAACTGTAGGGATATACTTATTATCAGCATATTCTCCTGTCGAATACTTTTCATATATATCTGCAATATACTTTTCTGCTTCGTATATCAACCCTTTGATATACGCCTCATTCGCCCTTACCACCCCCATGTAGGGAGTGTAATCTCGTTCTATTTCAATATTATTTCTTAACTCTTCTGCATAATTAAGATGTTCTTTATTCCTGTACCACTCTATGTATGGTATTCTCCGAATCTCTCCATCATAAAGATATCTACTGGAGCCAAAATACCATACTTTTTTATCTGACAAATCTTCTCCCACAATTTTGCTCAAAAGTTTTCTCTCCTGAACAAATACAGGATTACATATAGAACCTTCAGATAACTTTTTCAATTTTCCTTTGCATGTTAATTCGTGTAACTTCTTATCAAATACCGGTTCGTTACACTTCTCGCACCAGTAGATCATCAAATATCTCCAATCTTACATAATCTCAGAAAAGATTTTTGCTAATACCTGCATCTTCTCATCGTAACTTAATGATTCACCAAAGTTGTCGATGGTAGATTTAATCTTATTAAACATAAGCTGACTAGTTCCTGACAATTCACCTTTATTAAACTGTGTAATCTTTTCTTCTTCGTTTCCTGTACTTATAGTAACTTTTATTTCGTCATCACCAACATTATCTTGCACTTGATAATTATTTAGCTGTGTTACCATCTTAGAGAAGGCCTCATAAAAATCTTCTATCTTAGAATCATTCCAATATTCAATCTCAAATCCAGTAACTACCCGTCCTAACTCTTGCACTATTTCTTCATCACTTGTTGCCAAATTCATATTTGCCAAATAATCCAACATCATACTTGTCTGATAATCAAATGACTTAAATCGTTTTTCTTTCCATTCAGCTTCATACAATCTATTCAACTCTGCCGTGATTGAAACATCAGGTTCAATATCCAGTACTGTTCGTACTGCCTTTTCAATAGTTTGTATTTGCAATTTTGTAACACTTTCAAGTTCCAAAACAATCTTTTGTATGAGCATCTGAAGTTCTGATAAATCATCGTCTAACTGCAATAATGTTTCGAAGAAAAACTTATTATAATCTTTATGCGTAATACTCATTATTTCTCTATAAAGTTTTGCCTTCTCTGATACATACTTATTCGTGGTTCTGGCAGCCTTAGATATAGCAACAAAATGCTTATTCATAGCTTCATACAATTCTTTCAATCTATTCTTTGCCTTTGTGTCTACATAACGCGCAAATATCCTTTCCAACCCTTCAATATAATCAGTTTCTGTGTCAGTCCAGTTACAAATATACAAACTATAATCTTCTGGACTCTCTAGTGCTTTCAACAACTCTTCTTCACAATAATCATGCTCTGAACCATGAAAATAAATAGAAACATTTTCATAATCTCTCAGTTCAAACGCAAGTAGCACTGAAATATACCCATCTCTCAAACCATACGGCGTTCTTTTCAATACGTCGTATAATTCCTCTATGCTGGTTTGTCCTTTCATACATTTTCTAATGTATTTGCCAATCTCATTTGAAACATACCGTCCTGCTATTTCCCCAGTTGGTAATGTATTTAAAGCTCCGATGTTATCTTCTCCATCAAATAATCCATTCTTTGATAAGACAGAACGGATAATTGAATGTTCTGGAGATAAAGGACTACAATCTTCCAACATATTTTCTTTATTATTCATAATATATGAAAGTGCTTTTGACCTTGCCAGCCTTATTGCTCCCGACACCATATTCTTATTAATCAAATCATTATTGACAATAATGGTTTTCGGAAAACTATTCATCATAATTGTTGAAGCAATTTCAGCTATATCCTTATCACTTCGTGCTACATACTTTTGTCCTTTTGATACAACTGCAATACTATCCATTTCAATATTTTTCCATCTTGCAATAATATCGCGTAAAACACTTTTTTGTTCATCAAGATATAATTCTAACTCTTTCTCTACGGTTGGATCATCTTTCTTTAACTCTTCTCTTATAGAATAATAATATTTAATAGCCACATATCGCTTAACCTCATATAGAATTTCCTCTTCTTTTTGATTAATAACCAAAATGGCTCTATTGGGCAGATTATCTTCATTCAAATACTCTGAAATTTCAAATTTCTTATCAAGTACAAAAACAATCATTCCATCATAATACTTAGGAAGAAATCTCAACAGAGTCTTCTTCGTAAGATCTGCTTTTAATGCAAATATCGGTAAAAAAATACGATTCATATGATAATGCCAATTATAATCATATGGATATATCACAAAATCTGAAAACTCTTCATTCAGAATTGAAACCGCGGTCTCATCTGTAACAAAAGATATTCTTTCATCTATCATAGAATCAAAATCATAAATACTGCTATCCAAAAAATCATAATATCCATACTGTCGCATATATTTTATAATTTTTTTCTTTTCTAATTCCGTAATTGCGTCTCTTACCAAATCTTTTTTTGCATCAATTACATTTATTAACGTCTCTATATCTGGTGCCAGTGTTCCCAAATCATTTATGATATAAATGACTGCCATTGCTTTTAATACTCGAATTTCTAAACTCTTCTCTGTATTACTACCAAGTTTATTCATAGCCACTTGGTATTTCTTATATACTTCTCTTGCCTCACCACTTCGATATGAACATATATTTTCTTCAAAGTAATCATATATTGCATCAAGTCCAATAAAATGAAACTCTTTTAAATCCAATTTTTCAAGTTGTGAGAATAATGAATGATCCTCATCACTTGCCAAATATGTGAAAAAAGTTCTTTCGTTCTGTGCCACTTTCTTAGACAGTCTATCCAGTGCATATAGAGTAATTGGATGTAATGGAAATCCTCCTTCAAATGGATTTATACCATCATTTTCTGGTGGTAATAAGAAACCTTTGAAATCATATGCCTGAGTATATAGTTCATTCAGTTGCTCCTGATACCTGCGCTTAAATCCATTCCATTCCTTTGTCTTAGGTATAATATGTGGAATTAATGATAAGCATTGATCGTACTTAACATTGATTGAAGTTGACTTAAATCTTCCCTCAATCTTCTTCCATTCATCACTAATGGATTTTTTCATCTTATCTGTATAAAGCGATAATTGTTTATGAGATACCAATATAAGATAATCATCAAAATCTGAATGATCACAAAACTCGGCTAAATCCTGCACATCTTTTACCTTGATGTTTTCTCCTGTATCCTCTATATATCTACCAAACTCATCAAATACAAATATGATTCCTCTATAATTTTCAGATATTACTGTATTTGCAAGTGTAATATTATCGATCATATTACCTGCTTCGCTTACAAACTCTGCTCCATACGTCATAGCTCTAAATACAATATTGAACTCTTTCTCAGATTTTGAATCATAATTTTCTAAACCATTTATCAAATCTGTTTCCTTGATTTTATTAGACTTAAATATCTCTTTAAGTCTTTTATTTGATTCCTGTCCCTGATTCCACTTATTGATTAGTTTTAAAGCATCATCAAAATAGCTCTTAAAACAAATATCAATATTGTTTCTTTCCAATTCCTTCTTCAGCGAATATGTTATACATTTATCAAAGTCTCCAAAATTAGCATAAATCGGTACTACAAGATATGGTTTTTCTTCTTTTACATACCTCTTTATCTCTGATGCAAGTTCTTTATCATATTTTGATATTGCCTTCAAGAATTCTACTATGCCTTTTCCATCAGTGTTTACATGGCCTAGCAAATCACTAAATACAGTTAATAAATGTGATTTTCCAGTTCCATATGAGCCATACAGTATTCTTGAATGTACATCTGCATTTCTATTGATAATTCCTAACAAATATTCTCGCAATATCTCTGTTGTAGTAATATTGGGAATAAATCCAGCTAACTTCTCATCATCTTTCATATCAAAACAAATATTAGCCGAGTACTTATATTGTTTCTTTTTAGTAACCAAACTTGTATAATTCATTATTTATCGTTCCTTATCAACATAATATTTGTCTACCAATCCAGCATAATCATAACCATTAAATTCAATAAAACGATTTCCAAAGTTATTGTTCAGATTGATATACTTCTTATTTTCTGCCTCTACGAGCAATTCAAGCAGCTTAGAATACTTCATTCCAAAATACTTTCCAATCTGCCCTTTTTCCTCCATTAATTTATCAATGTTAATCTGCCTACCATTAGTGCTATCATCAACATTGTCCATTGCAATAGCATAAATAAGAATTTCTAATGGAACTTCTTTGCCTGTAAGACTTCTTTTTTCATATGAGTTTTTTCCTGTTTCTTTCAAAATCTGTAATGGTGCTAGAAACGGATATGTATCCTCATCCATAATACTGTTTTTATCAAATTTTCCATCACCAATATAAGTATTTTTTAAACAGTTAAACTCTTTTTCAACCGCAGCCTTCTTAATTTTCATTCCATTCACAGATAAATATGAATGAAAGCCTTCCACAAACTTATCTTTTGTGAATGTATTCTGTTTCCACTCATTAAACAGCCAATACCACGCAGTAGCATTTTCTTCATTTAATGCTAAATTACGATGCATCAAAAGTAATGATCCTTGTCTCTGAAAATATAAATCATGCTGTAGTATACTATTGTAAATTGGTTCTGGAACTAAACGTATGCCTCCCTGTTCTTTCTCTTCATGAGTAAGCATCATTGCATCTGACCAATACCTAAGAGCTTTTATCATTACACGACCCAGGCCAATATTATCTATAGCTTCTTGTTCGCAACTTGGAGTAAAAATCATGTCATCATCTTCTACCGCCTGAATAATTTTTGTTCCCCATCCGCTTCTCATATAAAAACTACCATGTTTATTTACTACCATCGTTGTTCTCCTCTATCTCAAAACTTGCAATATCTCCTAAATCGCAGTTCAAATACCGACAAATACGTTCCAAGACATCCATAGACACCTTTTCGCCCTTTCCCATCTTTGCGATGGTTGTAGAGCTAATATTTAACTGCTCTGTCAGGTCCTTCCTCTGTAATTTTTTATCAATCAATATTTTCCATAGACCATTATAAGATACTGCCATAATTAACACCTTTCATTTTCATTGCAGGATATTTATACTCGGTCTACAGTATATCATAATTGCTCGAATTTTTCCAGTATAATCTTTAGAAATGTAAAGATTCATTTTATTCTTATAAACTTTTGAAACATTGTGTATTTATCGTTATTACAATAATAGGTTGGTTAATTCACCAACCTATCACACAACAGATTAATCAGACTCACACGCTTTTTCCAACGCCAAGTCTCCTTCCATACCTTTATCAACAATTCTACACACAACCCCACCATCAACTACAAATACTACCTTTCCTTTAGCCTTATCTCCAATCTTATCATACAGCCTGCCAGCACTCATAGACTCGCCTTTAACAGTATATGGACTGTTAGCCACATATCCTATCTTTCCAAGTCCCTTTACCTTTACCTGTATTGCTTCCTTGTCGTACTCATTATCCGGCTCTTTTTCAAGTTTTACTTTCATCCCTTTTTCCATAAAATCACTGCCAAAATAATGGCTGCAACCTGCTATTGTAAAATAAAGTTCTTTCATAGTGGTCTCCTTTCCGCAAAACTTCGTCAGCATTACCAATCTTCTCCGTACTCATCCATTGCATCATCTACACCATCTGCATAATCGCTGTCTCTGTCATATCTGTCATAGTCATAATCGCCATCCATATAGATATCATCATAGCCATCATCATAAGAATCATATGTACTCTTCTTTGTCGTTGTACGTTTTTTTGTGCCACTGCTATATGATGACTTATTTGTAGAATTTGATTTATTATTGTAACTGCTACTTGAACCAGAACTTGTACTACTCTTTGAAGTACTGCCAGACGATTTATTGCTATATGATGAACTGCTATGGGATGTACTGCTTCCCGTATATGGTTTATGCAAATAACAATAGCTGCTTCCACTTGCCTGCTTATTATCACATCCTGCCTTAATGCACTTAGGCTCACTTGCTTCACCTATGGAGCCTATTACAAACAGAACACCTATTATTACAAGGAATATTGCCAGTCCCTGTCCAAATGAATTCTTTCTCATACAAATCAGCCTCCTTTGCAAAAAACTCAGTCAAAATCATAATCATCTGGGTCTAACCCTGCTTCTTCCAATGCCTCTGCCCTGTCATCAGGATCCATAAGTTCTAATTCATCAACATCAAGTCCTGCTGCCATTGCATCAATCTCAAAATCATCCTTTGCGTCATCCTCGAAGTCTCCGGCATCTCCAAATAATGCTTCATGTTCTTCCCTGCTGGTGCAAAGCATTTCTTCTGCAAACATCATTTCTGTGCCATCAATTTTGCCATCGCTATTTAAATCCATCCAATTTTTCATTGTCATACCTCCTATTCTAATGTTCCATCATTTCTGCATACTTCGTAATATTCACACATAATGCAGCATCCTCTACATTCCTTAGCATGTAATACTGTTTTTCTAATCCAATACCATAACCTTGCCACTCTACCACCTCACCTGCTCCAAAAAAAATAAGAACCAGTAAGAGTTTATCTCTTATCTGATTCTTATTATAAAAACTATAGTGTCCCATAAACACACCTTGCATATCGAATTTATGTTCTGCTCCATATTATCTTTACATCTGCCGAAATACTACAGCCAATAATCTCATTTTTAAATAGATTTTTACCCATATAGAATTCCTCTTGCGTAATAAAATTTGTAAACACAGTATGTTTATCAATATACAATCGAGAGCTAGAACCCTTTTTCCCCTGTTCTGATTTTCCTATACACACCATATATTCATCTATAGAGGTATTTATGCAATGTGGAATTGCACATGCAATTAAAAATACATTTTCATCACTTGCATTGAAATAATGTTTACTCCTATTCCTAATCTCATATTCGGCTCCCCTTCCCCAAAGCGACTTACCGCTCATTCTTTTTTTATCATCTACGGAATCGTAATAATAACTGTCAAGATTTAATATTCTAACTTTAATATTATCTTCGAATTCAGCAACTCCGTATGTACACGCATCTACAAAGTATTCTGATCTAAAGCCGCATGTCAATTCTTTATATTTAATCATTTTATTCTTCGAAATCAAAGTCATTGGTATTCTACAATCTATACTTTTATTCTCATCATACCCCACTGGCATTATAATAAAATAATCATTATTAAATTCAAGTTTTATTTCATCTAATAATTCAGGAATCCTTGTAGAACAGCCTTGCAACATTACAATATCAATATTTTTAACACATTCATGTAAGTAAACCAATTGTCCCACTATGCTTTCGCATACATCAATACAATCCAAGTTTATTGTAGCAGCTGAAACATATTCATTAACTGGAATAATCAAATCATCTTTATTTAACATAATTCCACTTCCTCCAAACAAGAAATAATTAAATGCAACTGAGTATACAAGGATTGCTATCTCAAACTAAACAATTTCTTTAGTTGTCATATTTGTATTGTTTTATCAATCTGTCAATTTCAGCATTCATCATTTCAACAACATTTTCTGGTCCAGCAAGCGTTACTCCCTCACCAAGACCTATGATCCACGCCAGAAACTGCCTGCTGACTGCAACCTCTACATTGACTGCAAAGCGTTTATCATCCAATCTGATCATTGATACATCTTTACCAAAGCGGTCTATCATTACACCAGCAAAAGAATTGTCGCACTCAATGCGTACCCACTCCTCTTTGCCTCCATACATGCCAAACATTTTTCTGGCATATGCAGCCATATCAAATGATTTAAATGCCTGCCTTCCTTCTCTTCCCTTACCGTTTGACTTGATATAAAGCATTTTATCTACACGAAAATGTTTAATTATTCCCTCATTACTGTCATACGCAATTAAGTAATAATTTTCATCATCCCAGGATAATGACCATGGACTAACCTCGTAAAGTGCTCCATCATGACGCAGTTCCATCTTCTTGTCAACATTCCACTGAAAATACTGGAATGTTATCCTCGAATTTTCTGCAATTGCCGTATGTATCCTGTCAACATTGTAATAAATGCTCTCATTCATCGTCTTTACACGACCAGCCACAAATACTTGTCTGTGTAACTGCGATGCTTCATATTTACTTGCCAATCCTTCTATCTTTTTTATAAGCTCATTTGACTTCTTGGCTGTGATAAATTTTGCAGACTGCACAGAATCAACCAATAATTTTAATTCTGCAAGTTCAAACTGTCTGTTACCTATATGATACGAATATGTCCTGTCTTCCTGCGTTCCTATAACATCCAGACCATACACTCTTAAATTTTCAATGTCATTATATAAGCTTTTGCGCTCCGCACTTATATCATACGCAGCGAGTGCATCTATAATCTCCGGCATAGTAATACTGTGCGTTTCATCAGTCCGCTCCAGAAGAATTTTCATAAGATATATCAGCTTCAATTTCTGATTTGATGATTTAGGCATATAGCACCTCCAAACTCCCCAATAAAACTAAAAACTTCTCTTATATGATACCATAAATAACCATATAAGAGAAGTCCCTTCATTCCTGCAAGTCCTAATGTCGGTACACTATTATATTTTATCTGCATTTGCTACTTTGCAGAGCAACATATCACAATTAAAACCAGTACTATAATAGCAATTATTAATAAAACAGGCTGGGTAAATAACCATAATACTGCGAATAGCAATACAAAAAATCCTACAAATTTACCGATTGCAGCTATTCCTGAATAATCCCCATCACAAGCGGCAATGATTGAAGCAACAACAAATATTAAAATAAACACCAATATATGCATAACTGCCACCTCCGTAAATGTTCTATTTAACTCATTTATCATGCATCTGTTCCTTATGCTTTATTTATAGCACTTTATACTGTCCAATAATCATCCCTTGTATATCGAATTAATGTTCTGTATTGCAATAAATCGGTATAAAAAAAGGACGCAGAATTTCTTCCACGTCCTCACTACTATCTGGCTTTATCTTCCCTTACCTTCGATACTTCCTTATGTGCCGCTTCCAGCTTCACCTCATCCGCACTTCTAGCCTCAAATGCATCTGCATTATACTGATACTCCTACGGCTCTGTCTGTTAAAGAACAGATTGGCTGAATCGACATCCATCTTCTGATAACCAAGTTCATCTATTATCAGCAGCTTGTATCTGCAGAACCACTTGATTCTTGTCTCAAGTCTGTTTTCTAAAGCTGCTTTTTCTCTTACAGCTCGGTGTGGATTCCGGCGACTGTATAGCCGGATTTTTCGGTAACTGCTTTCAGCTTCTCATCGTCAAGCGAGTTCTCTGCAAGGATTTCTTACAATCCCATAAATTCCATCTGTACACAGTTTATTAGCAACGATGTACTTATCAATTCGGAAAGCCGCCTTAAACCAAACAATAAAACCGATAACTGCAATAAAATTTCCGATGACCATGAAAGGAATTTGTAATATCGAAATTTTTCCTATCGGCAGAACTCCTGCGCAGGATAGGATGATTCCTATCACGGTTACAGCTATAATACATACACCGTAGACCGGACCGACTCCGTATAGGAGAAGATGTTCTTTTGATTTTTTCATGCTGTTACCTCCTGTCTTCTATTCAAGTAACTTTAATGAATTGTCTACGATTTTATATATCTTGAATCCCCCTGGATTCACTGTTTTACCTGGAAGTAAAGACCCATATTTTTCTGATTCACTGTAAAAACATTGGCAAAACACTTTTAACAAATAATAATTATTATAAAAATTCTGCGGTATTGAATGCAATAGATAATCTTCATACTCATATCCGGCTAAGTCATATAATTCCTTTTCTTCCCAATATGCTCTCTCATAATCCATTGGTGCATAGGTTTCCATGTCTTGTAGATTTACATTAAATTGCAGAACATAGCATTGCTTGTTTCTTTGTTGCCACTCATTCCCTAATTTTTCATCAAACAGACTACTTTTCCTATATGCAGCTAATACATTACCAATTGTAAGCAGAATCTCTGGATATTTACTAATACTAGAATAATTTTTCATATCTTTTAGCGTACCATGAATGAAAAATTCCACCGTTGCATTGTAAAAATACAACTTTGTATGAAGAAATGATATTTGCTTATTCAATTCGCACTTAGAATATCCTGTACAAGACAAATCAGATCCGATATAACAGTCTGTACAATCCTCACTACTGGACTGAATTGGATATTGTTTTTCATTTATGCTAATAATCCGGTTGTCTACATCAACAATAATTCCATGTTTTGCCAAAAAACTAGACAATGGAGTATCTTCCTGCAACATACCTCTTAAATCCAAAACCCCACGTTTTCTAAATGACTTGATGTCCTCTTCATTTGAAGTTGTCATGTGGCGGCAGGTAATTTGCACATTCTTGCTATCTGGTTTGTTAAGGTCTAACTTAAACTGCTCTATTAGGGAATACGCTGTTGCTTCATCTTTCAATAAAAATGTCGCAAGTTGCTCATAATCTATATCAAAATATTCAGCTAATGAATTTATCAATTCTCTTGAACTTCCATCAAAAAAATCAAATACAAACATATCAGGTTTCTCCTTCCAGATCATCATTCCATTGGTTCATTTTTTTCATAAATTCTTCTTTGCTTTTTTGATGCTTACGTTCTAATGCATCAGTAAATTCTGCCTCAATATCTCTTTTTCGCTTTGTAATATACTCATTTGACCAAATGTCTAAATAAATTTTCACATTATCCAATATCTCATTTAAATGCATAAAGTAAGCACCTTTATGTGGCTCTGCCTCTTTCAAATAATTATCTGTCATCATAGTTCTCCAGATTTCTACAAATGATGTTGAATCATTTATGCTTTGAGATGCCTTATCAATATCTCCGATTTGTTTAATAGCTGTCTGATATTGTCCAAGTTCTGAACACATCTTCCGATATTCCAATGGTAGCTTATAAAAAATATTGCTCTCTATTACATTAGACCAAAATTCCGTCATTTCAATTTTTATATCCTCTGGAATTTCCTCAATCAGACGCTTTACTGCCTTTTCTGACAGATATGTTGATTCACAAAAATCGATAACACTTGGATTTCCACTTTTCAATGGAGTCCTGCCGAAAAGATAATCAGCAGAACAATGAAAGTAATCACAATATGCTGTAACATACCGTCCCTGAAGTTTATCCGCAGTATCCCAATTAAGGTGATCTTGTATTCTTCTTGCCATACTGTTGATTGCAATAGAACCGTCATCAAACTCTCCAACCTCAACCGTAATATTCCCATTATCGTACAGTGCCTTTGCTAAATCTCTGGCTGTTGCTAGGTTGTTCATCTCCATCAGTCTACGCAATCTGTTTTTAAATACTTTTTCATCCAAATATGCTGACTTATTCATAATTACCTCTTTAGACGTTTTTGTCTTTTTAATCTTGTATTTTTTCAAAAATAGACAGTTTTGCAGATAGATTTATCCGCTCGTTAATAGTATGATAATTCTATCAGCATTACATGTCAACCTACAACATTCTAAGGAGGATTACTCAAATGAAAAATACACTAACCGCTACCACATCAAATAATATTATCAACACAATAATGCAGAATGCATCTGAACAAATATCAGAAGTGGCCACTTCACTAAATGAAACATCAAAAGAGAAATATAACAAGAAAATATCATTAATTGAAAATGCTTCAGATATGACGACAAAAGAGAAATTAGATGCTATGGATCATTGCTATGAATGTATAACACATGAAGCATGGCAGAACGTCTTACTCTATGTAGGTGTATCTGTTACCATCATTGGTTTTGCTATTGGAAGTCCTGTTGCCATTAAATCATTCAAAAAACTCATTGCTTGAAACGCAAAAAAACCATAGCTAGAAGTCCAGGACGCGGAAAGACAACAGCTGTCAGAAAGGGAGTGTCCCAAAGTTTGTGTAAACCTTCAAACTGATGTAAGATAAAATTACTCAGTTTGG
>ERZ791903.1511-NODE-1511-length-21795-cov-3.153174_pt1 | contig 21795 bp, 16 predicted proteins | sample MGYA00510148_ERZ791903 | MGnify/ENA primary metagenome ERZ791903 (study PRJEB30046, sample SAMN00792080) | human gut metagenome | study: EMG produced TPA metagenomics assembly of the A metagenome-wide association study of gut microbiota in type 2...
GCATCTGAACATTGCTGACACTGAACAAGCAAATTGACAAGTCTTCTTTCTTCTGAGCGAAAGATTCGAATATTGGAAGCGATCCAATCTCGTCCGGGAATGGAGCGATTATGCATTTCCGGGAAATTAGTCTGGGAACAGGCCACAATACAGGCCCCGCAGCTGATGCATTGTGTAGCGTCAAAAAGATGCGCCAATTGTTTTTTCTTTTCAACCATAATTTAGCCTCTCAATTTGTTAATTCTTACGGCGCTGTTATTAGCAACTGTCCCGAATACCGGCTGTGCATAACCTTTGGCGTACCAATGAGAATTGATGCCTTCTTTAATGAACTGATAATCCGGGTGATCGGCCAGTTGTTTGATTCGATTGCCTCCCGAAAATCCGAAAGCAAATAGGGAGCCCGCAATCACTTTCTTTGTCACGGTAATCTGAGCCTTGCCTTTATAACCCGTATCGATACCTTCTACTTCGACTGTTTCTCCGTGAGAAATGCCTAATCTTTCGGCATCTTGGGGATTCATCCAAACTGTTCGATCTCCGATGAATTTAGAAGGAAGCGCAAACATGCTGAGTCCCGAGCATGAAGTGCAGTTTTTCCCTGATACCAAAACAAATTCGTTGCTGTTTTTCCTAGGGGCAGTGAACGCAGGAGAGGGAATATGTGCTGTGAAAGGAGGAATTCCTTCGGCATAATCCGGTTTATCAAAACTCTTGAAAGAGTAAATTTCAACTTTTCCGGAAGGTGTCCCGAAAGGCTTCTTGTAGGGATATATACCGTACTCTTTTGTTTTGATTGTCGACCAGCCTTTGGTTCTAATATCTTCGTGGATTTGACGGGACCAGCCGGGCTTAACTTTGTCGCAGTCCTCAAGAAGCTTGGCATAACCTCGCTTTGTGAAGGCGTCGTAATAAGCATTGAATTCTTCTGCTGTTTTGCATTCCTTGTAACCTACGCGAGCAGCTCTCTCCGGGAAGGCTCTTCTAAGAATCTCTAAAAGAATCCATACATCGTGACGGGCTTCACAGCCCTCCGGCGGAATCAGCTGAGGATCTGAGAGGTAAATTGAGCCGTCTCTTGCCCACTTAACTCCCGACATTTCCATTCTTTCCATGAAGTAGGTAGAAGGAAGTACATAATCCGCGTAATCGCAAATTTCCTGAGGAAGAACATCTTGAACCACACTCAGTTCGAGTTTTTTAAGCCGTTCTGCCAGCTCTTCGGAATTCGCTTCTCGCTGGAACATCGTCGTGCCCACAAAGAAAGCTGCTTTGATGGGATAAGGTTTGCCCGTCAATACCGCTTCCATGGCTACTTTGAAGGTTCCTTCGGCTTCAGGATAAATGATCTTATCAATACGTTTCTCCTTTGCCATGGCCCAAGTCTCGCCGTTTGGTCCCTTCCCGGGTAAGACGCTGGGAATTTTTAAACCCGCACCGGCCGTAACGATCAATCCGCCTGGAATGTCTATGTTGCCGTTAAAGGCATTTGCGATAGAAACTAAACGATAAAGCTGAACATCTGTACCGTTTTTAGACGTATACCAGCCATCATCAATAACGCCTTTAAAGGTCGTAAAGTCTCGAGCTATTCTTCTAATCATCTCGGCCGAAATGCCGGTAATTTCAGAAGCTTTTTCCAGTGTGTAAGGGGCCAAGGTTTCTTTGATAATCTGAAAAGCCGTCTTAACCTCACAAGAAGAACCGTCTGCAAGCTTGACGGAGCCCTTCATATTTAAGTCTGCTTCGAAGGAAGGATCTTCTTCAAAAGCGTCAGGGACGCCGGCCGCATTTTTACGAACACCTCTAAAAGAGAGGCGCCCGTCGGAAGAGGCAACAACATATTTCGTTTTATCTCCTCCTTGAATCACTTCCGCCTGAGTAAGCGGCAAGCCGTTTTCTTTAATCAGGTAAGCTCCGTTCGTTCCTTTTTTAATGAAATCAAGGTCTGCCGTATTTGTGCGGAGCATTTCATTGATCAAAGCGGAAAGGAAAGCGTCATCCGTGCCCGGACGGATAGCAACCCAGTCAGCATCTCCGTAAGCGATGTCCGGCATCTTTGGATCTATCGCAACTACACGAGCTCCTTTGGCTCTTGCCACATTCAAGGTATGGAGAGCACCCATAGCTGCTCCCATGGTGCGTCCGAGGAGAATCAGGTATCGAAGATTTTTGTAATCCGGCTCTAATTTTCCGGCGCCGCTGAATCCTGTGCCGAATACCCAATTACGAGCGTTTATGCCTGCTGCATTACAGGATGACTGATGGCCGATGTTGTTAGGAGACCCGAGAGGAAATGTCAGCCACTTGCTCATGCCCTGAAAATTATGAGAAGTAGTGGTGATACAGCTTTCTCCGTATTTCTGTACAAGGTCCTTAACTTTGCCTCCGATTTCGTCTAAAGCCTCTTCCCAAGTGATCTCCCTAAATTTGCCTTCGCCTTTTTCACCAACTCGTTTGAGCGGTTTTCTAAGTCGGAGGGGATGGTTCCAGATCCACATCGCTCCGGCAGAGCGGCCGCAGTATCCTTGCTGAGGATGGCCCGGATTCGGAAAAATCCGGACGGTTTTTTCTGAAATGGGCGCTCCGTCTTTACGCAGCGCCAGAATGCCGCAATATGCGCCGCACATCGTACAGGCGACCGGATGCTTAGACCAGCCTTCCTTTTCTAATTTTGAAATTTGCTCGGCAAAAGCATGGTTAACCAGAGAAGGGGCAGAAGCCGCAGCCGCTGAACACGCAGCTCCTTTGATTAGCTTTCTTCTGGTCATCGAAAGATTAACGAAACCGACTGACATTTTTGGTCCTTTGAATGGTGGGGTGTGTGCTTAACGCCTTGGCATACTAGGCTTGTCGAGCGGCTTCAATAATCAGAAAATCCACTTATAACTTTCGGTTTAAGCTTTAAATTTTTAATCGATTGGCTATATTAATATTATGCATGCTTATAATATTTTCGCTAAGTATTCATGTAGTTATAGATTCAAATACAAATTAACCCCTATAACAACTAATTACAGTCAGTAACACTTCGGATACATATGGAAATATCGGGTTACTAACTTAGTAAAATCAGGGGATTATTAATCGTCCGTTCGGCCGGAAACCTAATCTTTTTATTCCTTTGAGAGTTCTGTTTTCCAATTTCTATGATCTTTCGGTTTTTATTCTTTGTCAGCGAGGAATATTGGCAATACTTGACAAGTTGATGGTTGGGATTCTTTCTAGAGCAAAATCCTTTTCTTAAACTGTGATCCCCTAAAAAAGTTAATGACTTTTTCTTAGAGAACAAATCCTGAAGAAATTCGACAATAAGCCACTTATAATTCATCGAAGGTGGGTTATACGCGTTTGTTTTGAACCTTGAAACGCTGAATTATGCCCATTCATTTCAAAGCAGTAAGAGTTGAAGTTGAGAACAAACAGATGGATTTCCTTAAAAGAAAAACATTGCACAATGCGCTGAAGTCCTTTCTTTTGGGCGTAACGTTTTCTGCCTCCGTTTGTTTTTCATCAGAAAAAATGGATATCCGAGTCGGCGTGATCGATTCGTTTAATCCTGAATTCGGTACGCAAACGCTTGAACCGACGCTGAAGTTTTTAAATACAAAACTGCCTTCTTATCGGTTTATTCCTGTTTCCCTTAACTCCGTCAATCCGGACAAAGAGCTCAAAAACAATCCCGTCGACTTTCTGATTAGCTCTGCGGGCACATTTCATGAACTGAGCGTGGCTCAAGGCATTGTTCACGTCGCTACTCGCAAGACAATTCTTTCCGACGATCCTTCGGCCTCGGAAGCGAGTGCTTTCGTGACGCTTGCCAAAAGAGAAGATCTCAAGGAATTGAAAGACTTGAAGGACAAAGTCGTCGCGGCCTCGCAGCCTAATTCCTTTGACGGCTGGCTTGTCGCACAGCATGAGATTTTCAAAAACGGTCTCGATCCTGAGAACTTCTTCAAGAGATCCGTTTTTACGCACTTCCAGTTTCCGGATTCTTTAATGCTCCTTATTCAAGGAGAAGCGGATATCGCGATTTTGTCTGCGTGTGTTCTGGAACAGCTTTCCAATGAAGGACTTATCGAGGCTTCCGATTTCAAAGTCCTTGCGCAGAAACCTCAAGCCATTCTTCGATGTGCAAGAAGTACTGACCTTTATCCCGGAATTGTTTTTGCGGCTCGAGAAGATATCCCGCCGAAACTCAAATGGGAAGTTACATCGGCTTTGATGTCCATGCCGCCGACAAACGACTATGAATGGACAATCGCCAGTCGGTTCTCTAAAGTCGATGAACTTTACCGGGACCTTCAGCTGGGACCCTATCAATATTTGAAAGATTGGAGTCCGGCCGGAATCTTAAAGCGTTTCAAAACAGAGATCTTGTTGGCAAGCGGCTTACTGCTTCTTCTAATCCTCAATTCTTTGTACTTGCGGCGCACTGTCGCTAAACGAACCCTTCAGGTAAGAAGAACGCTCAATCGCCAGATCAAGCTGGAAAAAGAATACAGAGAATCACGAAACCGCTTGGCCCAAATGGAAAAATTCGGCGTCATCAACCAGATGTCCGGAATGCTTGCTCACGAAGTCCAGCAGCCGCTTATGGCGATTAATAATTATCTGGCAGGGCTTCGCGTTTATCTGAATTCGAAAGGTTATTCCGATGCGGTGACTGAAAGAGCCATCGGTTCGTTAGAACATAACAGCGAACGTATCGGCAGCATCGTCACTCGTGTCAGAGGATATGCAAAGCAAAAGAAGGGCGAGATGAAGAGCTGCGACTTGGCCGCAATTGCTTTGAGCGCCCTTAATGTATTGAAAGCCTTGAAATTCGAACATGTCGAGGTTACAGCGGATTTGCCGCCGGAAGCTAAAGTCGTCGGCGATCCTCTGGAACTTGAGCTGCTCATCATTAACTTACTAAAAAACGCCTGCAGCGCGGTAGAGAAACAACCCAAGCCAAAAGTTGATTTGAAAATCGAAAGCCTTGATGAGAAACATTGGTGTTTGAGTGTTTCAGACAACGGACCCACGCTTGATGACAAATCTTTCGCGAGACTAAAAACACTCGGAGACAGCGTGAAACCGGAAGGGATGGGCATCGGTCTTTCGATCGTCCGAGGCATCGCAGACAAACACGGAGCGGAATTGGAGTTCATAAGACTGCCGAAAGGCGGCATCTGCAGCCGTGTTGTAATTGAAAAGGAGGACTCTAAATGACAACACCGTTGGTTCGTATTGTGGATGATGATGCGGATGCACGATCTTCTTCTTCATTTTTTCTGAGCATGATGGGACTCGAAATTAAAGAGTACGAAAGCGCTCAGCGATTCCTGGATGAGGACGATATGAATCGGCCGGGATGCATCATTTTGGATGTCCGCATGCCGGACATGACGGGCATGGAACTTCAGGTCAAATTGAATCAAAAGAACTGCCGTCTTCCGATTATCTTTCTTTCCGGACACGGTGAACTGGATATGGCAGTGCATGCGCTAAAACGTGGTGCTTCGGATTTTCTTCAGAAATCCACGAAACCGGAACGACTGCTTGCCGCAGTGAAGAAAGCCGTAACGGCGAGCATGGAAGAATTTGAATCTGATTCCGAGATTGAAACGCTCCGCAAAATTTATGACTCTCTGACACCTCGAGAAAAAGAAGTCGTCCTCGGTGTCGCCAAAGGAGAGCTCAATAAAGTCATCGGCTACAACTTAGGTATCAGCGAGCGGACCGTGAAGATGCACCGAGCCAACCTCTGCACAAAACTCAATGTGACCAACGCCGTCGAGATGGCCGCGTTCTTACGCAAAATCGGAGTGTTAGATGCTTAGAAGAAGCTTTTCGGCCGGTTTGAGTTTATTCGCAGTATTACCGTTCTCAGTATTTGCAGAGACAGGTGACAAAACTAAATTCGATCTGATCATCATAGGCATAGGTGCAGCCGGCTTATCCACGGCCGTTTCTGCCGCGCAAAACGGCGTTAAAAATATTCTTCTCATCGACAAAGCGGCTTTTGTCGGCGGACATTCCGCACTTTCCGGGGGGTCCGTCAACGCCGTAGATCCGGAACTTCAGATGAAGCAGGGCATCAAAGACAGTCCCGAATTTTGGCAGCGCCAAATCATGGAGACGGGAGAATTCCAAAGCGATCCCGTGCTCGTCAATACACTTGTCAACAACGCACAATCAACGCTTCATTGGCTCCGAGAAATCGGTATTCCTTTTGATGACCAAGTTTTTGAAGCCTGGGGCGGAAAGTTCCAGCGTGCGCATTCCGCGGGGCAAAAACGAACCGGCATGACCTATGTTCGGATCATGAACCACAAAGCCCGTTCTCTAGGCGTGAAAGTAAGGCTCACAACTGAAGCGGTAAGCCTGTTAGAGAAAGACGGCCAGGTTACGGGCGTTCGGGTTAAAGATCGAAACGGCAAGCTGATGGATTTAGAGGCTAAAGATGTTGTCATCGCAACCGGAGGTTTCACAGCCAACGTTCCTATGCGTTTGAAGTATGACAGCCGTCTGGATGTCACTCTTTTTACGACCGCAAATCAGACGGGGAGAGGATTTGACGGATCTACCGGCGACGGAATTCTCATGGCTGAAAAGTTGGGCGCTCAAACCGTTGATATGGATGCCATCCAGCTTATTCCACTGAGAGGCGGCAGACTGCTGAACTATGTAGGGGGCGATATTTTTGTCGACAGCGAAGGAAAACGTTTTGTCGACGAAAGTAAAGGCGTGAAGGCAATCGCTGAGGCTTACTTGAATTTACCGGACAGAGTGTTTTGGGTGATCACGGATTCCCAGTCGCAAAAGAGTCTGGACTTAGACGCCAAACTTCTTTCGGGCACGGTTCGTATGGCTGATTCAGTCTCCGAAATGGCAAAGAAAATGCACGTCGGCGCAAAGGTGCTTCAAGAAACTTTAGATCGTTATAACCGTTTTGTGGAGCAGGGCGAAGATAAAGATTTCGGCAAGAAGATATTTACCCAGAAAATAGATAAGCCGCCCTTTTATTTCGGACGAGAGCAGTTTGATATTCACTACAGCTGCGGTGGTCTGAAGATCAATAAAACCTGTCAGGTTATCGGTGAGAATAATCGGCCGATTCCGAACCTATATGCTGTCGGAGAAGTAACCGGTGGAATTCACGGAAGAGACCGTTTAGGCGGAGACTCGCTTATTTCTTGTTTTGTCTTCGGCAGAATAGCCGGCGAAGTAATAGCGAAAACACAAAGAAAGTAAGAGTAAACAAAGTCGATACAACTACTGCAGATCGCTCGGTTTCTTAGTCTTCTAGAAGGGGCGAAGTTGCCATAATTCATTCGTTAAATAAACTTGTTGATACTGAAAATTCAAGGAGACAGCCAGTAAAAAAATTGACGACTGTCTCCGATAACAATAACCGCTTATTGGCCTACGTTTTAACAGGCTTATCCGCTTAGATTAGAAATCCTTGTCTTAAGCCTGCGGAGCTAATTTGTCTTCTTCTTTAGTCTCTTTTGGTTTTCGAAAAAATATAAGAATCAGAATGGAAGAAAGAATACATAGGATGCCGATAACGGTTGAAATAGAAGAATCTTCCCCCAAGAAACAAATTCCAATAACTGAGGCACCCATCGGCTCAGCCAAAGCAAGTGTTGCCGCCATTGCAGGAGGGGTAGTTTTCAAACCTGCTAGCTTAAGAGAAAAAGCAACGGACGCATTCACAATACCAAGCATCAGCACGCACAACATGCCTCTTGATGTGAAGGCCCATTCAATAGGCTGGGTAAATAAAAACGGCAGAAACAGTAGCGCGCATATCGTCATTACAAGTGTCATGGCTTCTTCCGCAGAGTGTTTCTCCGTAATTTTTTGAGCAACCATCAGATCAATGGCCGTTACCAAACCGGCTCCCAGCGGCAAGAATAAATGAACAAAATTTACATGCACACTTTGAATAGAATTAATCAAGACAACACCGAAAATAGCTAGGGCTGTAGCCGAATACCAAGCCGAAGGGGGACTTTTTTTCTTAAAAATCCACTCCAGCAAGCCGGCAAATAACGGCGTAGAACCAATCGAAATCACACTTGCAAGCGCAACGCCGACCAGTAAAACTGAATTAAAGAAAAGGATCTGGAACAGCCAAATGCAAAATGCGAAGGTTAATAGATTAAGCCACGGCCAATTCCTTAGAGATATGTTGATTCTTCTAACTCGACACCACATGAAAAGGCACACCGCGGCAATGATCATCCGAAATCCTGCCACCGTGTAAGGAGTTGCGCCATGAGGAGCAATAGCAAGCCACATTCCGTTTGTGGAGAATAGGAGGCATGCGGAAAGCAATAAAAATGGACCCAGAACTGCGTTATTTTTCATCTTTCTACAGGTGCGCCCTTGCGCACCTGCCTCTCTTTAATATTAAATCAACTTAGAGTGAACAAGCTCATGGAGGTGGCGACGACTTTCCGTAATTTTTTCTCTTCTTTCTTCCAGAGTTACAGTGTCGCGCTCTAGGTTTTCACGAATTTCAACCAGCTGCCTAGAAACTTCTTCAGGAGCGGTGCCTCCTTTGATTCTTTTTTCAAAGACGACTCTGCGAGGATCCAGAGCTTCATCGATAAGTTCGTGAGTCAGATTGGATGGTTTCCCTAGTACTTTCAAAGACACGGAATCAAGAAGTTCCTTGTCTAAAGCCATACAATCCTTCTTTTCTTCACAAAGCGTGCCTACGGCATCTGCCACAATTTCATGGGCTTCTCGGAACGGAATTCCCTCATTTCGGACCAAGAAGTTTGCAAGTTCCGTGACCGTGCAGAAGTTTCTTCTAGCCCTCTCGTACATATGGCCTCGCTTAACATCCAAAGTAGCCATAGTCACATTAGCCAGCTCGAAATCCGCCTCCATCTCTTTAAGGGCATCTGAGAGGAAATGAGTCGACTCTTTACCAACGTCCCGGGTGTGGGTAAAAATAACACTCTTCATGGACGTGAACATCGAAACCAGAATACCTTCAAGATGAGAAGCTTTAGCCTTGAGGTGTTCGAGTGTTATCGGGTTTTTCTTCTGCGGCATAATCGAAGAGCATCCGGCACAAGAATCATCGACTTCGATATAAGCATATTCAGGAGTCGACCAGTTGTAGAGATCCTGTCCGAGACGAGACAGAGTACAAGCAACTAGGCCTAAGGCAAACACTAGTTCGACGGCATAATCTCGAGAAGCCACACAGTCGATTGAGTTTCTCATAGGCTTATTGAAGCCCAAAAGCTCAGCTTCAAAATCTCTGTCAATCGGGAACGATGTTGAACCCATTGAACCTGCGCCAAGCGGAGATTCATTGAGTTTTTCCCACACGGCAGCCAAACGCATATAGTCTCTTTCCAAGGCAGAAAGAATTCCGGACAGGTAGTGGGCAAACGTAATCGGTTCTGAAGGCTGCATATGAGTAATTCCAGCCATAACTGTGTCCAGGTTTTCTTCAGCCCTCAGAAGGATAGTGGAGCGAAGCTTCAGAAATAGTTCACAGAGTTTGAGGTAGCTATCCCGCGTCTGCATACGCAATGTTGTAGCCTTCAAATCGTTACGGCTGCGAGCAGTGTGCTGCTGACCTCCGATCTCAGGACTTGTCAGTTCGCTCAGGTAGCGTTCAAGATTTAAATAGATATCCTCGATGTTCGGATCGATTTCGAAGCTCGGTTTACTTTCTTCTTGCTCAATCTGCTCCGTAGCAGACAGAATTGCGCTAGCTGTTTCGGACTTGATAATTCCTTGTTTTTCAAGCATTAAAACGTGAGCCCGATTAACTTCTAAGATCGGCAGATAAGAATGCAGTTCAGCTTCAATGGCCGGCTTAAAAATATATTTAATAAGTTCAGGGGCCGGAGCTTTTTTGATTTTTCCACGCTGAATATTGATGGACATTTAAATCACCTTAGTCTTTGAAATGGATTAAAGGAGAATTTGTTGAAGAATTAATCCGGTTATGACAGCAGTAACCGTTGCCACGAAACCGGGGATCATGAATGAGTGGTTAAGAACATACCGCCCGATCTTTGTCGAACCGGATCTGTCGAAGGCAATAGCTGCGACCAGAAGACCGGATGTTGGGACAAAGAAAAGACCGTTTACTGCCGGATACATTCCGATCAGCGCACCGCTCGAAATGCCAAGAGCCAAACCTAAAGGCATAAGCGCTCTAACTGTAGCTGCCTGAGAGTGAAGGACAACGGATAAGGCAAAGAGACAGATAGCGAAGACCCAAGGATATTCACCCACAATATCTTTTCCTGCTGCTAAAAGTGCAGCTTTATGGGCCGAAATAAAACTATCACCGAGCCAAGCCAGACCAAACACGGCTATTAACGCTGTAACACCGGCTCTCATAATCGGAGACTCAACTGCCGTTTTGAGTTTGCATTTACATACAATAAGAATCACCGTAGCAACAACGAACATGAAGATCTGCAAAAACGAAGCCATTGAGATTGCTTTCTTTGCATCTCCGACTGTTCTGAGTTCAGGAAAGAAACCAGTTAAGACAACGAAGACAACGCCGAGGACAAAGATAAGTGCTGAAAGCCAAGCTCTCTTCGGAAGTTCTTTTTTTTCGATGGTTACTTCGGTTTGAGCTCTTCTGATGTTTTCCAGAAGCTGAGGGTCGTCTTTTAAATTCTTGCCGACATATATTTGAACAAAGGAAGCTGCGAATACGCCGATTATCGAAGCTGGAACTGTAATCATCAGAATTTGACCAAGACTGATGTCGAAATTTTTTGCAGCAAACAAACCTAACAATGCAGCCGTAGCAGCAGAAACGGGAGAAGCTGTAATTGCTTGCTGACAAGCAACGGCAGAAACTGCCATCGGCTTTTCTGGACGAATTCCGACGGAAACAGCAACCTCGTAAATAACAGGAAGTAGCGGGTAGCCGATGTGAGCAGTACCGGCTAGAAAAGCAAAAAACCACGTTGTAATAGGTGCAATGATGGTAATTTGTTTGGGATTCGATCGAATGATTTTCTCCGCGACTCGGACCATGAAGTCAACACCACCTGCCGAATACATAACGGAGGCAGCCGTTATAACGGCCGTAATGATGAGCATGACATCAATAGGAGGGGATGTCGGTCGAATACCAAAAGCCAAAACCAAAACGCCCAGACCAAATCCGCCCCAAATGCCAAGACCGATTCCTTTGTAACTGGCCCCAATGAATATGCAGCCAAGCACGATAATGATTTGAAGAAATATTTCCATTTACCTTCTCCTTGTTTTCGAAGACAAGAAGATTCTTGAACCGAGGCTGCACTTTGCTATTTCTTCATCAATTTTTTTGATATAAAAAATCTAAAATTTCGATATGCCTTTTTACTGTTGAGCGAAATGGATAAAGAGAACTTCTTTCAGGCTTTTTCCCGTTATCAATATTTTTTAGAGGTTGCCTCAAGCGGCAGTTTCTCCAAAGCGGCTGAGCGCCTCTGTATTAAACAGTCTGCGATTTCTTACCAGATTGCCCAAATGGAAAAGGAACTTGGATTTCGCCTAATTAACAGAACTCGTCCCATTAGTCTTACCCCAGACGGCACAAAATTAAAGCAGGAAATCGAGCAAGCCTTTCATCAGCTCAACAACTCGGTTAAAGAAATAAGAAAACTGCATTCGGCAACTAAAAGGCTACGGTTTGGAATAGTAGATAGCCTGTCCACGACAGTAGCTCCGGTTCTTGTCCAAAAATTAACGGCTTTGCCCATTGAACTCTCCATTCGCGTTGGTACCTCAAACGACTTACTTTCTCTTTTAGACAATAATGAAATAGATATTGCTTTAATCAGCGGCGTCAAGTCCTCGCCCGAATACAAGGAGACGCTTTTATTTCGAGAACCGGCATTGATCGTTTGCCCGAGGGAGTTCAAAGGCAAGCTCATGAATTGGAATTGGCAGGCTTTAAGCCAAACTAAACTTCCTTTTATGAAATTTGACAAAACTCAGGACAGTGCTCGTTTTTTAAACGCACTGTTCCTGCAAGAAGGAGTTCATTTGAAAACTTCTAACTTCACGCTTAATGACGGGGGTTTGATGCTTTCTTTAATCAGAATGGGGCTCGGATGGAGCATCCTAAGGCCTGCCACATTGCTACACTATCCAAGCTTGGCAGAACAGGTTGCAGTTCTGTCCGTCCCGAATCGATCCATGGAAAGAAAATTCAAGCTGCTACATAAAAAGATGTGGGATCCTAGATTTTCTGAAGAAATTGAGCGTATCTGCCTGAACATCTTCAGCTCTAATTATCGTGAAGGGCTCATTAGAGTTATCCCTTTTCTTAAAAACTACTATGCAGCGGAAAACAACCGCTAAAAGATTTGATCTCATGAATTTGAGAATTAATGGCAACGATATGATCGTCTGAGATTTCTAGCGACAACCAGTGTCGTTGCCATTTTTGATTGAATGAGTTGAGATCCAAATCGCTTTCTTCCTCACTTACAAAGCCTTAATACTTTCCAGAAGTTTATCTACACTTTCTTTAGGCGTTGCCCAACTAGTGCAAAAACGAACTAAGAATTCTTCTTGTCCGACATCACCTTCGCATTCAAAGGCATAATCTTTTGAAAGCTTTTCTTTTGCTTCACGAGGAAGAAATAAAAATTGCTGGTTAGTAGGTGAGTCCACTAAAAAGCGATAACCTTTTTCTTTGAATGCGTCTTTAATTCTCATCGCCTGATCGACGGCGTGTTTTCCCATTTCTTCGTAAAGACCATCCGTAAATAAGGCTTCGAATTGAACGCCGAGAAGGCGCCCTTTAGCGAGCATGGCGCAATTTTGTTTAATCATGCTTCGGAAGTTTGCGTCCAAGCCGTTTCCTCTCGGAAATACAATCGCTTCTCCCATCAAGATACCGACCTTCGTTCCGCCGATATAGAAAACATCCGTCAAGCGATCTATGTCTTCTAAGGTCACGTCGTTGCCTGCGCTTTGTAAGCCGTAACCTAAACGAGCACCGTCAAGGTAAAGCGGAATCACAAATTCCTGGCAAACTTCTGAGAGCGCTTCGAGTTCAGATTTTGTGTAAACGGTACCTACTTCCGTAGGCGAGGAGATATAGACCATACCGGGTTGGACGACATGTTCGTGAGTGGGATCAGCCCAGTAGCTTTCAAGATAATTTCTGAGCGTTTCGGCTGAGAGCTTTCCGTCTTTTCCTTCCAGAGCAATGACCTTGTGGCCTGTAGCTTCAACAGCACCGGCTTCATGGACATTGATATGACCACTCTTGCAGCATACGCATCCTTGGTATGGCCTCAGAAGGGAAGCAATAACGGTCACATTGGCCGGAGTTCCGCCGGTGACAAAGTAAACATTGGCAAGAGGATCTTCGCAGGCTTCACGGATGAGTTCCTGAGCATGTGCGCAGTGGGAGTCCGCCCCGTAACCCGGAGATTGTTCAAAATTAGTCTTAACCAAGGCTTCTAAAACTTTAGGATGGGCGCCTTCAGCGTAATCGCATTCAAATCGAATCATTTTTAGGATAAGGATAGAAGAGGTTGAGGAATTGATTGAATAATAGGACAAAAAAGCGGGGCCGAAGCCCCGCGAATCAAAGCTTTTTATTCCGCTTGATCTTTCAGGAAGTTAATCAGAAGAGGAACAGGACGGCCGGTTGAGCCTTTTTCTTTTCCGCTCTTATTGGCAACACCCGCGATATCCAAGTGAGCCCAAGGAGTTTCACCGACAAACTCTTCCAAGAAGGCAGCGGCCGTGCATGCGCCGGCGCCGCGGAAGTCGCTGATATTGGCGAGATCGGCAAAATTGCTCTTCAGAGCTTTGGTAAAGGAAATATCCAGAGGCATTCTCCAAACCGGATCCATTGCTGTGTCGCCTGCCATCATGAGAGACATTGCCAATTCTTCATCGTTAGAGAACAAGCCTGCAATATCGTTGCCCAGAGCAACAACGCATGCGCCGGTCAATGTGGCGGCATCGACAACGCACTTCGGCTTGAACTTATCAATGGTGTATGCGAGAACATCGCACAGAACCAAACGACCTTCGGCATCGGTGTTCAGAACTTCAACGGTCTTGCCGGCATAGCTCTTCAAGATGTCACCGGGTTTAGTGGCAGAGCTTCCGGGCATATTTTCCGTAAAGCCGACAGCAGCAACGATGTTCACCGGCAGCTTCATAGCTGCTGCGGTTGCGATAGAAGCGATCATGGCTGCAGCGCCGCACATGTCGTACTTCATTTCGTCCATTCCCTTAGCAGGTTTCAAAGAAATGCCGCCGGAGTCGAATGTTAATCCTTTACCGACCAAAGCGACGGGCGCGTCATCCTTCTTTCCGCCGTGGTATTCGATGACAACCATGCGAGGTTTCTGGTGAGAGCCCTTAGCAACGCCAAGCAGACATCCCATGCCCAGTTTTTCCATGGCTTTTTCGTCGAAGACAGTAACGTCAAGGCCAAGAGAGCCGGCCAACTTCATGCATTCTTCAGCCATAAACTTCGGTGTGCAGAGATTTGCCGGCATATCCCCGTACTGCTTAGCCATCTGAACGCCAACCCCGACAGATACACCTTCGGCATAGGCTTTTTCTATATCCTTGTTTTCATCCGGGACATAGAGATCAATGTTCTTAGGCTTCTTCCAGTTGATGTCAAAAGTTTTGTAATTCTTAGGACGATCAAGAGCAGTGCAGGCAATAAAACCAGACTGTTCGGCGATCCATTCAGGAACTTCATCCGGCAGCCACTCAAGGGTGGTCAGGACGACTTCTTTGCCAAGGTAAGCATTGTCGATACCGAGTTTTAAAACGCGCTGGAAATCTCTGGCTTTGCATTTTCCCAAGCCGACAAACACAACGCGTTCGGCTTTGCATCCCGGAAAATCACGGAAAACTGCAACCTTGCCGACGCAGGGATGAATGTCTCCGGCTTCAATCCAGCGAGAGACAGCTCCTTCGGAAGCCTTATCGAGCGCTTCAGCTGTCGGAGTAAGACCGCAGGCAGGAATTCCGACAACCAGAGCTCCGCACTCGAGCTTTAAAACATCACCGCTAACCATTGAAAATTTCATATTTTTTGTTCCTTCTGATTCGCAAACAATTTTTCCATTATAGGAAGAGTGGAGTGATGTGCTGAAATATTGAGAGCATTTCAGGGACCAAACTTAGAAGAAATTCGCCGGAACATCCTCAGCGAGGAAGTGCCGGCGATAGAAAAAAAAGATAACGGTTTAGACTAGGCAGTTTTTGATTGCGAGGTCTTTGCCTTTTCTTTCAAGAACTTATTTTCCCGACGAACGAAGTAACTCGACATCAATCCGGAGAAAACAATAATCAGCATTCCGCAAATAACAGGGAAGGTCGCCGGTTCGAGGAAAAGGATTTCTCCCAAAATCGTTGAGAAAAGAATGACGGTGTACTGAAGAGAACTCGACAGAACCAGATTGCCTCTGGAGAAAGCTCTGGTCAGACAGAATTGACCGCCGGTTGCACAGATACAAAGTCCCAAAATGTATAAGGCGCCCTTAACGCTCCAGGGATGGAAGCCGCCGGTGAGGAATGTTCCGATGAGGCCGCAAATCGCACCGACCAGAACAAGGTAAAAAATAATTCGTGTTTCCGGCTCATGAAGCATGCCGAGTTTCTTAACAAACGTTGTGGCATTTGCAGTGAAAAAGCCCGCGGCTAAACCCACTACAGCGGCATAGTATTCATGCGGTCCGATGGTTGGTCCGAGCATGATCACGACGCCGATAAAACCGAAAAGCACCATCGCCATCAGACCCCAGTTCACCCGAGCGTGATGGAGCAGGGAGGTCGTCAGAATTTAGGCTCCGACAAACAGCGGCGACGTGTAATTCAATGTCATCGCCAGCCCGATATTCAGATGAGAGACGGAATAAATGCCGCAGATGATTGAAAGGGTGCCGCACATCGAGCGAATCAGATGCTGCCAGGGATGCGTGGTGGAAAGCGTAATGCCGCTGAAACGCATAACGCCGTAAAAGAGGACAGCGCCGAAAATTGATCTGAAAAAGAGGATTTCCCAGCTTCCGATGCCTTCAAAACCGGAATATTTCACGAACACGGCATAAAAGGCATAAAACAATGCCGCAACAACCATCCACAGAGACTGCACGGACCATCCTCCTAAAAAAGAATATCTTAGTCGTCAAATCTTTCGCATAGAAAACTGTGGATCACGATATTTTCCCCTACGACCTTTCGATCACTATTTTTATCAGGGGAAAGGAGCAATTTTTTGACTAAACTTTCTTGAATATTTATTGCTAAGAAAAGCCATGAAAGAGGAACTCAAATCGCTTTTTACCGAAATTGTCGGCCTCAATAACGTCATTGATGATCCGGCGCTTTTCGGACCTTACACGGATGATTTCACAGACCACTACGTTTCTAAGCCTTTGGCCGTCGTCCGTCCCTCTACAACCGAACAAGTTTCTAAAATCGTCAAACTTTGCGCTCAATACAATGTCCCTATCGTCACGCAAGGCGGAAACACCAGTCTGACGGGCGCAGCAACTACTTATCGTCCCGATGAAGAGATCGTTTTGTCTATGACAAAAATGAAAAATGTCATCGACGCGGATCCCTTGTCGGACACGTTGACCGTCCAAGCCGGCATGACCTTGGCCGAAGTCCATGAGGCAGCAGAGAGCGTTAATCGCTTCTTCCCGCTGTCTTTCGCTGCAGAAGGCAACGCAACCATCGGCGGCTGCTGCGCATGTAATGCCGGCGGTGTCGCCGTGCTGCGCTACGGAACAACTCGCGACTTGGTTCTCGGCATTGAAGTCGTTCTTCCCGACGGCCGCATTTACAACGGTCTTAGACGTCTTCGTAAAGACAATACCGGCTACGATTTCAAGGATTTGTTCTTAGGCAGCGAAGGAACCATCGGCATTATCACCGCCGTTGTTCTGAAGCTTTTCCCGGCTGCTAAAGAAAAAGAAACCGCTTTCTGCTGCCTCAACAGCATTCAGAATGCCGGGAAACTCCTGAACCGATTCAAGATGAAGGCTGGCTCTTCGCTTACAGCTTTCGAACTAATCAGCGACCTCCCGATCGGACGAGTCAAAAAGTACCTTCCGGATATTGAAGTGCCTCCGCTCAGCGATTCTCCTTGGAAAGTACTCGTTGAACTTTCCCTGGAAAAGAAACCTCAGGAAAGCATGATGGAACACATCCTGGAAGGTGCGTTTGAAGACGGCGAAATCACAGATGCCGCCATAGCCAGCTCTTTGCAGGATTCCCATACGTTCTGGCACGTCCGCGAATCGATTCCTCTGGCAGACAGAACCGCAGGCGGCAGCATCCATAGTGACGTGAGCCTCCCGATTTCTTTAATTCCTGAGTTCGTCGAAGAAACAAGTGCGATGCTTTTAAGCGCTTATCCTTGGCTTGGACTTTCCATTTACGGCCATTTAGGCGACGGAAATCTTCATTTCAACTTTGTCAGCCCCGAAGACCCAGGTGCAACCTATCAAAATGAAGAAGGAATTCGAGAAATTCTCTATAGTCAGGTTAACAAATTCGAGGGCTCGATTTCAGCCGAACACGGTATCGGAATGCTGAAACTTGACCATAATTACCAATTCAAGGATCCTTTAGAAATTGAGATGATGCGCAAGATCAAAAACGCTTTTGATCCGAAGGGCATCATGAATCCGGGTAAGCTCTTGAAAGCGGAATAACCAACGAGGAAACTGTGGGTAAAAAATCAAAGAAAAAGGAAAAGAAGATGGCAGTCAAAGAAACTCGAAAACTCGCCAAAGAAGAACCTTCCGACATTGCATCCGAAGTTCTCGATGACGGTTACATCGATGTCATGGATGACAAAACCGTTGCTCTTTTCCCTTTGGGCGACATGATTATTCCCACAGGCATCGACTACAAGCCCGGTGATCCCGAAGAGGATGCTCTGGCGGTAACAGATGCGCTTCCTGAAATTGAAGATCTTTGCTTCTTAGAAGTTCCGAAGGTTTTTTCTTTAAAGGGAAGTGTGGTCACACCGGCGATGATGCTCGAGCTTTCCCGAGCCGTCCAAAGGGTTTTGATTCGCCCGGAAGTCTCAGGTGTTGTCGTTACTCAGCCCGCGGACAATATTGAAGAAACAGCTTATTTCGTCAGCATCTCCTTGTCGGACGTCTTCCAAAATCAGAATTCCAAGCCGATCGTCTTTACGACCTGCATGAATCCTGAGGACCCGATGTTTGACGGAACCAAGAATCTTTTAGATTCCATTCGAGTTGCCTGCCACGACGTGAAGGGAGACATCCCGACCGTAGTCGTCTGCATGAACGGTGAAATCCATGCCGCATCCCGCGCTCAGCTTACTCATACCAACAAAGCTTCCGCCTTGGCTTCGCCGGGCTGGGGCCCCGTCGGCTATGTCGACCGCGACAATGTTTATTTCCGCTGCGGTGCATTAGAGCTCGATACCGGCTTGAACTTCCCGATGCTCAAAAAGCTCACAGCAAAAGTTCCTGTCATCAAAGCCATGTGCGGAGATGACGGTGCGCTTCTAGAAATAGTCCTTGAAAAAGAACCGGACGCCATCATCGTTGAAGGTTTCGGCCGCGGCAACCTTCCGGCCGGCATGATGCCTGCGATTAAAAAAGCGGTAAAGAAGGGCATTTTCGTTGTGATCTCGACGAGAGCTTCTTCCGGCCGTGTCTTAGACAGTACGGTTTTCCCGGGCAGTGTCGCCCAGTGTCTCGAATGCGGCTGTTTGTTAGCCGGCGAAACAACGACCGCTAAAGCCAGACTTCTTTTAATGTATGTCCTTTCCCAGAAAGAAGCCATTCAATTAAAGAAAGAGGATCCGGAAAGATTCTTCGCCTACGTACAGGAATGTTTGGATCCGGTCCTGACAAACAGACTTTTCGGTTAATGAGCCAAAAATTTGCTTCCATGGACGAGCTGTTCGAAGCGCTGAGTCATTCAGCGTTTCGAAGCAAATTTCGTTTGTCTTACGCCGACAGAACTTATGCCGAGACTCGCAACGACGAGCTCTTGAAGAAACACGCCAAAGAAATTCTTCACGACAGAATCGGAAGCGCACATCCAAAAAACGACGGCAAACAGACGCCGTACAAGGGACATCCGATCTTTACTGCGCAGCACGCTACCGGATGCTGCTGTCGCGGCTGTCTTTATAAGTGGCATGGGATCGACAAGGGCAGAGAACTAACGGAAGAAGAACTCAATAACCTGAGCGATATGATCTTGGAGTGGATTCATCGAGACTTGCAAAAACCGGCTCCCAGGAAAAGAGTGCGCAAAGGCGAGACGCTTGATCTTTTCGACCAAAATTAAGTTGCCTTTTTGTGAAGGTTTTCAAAACATTCCAGAAAGGCTTCCTTTCGGACTTAATCTAACTAAAAGTTATAACTAACCATCCATAAATAGTATTGGATTGAGACGAAAAGAATTTTTATGATGGAGGCATATAGAAGGAGAAAATATGCCTCTTAACCGCCGTTCATTCCTCGGACTTTCAACAATTCTTTTGACTTCTCCGCTCCCGGTGTTTTCTTCGGAAAAGAAATCCGCCAAGAGAATCTTGGTTTACGGAGATTCGAATTCTTTCGGATGGGCTTGGAGCCCTGAAAAAGACGTTTATCGACTGCCGATTGATCAAATTTGGCCTCAGGTCATGGCTCAAAAACTCGACTCTGATTATGAAGTCGAAGTTAACGCATTAGGCGGCCGAACGGTAAAAAGAGATCAAAAAGACGGAAACGGAACCGGCAAAAGTCTTTCAGGAAAATTGTTCAACGGCATGGTTTCACTTCCTGCGGTTCTTTCCGAAAACCTTCCTTTGGATTTAGTCATCGTCATGCTCGGAACCAATGACGCGAATTCGAGACACAAGAACAATGCAAAAGCGATTGCTAATGATCTTGAAGAGATGATTCGTTTGATTCAAGCCGGTGATTGGCAGTCCAACACTAAATTCAAAACGCCGAAAGTTTTAGTGATTGCACCTCCACTGCAGCCCAACGAAACCGCTTATGGCGATGCATTCAACGGCGCAGAAAAAATTACCAAAGAACTGCCTCCGCTTCTGCAGGAAAAATGCCGACGCCTCGGTGCCGAATACTTGAACTCGCAAGACTTCGTAAAAGGCATCCCGGGACAAATTGACCGCGTTCACCTTTCTCCCGCGCAGCACAAAGTGTTAGGCGAAGCTGCTGCAGAGAAAGTCAAAAAGATCTTTGCCGATTGAAGAATAAAAATCAAAGGGGGTGAGAGTGAAATTCCTGACCGCTGCTGCAATTACTGCATGTTTATTTCTTTCGGGAAACGTCATGGCCCAGAATATTCAGATCAAAGTAGGAGACAAAGCCTACACTTGTGAATTAAACGGCAACGATGCCGCGAAAGACTTTGCTTCAAAACTTCCTCTAAAGCTCAAATTTGAGGATTTCGGTTCAACAGAACGAATTTCCTATTTGCCGAAAGCATTGAATTTGGGTTCGGCGCCCAGAAGCTACGATCCCCAAAAAGGCGATCTTACTTATTACATTCCTTGGGGAAATTTAGCGGTGTTTGTCAGAGACTTCCGTCCGTCTGACAACCTAGTCCCGCTCGGAAAACTTTCTCCGGAAGCGCTTAAAGCCATTCAAGAAAGCGGCTCCAAAGATGTTGAAATCAGTCTTGTTAAGTGAAAGATATGGAAACAACAGGATTTTTGAGAAGAACGATACTTTTAACGGCTGCAGCAATGCCGATGATAGGAAGTAAAGTATTGGCAGCAACTCCGAATCAAGGTGCATCTACGGTCTATTTTGCAAAAGACATCAATGCAGAGAATTTTTTAGCAATTTATGACCGGCTTAGAAAGGACGCAAACCTTCCGGACGACGGAAGACTCACGGGAATCAAACTTCACGGCGACGATGTCGATACGAATCGAGCGATGTGGGAAGGGCTGCTGAATCACATTCCGAACAGCAAATTTGTTGAATGCAACTATGCCTCAATCTATCCGGCCGGAAGAGGCAATACGCAAGGAAATATTCGGGCGATTACAGCTCAAGGCATCGACAAGAATCGCCTCGATATTTTGGACAGAAACTGTGAATTCACAGAAGTTCCGATCAGAGGCGGCAAAGAACTGAAGTCTGTCTCAGCACCGACCGCTTTACTAAAAGAGTACGGATGTGTTGCAGTGACGGCCAATTTCCGAATTCCAAGTTTTGCAGGATTTTCCGGTGCATGTAAGAACGTCGGCATCGGTTTAGCCAGTGGGGAAGGCAAGACACAGGTTCATGGGCCGGGAGTCAAAAAAGACGCCGGATTCTTCAGAAGACTCGCCGATGCTTCAAAAGGCATTCACGATGCAATGGGCAATCGACTGCTTTTCATTAACGTGGTCTCCAACATTCACGTTGATCCGCTGAAAGGTACTAAAGTCCGAACAGGCAATCTCGGCATCGTCGGATCTCTGGATTTGCTCGCTGCCGACCAAGCCGCAGCTGACTTAATTTACGGACAGACTCCTGCTGAGTACAACGCTTATTCGCTCCAAGAAAAGGTTGACAGAGGCTTCTTACAACTCGAGTACTTGGACGAAATCGGTGCGGGCAGCCGCAGCTACAAACTCATAACGCTCAATTGTTAAAGGAAAAATTATGAAAAAACTCCTCATCGCCACACTTCTTGGTTTAGCCGCGGCCGGAGCACAAGTTCAGGCTAAAACACTTCTTGTCTATTACAGCTTTACCGGAAATATTGAAAAGGCCGCTGACGCTGTTAAAGATCAGACCCCGACGGATGTGATTCGGATTCAGC
>ERZ791903.1517-NODE-1517-length-21688-cov-9.538945_pt1 | contig 21688 bp, 18 predicted proteins | sample MGYA00510148_ERZ791903 | MGnify/ENA primary metagenome ERZ791903 (study PRJEB30046, sample SAMN00792080) | human gut metagenome | study: EMG produced TPA metagenomics assembly of the A metagenome-wide association study of gut microbiota in type 2...
GGACGGCAATTACTACTACGAAGAATAATGCCACGCTTACGTTTACTGTCAAGGGACTTGCAAAGGGTACTACTTATTCTTTCAGAATAAAATCGTTCAGAAAGACGGGAAGTACGACCGAGTTCAGCGAGTATATGGCTATAAAGGCGGGTACGAATAGGTAAGCTGTTGGTATCAATGCCATATCGAGCAGTATAAAGGCGGAAAGTGGACGGCAATCGCTACCACAAAGAATAACACCACGCTTACGTTTACTGTCAAGGGACTTGCAAAGGGTACGGCATATACGTTACGCATCAAATCCGTAAGAACGGTCGGAAGTACGACCGAGTTCAGTGAGTATGCAAGCGTTAAGGTTAAAACGGTTGAGTAAGTTTTAAATATCACAGCCCACCGCTACGGGATTTTCTGTGGCGGTGGGCTTTGTATATGATAAAAAGTGCTTTATTATGCGGTTTGGGAGGGTCAGAACGGCGGCTTTTGATAATTTCAAAAATTTTTTCGAAAACCCCTTGATTTTTGTAAATTTATATGTTAGAATAAGCAACGGGTAAACGATTACACGAACGGCGAGAAAACGTTGCGGATTGTGATAAGTTATGATAAGCTGTGATAAATCAAGGCAGGCTGAAATGGGTCGTGAAAAGCTGTGATAAATCAAGGTAGGTTATGACGGGTTGCGATGAGCTGTGAAGGCTGTGACGGGTTGCAAAAAACATAGCAAGTTACAAATTATGCAATAACTGTTTGTGAAGCGGTGCGGTGCGCAAAGCGCCGTGAGCGGATGGTCGTTTAGCAAGAAGCAGCGGGGGAATACCCGTATGGAAAGTAAATTTTGGCGGAAGTGTGACCGCCGTTTTGAAAGGAAAGGTATAATCTATGAAGTATTCAGACGGTTTCTGGATGAACAAGTCGGGCTACGACGTAAACTATGCAACTCAGATCTATGAGGTAAAGGCTACAGACAACTCGATAACCGTGTATGCCACTAACCAGTGGATCGGTAACAGAGGAATGACGCTTGGCGGTCCTGTTCTTGAGATCACCTTTACATCTACGCTTGCCGATTCAATCAAGGTTACGATCGAGCATTACAAGGGTGCTGTAAAGAAGGGTCCGGACTTCACATTATATGAGGATGCAAACTTCAAGCCTGTTATAAACGAGAAGGACGAGTACTGGGAGCTTGTTTCGAACAAGACTTCGGTAAGAATCGGCAAGGCAGGCGGAGCATGGGATATAAAATACTTCTATGACGGAAAGCTGCTCACAAAGGAAGGCTGGAGAACAACTTCTTATATCGAAGAACAGCCCTGGCTCACAGACTACCGTATGGAAGGCACAAAGGCGGAGCGTTTCTACGCACACGCATCTACAGACGAGCCTGCAAGAATAAGAGAGATGCTCAACATCTCCGTAGGCGAGAACATCTACGGCTTTGGCGAGAAGTTCTCTACATTCGTAAAGAACGGTCAGACGGTAGAAGTATGGAACAACGACGGCGGTACCTGCTCTGAGCAGACATACAAGTCAATCCCCTTCTATGTATCATCAAGAAACTACGGTGTATTTGTAAATCACCCCGAGAACGTTACGTTTGAAGTAGCAAGCGAAACGGTTTCAAAGGTTGCTTTCTCCGTTCAGGGCGAGAGAATGGAATACTTCGTAATGGGCGGTAAGACGATTGCAGACGTACTCGGCGTTTACACAACGCTGACAGGTAAGCCTGCACTTCCTCCTGCATATACATTCGGTCTGTGGCTGACAACATCATTCACTACAAACTATGACGAGGAAACAGTTTCGTTCTTCATAGACGAAATGGCAAGACGTGATATTCCTCTGGAGGTATTCCACTTCGACTGCTTCTGGATGAAGGAATTCAACTGGTGCGACTTTACATGGGATAAGAGAATGTTCCCCGATCCTAAGGCTATGCTCGCACGTCTTAAGGAAAAGAAAATTGAAATCTGCGTATGGATTAACCCCTATATCGCTCAGCAGTCTTCCTTATTTGACGAGGGCGTAAAGAACGGCTACTTCATCAAGAAGACGGACGGCGGTGTATTCCAGTGCGATATGTGGCAGCCCGGTATGGCTATCGTTGACTTTACGAATCCTGAGGCTTGCAAGTGGTACAAGGCAAAGCTGAGAACACTGTGCGAGATGGGCGTTGACGCATTCAAGACGGACTTCGGTGAGAGAATACCCACAGCCGATGTTGTATACAGCGACGGCTCCGATCCTTACAGAATGCACAACTACTACACATATCTCTACAACAAGTGCGTATTTGAGGTGCTTGAGGAATTCTACGGCAAGGATAAGGCTTGTCTGTTCGCACGTTCTGCTACGGTCGGCGGTCAGCAGTTCCCTGTACACTGGGGCGGCGACTGCTTCAGCCAGTACGAATCAATGGCTGAAACGCTCCGTGGAGGACTTTCACTCTGCTTATCAGGCTTCGGCTACTTCAGCCACGATATTTCGGGCTTTGAGGCTACAGGCTCACCCGACTTATACAAGAGATGGTCTGCATTCGGTCTTATGTCTTCACATTCAAGACTTCACGGCAACAGCTCATACAGAGTACCGTGGAACTTTGACGAAGAAGCGTGCGACGTTCTGCGTCACTTCACAAAGCTCAAGGGCCGCCTGATGCCGTATCTGTTCGCTAACGCAGTAAAGGCTCACGAAAAGGGCGTTCCCATGATGAGAGCTATGGTTATGGAATACAGCGACGATCCTGCCTGCTTACCTCTTGACAGACAGTATATGTTCGGTGATAACCTGCTTATCGCTCCCGTATTCAACGAGGAGGGTACTGCTCAGTTCTATCTGCCCAAGGGCAAGTGGACCGATATTCAGACAGGAGAAGTTCTTGAGGGCGGTAACTGGTACGACAAGAAGTATGACTACTTCTCAATGGGTATGTATGCTAAGCCCAACAGCATAATCGCTTACGGTAACTTTGAGCGTAACTTCGCATATGACTATGTTGAGGGCGCAAAGCTCGTTATCTATCAGCTTGAGGACGGCAAGAATACTCAGTGCAAGATCTACGATAAGGACGCTAAGCTTGAGCTTACTGTTATGGCTGAGAGAAACGGCGATACAATCACTGTTACACATACAGCTACAGACAAGCACTTCACAGTTGAAAGCGCAGAGGGTCTGAACGTAGTTATAAGCAAGTAATTATAACGGAATATAAAGGAACGGTCGGCAGATGCCGACCGTTTTGCTTTTCTTGACAGGAAGAAACGATTAAATCTTTTGCCTGACGGCAAAATACGGCGTACTGCCGTGTCGGTTTACACCGACTTGATTTTATGGTATAACAACCTCGGACAAAAAATCGTCTGTAGCCGATTTTACCGCATAAAAATGCGGTGTTGCTCACGCAACAGTCCGAGAACGTTTTATCATAAATCTTTTGTCTGACGGCAAAATACGGCGTACCGCCGTGTCGGTTTACACCGACTTGATTTTATGGTATAATTATAGTAACAACTTAAACGGAGGTGGAATCATGACAGATACAGAAATCAGCAGATATATGGCACTGCTCTTAAGGCATAAGCCCGAAATTGCAGGACTTGTACTTGACAAGCAGGGCTGGGCGGACGTTGATATGCTTCTGAAATGTATAAGCGAAAATATGGAGCCGGTGAGCTTTGAGCGGTTGTGCGAAATTGTGAAAAACGACAGCAAGCAGAGATATTCGTTTAACGAGGATAAAAGCCGCATCAGAGCAAATCAGGGTCATTCGGTCAATGTTGACGTAGGGCTGAAGGCCGCTGTGCCGCCGGAATATCTTTATCACGGCACTGCGACAAGATTTGTCGAATCTATCGACAGAGGCGGGATCATCCGCAAAACAAGGCTTTATGTTCATCTGTCAAGAGATGCCGAAACCGCAACGCAGGTTGGCATGCGACATGGCAAGCCGTTCATATACCGTGTAAGGAGCGGAGAGATGGCAAGGGACGGATATGTGTTTTATCTGTCTGAAAACGGCGTATGGTTGACGGAAAACGTGCCTGTGAAGTACCTTGAAAAAACGTGGCAGGATGACGCTTGACTTTTTTGAAAGACAGTGGTAAAATATTAAACGACTGAATAGGGGAGCTTTTTGCTGAGAGGAAGTTCGACTTCGACCCTTGACCTGATGCGGATAATGCCGCCGTAGGAATTTCACGATATTTCTATAGCTTGTATTATCCCCGACTGTATTCAGCCGGGGAATTTTTACGTTAAAGCAGGTATTCGGTTAAATTTATTTAACGGAGGTTTTTCAAATGAAAAACGAAAAGGTACTTACACTTGTTGAGGGAGCGGTGATGGTTGCGCTTGCGACCGTGCTTAGCTTTGTCAAGATCGTCCATCTGCCGTGGGGCGGATCGATCACTCTGCTGTCGATGCTGCCGATAATTGTCTTCAGCATCAAAAGAGGTGTGGCAAACGGTCTTGCGGCATCGTTTGTGTTTGCTCTGATACAGTTCATTCAGGGCTGTGCGGACGGGCTATTCGGCTGGGGGCTGACTCCTGTGTCGCTTGTGGCGTGCATATTCATCGACTATATTTTTGCATTTACGGTGCTGGGGCTTGCGGGAATTTTCAGAAAATACGGAATGCCCGGAGTGATTGGCGGAAGCGTTATGGCTATGGGTCTGCGCCTTGTGTGCCATTATATAAGCGGAGTGCTGATATTCGGCTCATTCGGAGAGTTGTGGAACGGCTTTACCGTAAACGAGCCTTGCCTTTACAGTCTGCTTTATAACGGGGCGTATATGCTGCCGGAGATAGTGTTTACTGTTATCGGAGCGGTTGTATTGATGAGTGTTCCGCAGACGAAAAGGTTGATTTTCAAAAACGTATAAGAGAATGAAAAACCACCGTTGCGGGTATGCAACGGTGGTTTTCAGACTGTCGATAAACCTATATAATTTTTGAAAATGGGGTCGCAGGGGCGTAGCCCCCGACAGGGTCTAGGGGCGGTAGCCCCAGTAAAATCCCCCTTTCCCGGGGAAAGGGGGCAGGGGGATAGGGGTAGTGAGTTAGAAGTTTGTTTCAAAAACATACTTTTTCTACAAACTGAAACCACCGTTGCGGGTATGCAACGGTGGTTTTGTATATCGTGGTTATTTCAGGAAGCCCTCGATTATTTTCTCTTCGGCTTCTTCTCTTGTAAGACCCAGCGAGCAGAGCTTTAATATCTGTTCGCCTGCTATCTTGCCGATAGCCGCCTCGTGAATAAGTGCGGCATCAACATTTGCCGCATTGAGAGCCGGCTGTGCATCGACCTTGCCGTTATCCGCAAGTATCGCATCACAGGCGGAATGGCCTGTGCAACGGTTGTTGCCCTCGACTACGGAGTAAAATGCCTGATGGGAATTTCCTCTTGCAACAGAGCGTGAAACAAGGTCTGCGCCGCTGTCCTCGCCGTTAAGCTCGACACGGAACTTTGTTACAGCCTCCTCGTCACCGTCGGTCATTATACGCTCACGGACAACTATCTTTGCACCCTTGCCGAGTACGGCGGAAGTGCTTCTTGTTGTTCTGTCGACACCTCTGAGCTGTATCGTATCCATCTCAAGATATGAATCCTCGTCAAGAACGCAGTCTGTGACGGGGTCGATCTTTCTGAGACCTGTGCCTTTGCCTGTTCCGATATGCTTTTCCTTATAAAGCACTCTTGCGCCTTTTTCAAGGAAGAAGCGGTGAATGCCGTTGTGACGGGCCTGCTCCTCGCCATCATTATGCACGCCGCATCCTGCTACTACAACAACGTCAGCGCCCTCTCCGATGTAGAAATCGTTATAAACAAGGTCGTCAACGTCACTGTGGGTAACGCAGGCGGGGATGAATACCGTTTCGCCAACAGTAAATGGCTTTACACGGATATTTATACCCGGCTTGTCTTCTTTTGATTCGATAGTGATATTCTCCGACGATCTTCTGCCGGCGCACTTGCTGTCCTCACGGATGTTGTATGCGCCCGCAAAGCCCGATACCTCGTCATAATCGGAGATTATCTTAAGCATTTCGGCTGTTGTGCCGTTGAAATTTACGTCCATTATATTGCTCACTGACAACCGCCTCCGTTTCTCTGGGGACATCTGCAGGCGTATTCTCCGCCGAGCAGTTTCGGAAGGACTTCCTCACGGGGTCCTGCCGTGCGTATTGTGCCGTCTGCGACTACTATTATTTCATCGGCAATCGAAAGAATACGCTCCTGATGCGATATTATAACGAGCGAGCCTGTGGTGCCGTTGCGTATTTCTTCAAACGTTTCCACAAGTCTTGAGAAGCTCCAGAGATCTATTCCTGCCTCCGGTTCATCAAATACCGACAGCTTGACGTTTCTTGCAAGCACGGTCGCAATCTCTATACGCTTTGCCTCGCCGCCCGATAAAGCGCCGCTCATCTCTCTGTCGATATATTCCTCCGCACACAGACCGACCTTGCCGAGAAGCGCACAAAGCTCGTTGTGACCCAGCTTTTCTCCTGCGGAAAGCTCCAGAAGATCTCTTACCGTAAGACCCTTGAAGCGTACCGGCTGTTGAAAAGCGTAGGCGATGCCCAGCTTTGCTCTGCCTGTGATGTCCATATCCGTTATATCCGTACCGTCAAGGAGAATCTTGCCAGATGTGCATTTTTCCACACCTGCGATGAGCTTTGCAAGGGAGGTCTTGCCGCCTCCGTTTGGCCCTGTAATTACCGTAAGCCTGCTGTCAAGCTTACAGGTTATGCCTTTTATAATAGGTTCTCCGCTTGGAAGCTGCCATTTTACGTCCTGAAATTCCAGCAAAGTAGTTACCCCTTTCATTTTTTATCATATTATCGTACCATATTAACGTGATTATGTCAAGAGGCGGCGGTCGGTATTGAATTTTTTTTCGTTTTGTGATAAAATATTATGAAAATGATATGCGGTTTATTTTTGAAAGGTAGGCATATAGGAATGAAGGTTTCTATTATTGATAACAGCTTGTGTGATTCATCGTTTGTAAGCGATGTGAAGCCTGAGGCAATAAAGGCTTATACGGACGCACTCCACGAGTTCGGGGTAAGCTATATCGAAATGACCACAGACAGCTTTATTATGATACCGCCTGCAAGCGATATGTCGAAGATAATACTTCGTATGACCTCGGTGCGTGACCTGCTGTATATAAATTCGTTCGATTTTGCCTATGTTGTCGTGCCTGCACACCTGACCGACCTTATACCGAAAATCGAAAGGCCGGTTATATCGGAGCTTTGTCTGCACGGGTCGGACTATATGAGGGTCACGGAAATGTTTGAAAAGAACTTTGAGCTTGACAAGGTTTCGATGATACGCTTTGTTGACGATTTCAGAAAAAGTCCGCAGGAAATGGCACGGATGCTGGCGGAATACCGCAGGAAATACTACCGTCCGATAGATATATGTCCGACAAACAAATACACGAACGCTGTCAGCGAGGCTATAGCAGCGGTGATAGCGAAAAGCGACAGCCTGACTATGAGATTCGGTGATTATGAACAATATGCGGAACTGCAGGATTACACTGTTTCGCTTGCCACGCTTTTCGGAGTAGCGCCGTCACCGCAGATGATAATGGCACTTTATAAATGTGGCTGTCTTTATGCGATGATATACGGCAGGCAAGCAAAAAGCACGCTTGACGACCTGAGATCAAGCCAGATTTCGCCGCATTATGTCACTAACGTTGACAAGCCGAAGCCATTTCTGCCGAGTGAGCGGACAAAAACCTCGTCTTACGTTACTCCTCCCGAAACGAAAGAAAAAGAGGGCGGAGAGCTGCTTTACAGCAAGCTGAGAAGTATGATGCTTGACGCAGACAGCGCAGAGGAGCTTGAACAGGAAATCGAGCAGTTCTGCACACAGCTTTACAATAAATATGGAAACAAGTCCGGACATTGAGCCGCTAAGATTGCAAAACAACTATATGTATAAAAAATCCATAAAAACACAGGCTATATAGTGCAATATGACGAAATGTTAAGCGGCTGAAAAAAATGCTTTTATTTTTACGGCAGATATGCTATAATAATTTTATACTGTGTCGGTATGTACCCGAATATCATTCCGATGCACTGTTTTATGAGATACAGAGCCTTAAAGGGCGTTTTATTATATCGAATTCTATATTTCAGCGAATCGAGGAAGTGTGACTTTTGGAAAAGTTTATTATAAAAGGCGGCACTCCGCTGAGAGGCGAAGTGCGGATAAGCGGAGCGAAAAATGCGGCGGTAGCTATAATTCCTGCGGCGATACTTGCAGAAGATAAGTGCATACTGGAAAATGTACCGTCAATCAGTGATGTTGATGTTGCTCTTGAGATACTCTCGAGCATGGGAGCGCAGATAAGAAGGCTGAGCAAGTCGAAGATAGAGGTGGATACGTCAAGAATCAAGGACGGAACGGTACCTTATGAGCTTGCACGCTCCACAAGAGGAAGCAGTTATTTTTTAGGTGCGCTGCTCGGCAGATTCAAGAAGGCGAGCGTGCCGCTCCCGGGTGGGTGTGACCTTGGCAGCAGACCTATTGACCAGCATATCAAGTGCTTTGAGGCGCTTGGTGCAAAGACTGATATAAAGCACGGTATCGTTGACCTTTCGGCTGACAGGCTTATCGGTACGCAGATATATTTCGACAAGGTGACTGTCGGAGGAACGATAAATGCGCTTCTTGCCTGTGCAAAGGCAGAGGGGCTGACTATAATTGAAAATGCCGCCAAGGAGCCTCATATAGTGGACCTTGCGAATTTCCTCAACTCTATGGGTGCGGATATTATGGGCGCAGGTACGGACGTTATAAAGGTGAAGGGCGTTTCACAGCTTCACGGCACAGAGTATTCAGTCATCCCCGACCAGATAGAAGCGGGAACGTTTATGGTGGCTGCGGCGGCTACCTGCGGTGATATTACGCTGAAGAACGTTATACCGAAGCACCTTGAGCCTATTACGGCAAAGCTACGCAAGATAGGCGTTTATGTTGAGATAGAGGACGATACGGATAATGTAAGGGTAGTCGGCAGACCTCATTATGAGGGTACGGATATAAAGACTTCTCCGCATCCGGGATTCCCTACAGATATGCAGCCGCAGATGACAACGCTCCTGGCAATGTCGAACGGTACAAGCATGGTAACGGAGAGCATATTTGATACACGTTTCAAGTATGTTGACGAGCTTCGCAGAATGGGTGCGGATATTACCGTTGACAGCAGAGTAGCGGTAGTAAGAGGCGTGGATCATCTTACGGGCGCTCCGGTAAAGGCGAGCGACCTCAGGGCAGGTGCGGCGCTTATCATTGCAGGCCTTGCGGCACAGGGTACTACGGAAATCGAAGATATTCACCATATTGAGCGTGGATATGAGAATATGGAAATAAAGCTGAGGGAACTTGGCGCTGATATAGTAAAGCGTTATTATCCCGACGACGAAAAGATGAGAAAGGCACTCTGATGGCAAAGGTTGTTCCTGTATGCTCTTCAAGCAAGGGCAACAGCGTTTTTGTCGGTGACAGCACATCGGGCGTACTTGTTGACGCAGGATGCAGTTTCAAGGCGCTGAGGGAAGGTCTGGCACTCTGCGGTATACCGTTTGAGGCGGTGAAGGCTGTGCTTGTGACACACGAGCATATAGACCACACGAAAGCACTCGGACAGATAACGAAAAGAACGTCTGTTCCTGTGTACGCATCGGACGGCACTGCAAGAAAGCTGTTTTCTGACAAGCTGGTAGAGCAGACGGCGGTTATTCATCCGCTGTCGGAAATAAAGAGCGTACCTGTCGATATGGATATTGATTTTTTCCATACACCGCACGACGCTGCGGAAAGCGTAGGGTACACCCTGAAGTTCGGCGAGCATAAGGTCGCCTGCTGTACCGATTTAGGCTATGTTACCGATGAGGTGAGGGATAATCTGCTCGGAAGTGACACGGTATATATAGAGGCAAATTACGATCCTGTGCTGTTAAAGGGAAATCCGAAATATCCGCCGTATCTCAAAACGAGGATCTCGGGGGATCACGGACATCTTTCAAACGGCTGTTCGGCTGAGTTTTGTAAGGAGCTTGTCGCAAAAGGTGCAAGCCGTCTGATACTCGGTCACTTAAGTCAGGAGAACAATTCTCCGAAAATGGCGTATGAGGCTGTGGAGAAAACGCTGAAAACCGCAGGAATGTCATGCGGAGTTGATTTTACCCTTGATGTTGCGCCTGTTGTGACACAGGGAAAATACATAATTATCTGATGAATATGCACTGCATTTTCTGCTTGGTGGTAACTTTGCAGTTGTGCGGTGTTTTATTTTTTTATTACGAAAGGAAAAACTATGGCAGTATATCTTATACTTATGGCACTTGTGCTTGTGCTTGCTTATCCGCTTATCGAGCATAAGCCGAATGTGGTGAAGAAGCTCTGTTATGTTATCGTGACATTCGGGGCAATGTATCTTATAAGCGTATTCAGATACGGACTGGGAAACGATTATTATTCGTATATCTATATTTTCTGGAATATCAAGAATGCACCCGGACTTTCGATATTCAACTACGGGTATGAGCCGGGCTTTACGATCGTCACAAAGCTGATCTCGATGTTTACCGCAGATGTGAATATAATGTATGCGGTGTACGCACTGCTGATACTTATACCTACGGCGTATGCGATATTCCGTTACAGTGAAAATATATGGATGTCAACGATGATGTTCATATCGCTGACGTTCTTCTACTGCTCACTTAGCTTTATCCGTCAGTCGATAGCGTTTGCAATCATACTCTGCGCTTACAGATTTATGAAGGAACGCAATCATTTCATGGTGCTGTTGTTTATTTTCTTAGCGTGTCTGTTCCACAGTACAGTAATAGTGCTGATACCGCTGTATCTGATTGCGGCGTTCATAAAGCCCACAAAGATAACTGTACCGATATATGCGATATTGACAGCGCTTGTATATCTGCTTTCGTGGCCGATACTGCGGCTTGCGGTTGTGATTCTTCCGCAGTACAAGGGCTATCTTGAACTTAACTTTATCACGCAGGGCTATTCACCTGTTTATATTATAGTGCCTGCGATAATCACGGCACTTGCGCTTATCGCACATTTCACGGGATACGGAAAGGCATATCCGAAAGAGTCGGCACTGTTCACAAACTTTGCGATATTCAACTTCATCATATGGTTTATAGCGACAAAGCACTTTGTTATCGAGCGTTTCTCAATGTATCTGTACATTATGATGATAATGTTCATACCGTCAATAGCAAGGTACTATATGAACTGTGCAAAGGTTTATCTTGCACGCAGGAAAAATCCCGATGCTGTGGTTGAATTCGATAAAACGGTTGATGAGGTCATACGTTCCAAGCATCCCGAAAAATATGCAAAGAAGTCTGCCGCCGAACCCAAAAAGGAAAAATCAGTTTCACAGCCCGTACCCGAAAAGGCAGAGCCTGAACTGAGCAATATAGAAAAGGAAAAGCAGAGAATTTTAGCCGAAATCATGGCGGAGGACGGCGACAGCGATATAGTGACAAAGCCGGTTGAAGCTGTGGAAAACAAAAAGCCCGAAAAGCAGAAGAAGTATTCGTCTGTATTCGGAGAGCAGTTTAATGCTGACGAAAGATATATGCCGAAGAACAGGGTATTCAAAAAGAGAAGGAACGGTTTTGTGAACTTCGTTACACGTCCTGTTACGATATTTGCGGCTTTCCTTGTTGTAGTGGTGGGCGCTAACCTGTGGTACAACTATTTCGGCCTTACGGTATCGAAGAAGGGCTTCCACGGAGTTATGCCGTACAAGAGCATTGCTCCGCAGTATACGGAATTCGTGCTTTCAAAAGAAAGCAAGGACGAAAAGAACACTAACCTCAGAAGCGAGGATAATTTCCTTAACTATATGTACAGGCTGAAAGAGGGCGAGAATTTCACTGCCATAATCTCGGCAAGAGGAGATGTGACGGGCGGATATAACGACGGTGCTTTATCGGCTGTAAAGGATCTGGGGCTTGAAAAACTGCTTACGGCTCAGAAAAATCAGCGTTATATTGCGATAATAGAAGGCGGCAAGGTTGTCCGTGAGGAACTGTCGGATGACAGGATCGATACAGGCGTTATTGATGTGCTGGGCTATAAGACACAGATAATCAGCGACGCAGATGAATCGATTGTCAAAATGGGTAACAAGAACTACTCGCTAAACGAGCGTGGAATGAATATCGTGGTGCTTGACAACACAACGAGAAACATTGTTGACAAGGTACGTTTCAAGACATATTACGTTATGCTGTCGGCAACAAGATAAGGGCGGTAACACTTATGAGAATGAGAAGAAAAAAATACCTTGATGAACGTCTTGACGCTTGCGGCAACGTGAATCTCGGCTGGCTTGTGGATTATGCCGCAGAGCAAAGAGGTGAAACACAGCAGAGAACGCTTGATGTGCGGGAGATATTCGGCAATGATAATCCTGTTCATCTTGAGGTAGGCTGTGGAAAAGGCGGCTTTGCGGTTGAAGCGGCAAGGCGTAACCCGGATATTAATTTTATTGCGGTGGAGATGGCAAGAAACGTAATAGTCAGCGCTATGGAGCTTGCGGTAAAGGAAAATCTGCCTAACCTGAAATTTCTTATGGGTAAAGCGGAGTATCTTGAAAAATTCTTCCCCGAAAATTCGGTAGAACGCATTTATCTTAATTTCAGCTGTCCTTATCCTAAGGAAACATATAAAAAGCACCGTCTTACTCACCCTGTATTTCTTGAGATATATAAGCACATACTTATACCGGGCGGTGAGATACATCAGAAAACCGACAATATGAAGCTGTTCGAGTTTTCGATAGAGAATCTGTCACAGTGCGGCTTCAAGCTGAAGAATGTCAGCCTTGATCTGCATAACAGCGGATTTGAAGGAAATATTGTGACGGAGTATGAGAAGAGATTTTCCGAGCAGGGATTTCCGATATATCGCCTTGAGGCAGTAAATCCGACAAAATAGGCTTTACTTTTCGTAAAAAATGGTATATACTGAGTATAAGCAAACGGGGTTTTACCCGGAAAGGATGTTTAGTATGAATAAGGCAATGATATTTTTCGGTATTGCGGCGGCTGTCGGTACGGGGTATATTTTAGCTAAGAAATATATAGATAAAAATCCTGAGGCTGTAGCGGCTGTGAAGGAAAACTGCAGTGATAAGCTCCACAAGGCTTCGGTCTACTGCACGGGCGCAGTAAAGACGGGCAGTGAAAAGCTAACAAAGAGCGTAAACGAGATCGTATCGGCAGGCAAGGAAAAGAGCGCAGAGCTTATGAAGAAGGCGGCTACAACAGGTACGGCTTTCAAAAATGAGATAAACAATCTCAAGGATATGGTAGTGTCGATAAACAGCGGAGTTGATGTTGATATTTCCGATGTTGACGATGATGCGGACAAGAAGAGCTTTTCCTTTACCGAGGACGGAGTGGAGGACGAGATAATCGAATCTCCCGAAGAAGGCTCGGAGGCATTATAAAATACGATAAAGCACGATGAAGTGTCACGGCTGTATTGCTGTGGCACTTTTGCTTTTAATATGTTTTTAATATGTTTTTAAGGAAGTGCGGAGTGATGACGGATATAGAAATAAGGACGGCAACGCCCTTTGACGCAGAAGAACTGCTCGGTATCTATTCTTACTATATAGAAAATACGTCGGTAACGTATGAGATTGATGTGCCGTCTGCAGAGGATTTCAGGCGGAGGATAGAAAAAACGCTGAAGAAATATCCTTACATAGTAGCTGAGCGTGACGGAAGGATAATTGGATATGCCTATGCCGGAGTGTTCAAGGACAGGGCGGCCTATGAGCGTTCTGCCGAAACGTCGATATATGTTGATGTGAATGAAAAGCGTTACGGTACGGGAACAGCGTTATATAGGGAACTTGAAAAAAGGCTTGCGGATATGGGGGTAAGGAATGCGTATGCCTGCATAGCAAGCACGGATAAAGATGATGAGTATCTGAACCACGACAGCATCAGCTTCCACGAAAAGCAGGGGTATACGCTTGTGGGAAAGTTTCATAAATGTGCCGAAAAATTCGGCAGGGAGTATGATATGGTGTGGATGGAGAAGATTATAGGGTAGTGGGCGATGTGTTCACGGTATGCAAAACAGCCTTGCGGGTTTCGCAAGGCTGTTTTTTATAATATAAGAATGGGGTCATATGCCGCAACAGCTGTCGCAGTGGTCGTCCTTTATCTCGCCTACAAAGGGGGTGGGGTCAATGCCCTGTCTTGTGTAGTAGTCGGCAATAGCCGCCTTGATAGCCTGCTCTGCAAGTACGGAGCAGTGGAGCTTTGCCGGAGGCAGACCGTCAAGCGCTTCTACGACCGCTTTATTGGTCAGCTTCAGTGCTTCGGATAAGGGCTTGCCTTTTATCATCTCGGTAGCGATAGAACTTGTGGCGATTGCCGCACCGCAACCGAATGTCTTGAACTTGACATCCTTTATAGTGTTGTCCTCAATCTTAAGGTACATTTTCATTATATCGCCGCACTTTGCGTTGCCGACCTCGCCGACACCGTTTGCATCTTCAATCTCGCCTACGTTTCTGGGGTTGGCGTAGTGATCCATTACCTTTTCAGAATAAATCATCAGTAATACTTCCTTTCGAATAAATCAATGTTTACTTTATTTTGAATGTTTCGCCCTTGACGATGTGATCCCACAGGGGCGACATACTTCTGAGCTTGTTTACAATAACGGGGAGAACCTCGAGCAGTTTGTCTATCTCCTCCTCAGTCGTGTACTCTGACATTGAGATACGCAGTGAGCCGTGCGCTACCTCGTGGGGAAGCCCTATACTCAGAAGAACGTGCGAGGGGTCAAGTGAGCCTGATGTGCAGGCGGAACCGCTCGATGCGGCAATGCCCTGAAGGTCAAGCTGGAGCAGTAAGCTCTCGCCCTCTACGCCCTCAAACGAGAAGTTCAGGTTGCTCGGCATACGCTTTTCTCTGTCGCCGTTTAAATGGACACGGTCAATCTTCATTATCTCGTTATATATCCTGTCGCTGAATTTTTTCAGCTTTTCGTTCTTGGAATCTATACCGTTTACGGCATCTGTTATAGCTACGCCGAGTCCTACTATAGCAGGAACGTTTTCTGTGCCGGCACGTCTGCCTCTTTCCTGAGCGCCTCCGTCAATAAGGGGAGGAAGGCGGTATTTCTTGTTTACATAAAGAACACCGCAGCCCTTCTGTGCGTGTATCTTATGACCGCTGAGGGAGAGCATATCTATATTCTGCTCTTTTACGTTGATGTGGACGTTGCCGATAGCCTGTACTGCGTCTGTGTGGAAGATGACACCCTTTTGCTTACACAGCTCGCCGATCTCGGCGATGGGCTGTATCGTGCCTATCTCGTTGTTGGCGTACATTATCGTGACAAGGGCTGTATCGGGGCGGATTGCGTTTGCTACGTCCTCGACTTTAACTATGCCGTTTGAATAAACGGGAAGGTAGGTTATTTCAAAGCCCTCCTTCTTCAGAGAATCCATTGTGTGCAGAACCGCATGATGCTCGAATACAGAAGTGATTATGTGCTTCTTGCCTTTTAGCGCCATCATTTTTGCGGTGCTTTTTATCGCCCAGTTGTCACTCTCACTGCCGCAGCTTGTGAAATAAACCTCGCTGTCCTCACAGCCGAGCGCCTGTGCGACCTGATGTCTTGCCTTGTTTACGGCTATTGCGGAATTTCTTCCGAGAGTGTAGATAGAGGAGGGGTTGCCGTATTCCTCCGTAAGATAGGGCAGCATAGCGTTGAGAACGTTATCGCTTATCTTTGTGGTAGCCGCATTGTCAAGGTATATCGTTGTTTTAAGCATTTATACTATCGTTCCTTTCTTCCTGCTTTATGCTAAATGCCGTTTAACGCACTGTAAAGGGATGCGTTAAAGACGACAGATTTAGTCCGATTTATATTATACACCTGATAGCCTACAAAATCAATAGGTTTAATAAAATTTTTTTAAACTTAAAAAGAACAAAATTAGCAGCTTGTAGAAATAGTCTTTTGCTTAATGTGCTTCTGTTATGTCATTCAGCTTCGGCTACGATAGTAGACTACTGATAGTTCTTTTTGTCGGACAGCACTTCTCGGGTTCGCTATTCAAATCAATACACTTGTCAATATTAACGAGGGAAAGAACCAAAGAGACTAGGGCAAGGGACTTGACAGCCCAGTGAAGCAAAGCGAAACGTCCGAGTGCTTGCGTAAGCAAGACTCAGCCCTATACTCTTAGGTTCTCTCCCTCGTGGCTCCCTCTTTCCTTACTCACACCCCCACCCCGTCAGGGTGTTGGCTAAACTCGAATAACCACCTGAACATTGTATATCCTGTTAATGCAGGGACGCTTAACGCTACACGTCCGCATATTAGTACATATATCTCAGGTTAGTGGCGTTTTTTTGAAAGGTAAATGTCAGTGCAGTTGCACAGATACACTCACAAAATTATTAATACCTTGTTGGTACGGAAGCTGTTTTAAGCAGTGTTGGTAATACATTTCATTATACTGTTTTAATAATCGGTTTTTCGACAGTCTGTTTTATATTAAATAAATAACAAAAATTTTTTTTAGAGATTAAAAAATTTTTGTCGGGAGGTCGGGGATGGCCTTTGTGCATATTGCCAAATGGAAATGATTTTCCAGATGAAAAAACATTCCGGCTTAGACGGAATACTTTACCGCTTAGATGAAAAAATTGTGGCTTAGGTGAAAATTGTCCTGCTCTCAGCGAATTTACAAAAATTTCAAATTGGCGAATATGAAATTTTTGTAGAAAAATTTTTGAGCATAAAGTCAATTGCAAAGCCAAATTATGTGTGATATAATAAGCCTCACAAGGACAAAAATGTTCTTGAATTTAAAATCTTGAGGAGGTATGGATATGATTATAATCCATAATTCAGCTTTGGCAATTGAAAGGTTTATCGCCAATTCAGAAAACGAACAGACAAGCAATGAGCTTGCCGATGTAGTTCACGGTGTGGTTGCGGGAACGGAATCCGCCGACATACTTATGCTGATTCTGATGATTTTTCTCATCAGGTACGACGATAAGCGTATTGATCAGATGGCTGACATGACAGATAATGCAGAGGCATTCTTTGTCAGAAAGCCGGATGTACCTCGTGCCGATGACGATAACACTGACGGCTGCGAACACGAAAACACGGTAAATCAGCTTATCGAAGTCATGTGTTCGTACATGAGAACATTCACAAGTCAGAATACTATAATGTCGTGCCTGAGAATACTCCGTTTCTGCGGGGTATCGCAGGTAGAACTCTACCGTGTGCTGATGACTGCCGCCGAAAGAGATTACAGTGAGGTTGTCCGTTATATCACTGAGCAGGAAAGCTTCAAGGACGACACCACTGCGGATTACGGTGAGGATACACTGGAGAACCCTCATTATATAAAGAGAGTTTCCGCTTCTCACGCCGCTGTTATCGCCGGTCTTACCTGCAATAAGAACGTGCTTGATTATATCACTGATTGCGGTGAGGCTTTCACCCGTGAAAAAGACCCGCTCGTGCTGAAGGATATTATGGGAGCTGTTCGTTATATCACCCGTGATACTGATGACGGAACGTTTGATATAGCCACCTATAATATAATCCCGACACCTTATACGGCGGATGCAAACAGTATCAGGTATGCCGAGATGGCGATGACGGCAATATACAACATTGCAGGCTATTATGGCATCGACACAAAAACGTTCCTGCTGAGAAACACCAACTTTTTCTCATACGATAATGATTACAGAAATGTCCGTGACGGAAAGATAATCGTTGCGCATGACAATTATGCGGCAAGCGACAGTGCGATGCTGAAAGCTATGTGCCTTGAGAGAATGAATCTCCCTCTGAACGATCTTTCCTCAATACTGAAGCTGAGCGATCCGTATAAGTATGTAAATGTATACGCAAGAAACGCAGAGCCGTACTCGGTAATCGTATTGTCGGATTGTAATGCACTTCCTTGCAATATGATGCCCGTAAACAGCTTCGGCGGTATAAAGATGCTTGATTACATTGCATTTCTGAAGGTGCTTGCGGATGCGGCAAAGGTAAGGCTGTGCCTTGTCCTTGATATGCCGTACTCAGAGGTCAGCAAGAAAATAGAGGAGGAACTGAGCGATTATTATCTGATAAAGTATAACGACGATGCGGAGCTGACTTTCGGAGGTGCGATATGAAATCAAAACCGATAGAAACATCTGAAGCGCTTGACAAGGCGCTTGAAGAAATCAAGAAGTGCGAGGAAAAAGAGCAGATGAACGATGAGATGAATGATAAGATGAGCGATGAGATGAATAACGAGGTGAATAATATGGATGAAATGAACGAACAGGAGCTGAATGATTTCTTCGGTGATGATACCGACAGCTTCACCGATACGCAGACAGGAGAGTTCAAGCCGGACAGAAGATTCTGCGAAGTTGCAGAAAGCAGTCTCTCGAATAGCGGCGGAAAAGCATCGGCTATGGCAAGCATCACATCCGCAGAATTATACGGAGAACGTATATCGGCTGAAGGATTACAGCTTTTGATTACAGCGTACCAGCTGGGTATAGCGGACAGCTTGTCGGCCGGAATGACAGCTGAAACGGTGGCAGGACATATAGCCTGCATGCCCGATGATATGATGTTCCGCTCGGATGACGCAGAGGACTCTGTAATCGCTATGATCAAGGCAGGACAGCCTGTGATAGCGGCGGCAATAACAAAGAGGATATGTGCAGTGGAGAGCAGGTCGATTATGCTTATTGCAAATGACGATGAAACGCAGAATTATCCTATAGAGATGTTTGCTGTCACAGCCGAAAACAAGGACAGCTATTTCGGCGGATACATAAGAACCGCTCCTTTACGCAGACTTGTAAGGCTTTTCAGCCGTATCATAAAAATCAAGGCATGGGACTATTTTGACATTATTACCGATTTCGGCAAGAATAAACGCTACTTCATGCCGCTTATGTACTGTATGTATGTCAGATATTCAAGAAGCGGAAATCCGGATGAAATGACTGCTTACTACAGAAGATGCAGTGTGTCGTCGGTACTGCTCAGCGATGATGAAATTATTGAGAGCGTGGTATCCTTGCTCGGCGAAAACGCAAGGTATGCAAGGGACGAGGGTAGTTTTGCATCATTCGTTGATTTCTATCACAGCAGGGATAATTCTCCGGATACAGACTTTTTAAGTTTTATCGGACAAGCAGACGGCTTCAGCTATGCTAACGCCGATAATCACGACTTTTTCCGCAGACTGTGCGATGAAAGCGACTGATAGCCGGCAGTCTGTCGGTTCTCTGAAGCCGAAAACGTAACCGTCCGACCGACAGAGCGTTTTGCCGTTGCTCGATGCTCTGCGGTCAGGGGTTACGGATGATAATATTTTCCATTGACGGAGGCGACTATATGTTTCTGAAAGATAGCTTTCCCTCGCTGAGAGATGCACACATAAACTTTGGCAAGGCTGAGTTTGACAGCCTTGCGAAAGAACTTGAGAGCAGGGATCGTTTTAAAAATGTAAGCTGTTATGCGAACAATATCCGCTGTAATGTAAGGAGCTTTGAACAGACGTATAAGCGTGTGAACCATATCCTTATAAGCGGTTATGATATGATTGATATGCTGGCGTCTGTGACGGTTATTTCAAAGGCACTGTCGGACAATTTTGATATTCCGCTTACACGAAGGATAGAAAATGCAGAGAATGAAGACTATGTTATTCCTGAATCTGTCTTTTTCGGTCTGAACGGTTTTTCAAAGTCTGAAAACGAATCCGGCGGTGTGTCGGATGATGAATACGATAAGTATTTCGGCGATGAAGACGATGAAGCTGAAGAATACGAAGAATACGAAGAAGCCGAAGAATATTACGATGATGGGTTCGATGACAAATACGGCTTTGAGGATTTTGAATGTTGTCTGCCGGAATATGAGCTGTATGAAAAGCCGGATAATGAAGCAGATGACGAAGCAGATAATGAAGCGGATGAAGCAGATATTCACTGTGATGAAAAACTGCCGATCGATATAATGTATTTCGTAATGATGGCCGAAAATGCTTCTTCGGTGAAGAAGAACGTAGACATAATCGATCGGTATGGCAATAGAATAATATTTGTGCTGGTAAAGAAGGATCCGGACCATATGCGGCTGGATAATATGCAGGCCGATGGTTGCAAAGTGACAGCGGAATCTATGTTCTTTGACCATATAGACATTCCTGCCGACAGCACAGAGTATCTGGCAGATGTGATAGAGAAGCAGTTTGAGGAAAACCATCTTTCGTATGCTTCGGTAAAGCCATACATAGAAAAGTTTGCCGCCGCCGAAAACGTTTATGATGAATACACCGCATACAAAGCGGCAAGATATGTAATATCAAAGCATTACGAAAATTCGCCGCCGACGGACTGCACGCTTAAAGCGGAGGATTTTCCGAATCTGATAATACACGATAAAACGAATCTTCCGTGCTGTGCATCCGCACAGAAATTGATCGGCGTGAAAAAGCAGATTGATACAGTGTGCCGTCAGGTAAGATGTATGAAGTATGACAAGATGCGTATGAACAAGATAAGGTTTTCGCCTGTCGGTACTGCGTACAATATGGCTTTTACAGGACCTCCGGGAACGGCCAAGACCACAGTTGCAAGAATGTTTGCGGATATGCTTGCAAAAGAGGGCTTTATTTCGGCAGGCAATTTTACCGAGTGCAGAAAGTCGGATATAGTAGGCGGATATGTCGGGCATACCGCACGCAAATGCGATAGTCTGTTCAGCGACCTTGCGGAAAAGGGCGGAGGGGTGCTGTTGTTTGATGAAATATATACCCTGTCGGAAAAGGACGCACAGTCGCAGTTTGATATAGAGGCTATCAACTGTATAGTTCAGAATATCGAGAATTATCGCTCATCGGTATACTGCATATTTGCGGGATATGAGGACAAGATGGAGGTGTTCTTTGAGTCAAATCCGGGCATGGCATCAAGAATAGGTATCAGGGTAAAATTTGACGGATACGACAACTCAACGCTTTGCGATATATTCGGCAGTTTTCTGGAACAGGAAAAATACGTCCTCAGCGAAAACTGCGATGATATTTTATACGATTGCTTTGATGAAATGAGAAACCGACAGGGATGTAATTTCGGAAACGCAAGAGAGGCGAGAAATCTCTTTGACAATGTGAAGCGTGTCATGGCCGAAAGAGTAGATACGAATGCGGCTCTTGAGGATGATTTTACTTTTGTGTTTCGCAGTGATGTAAAAAAGGCTATAGATATGTCGATAGAAGCGTTATGTACTGCGGCACTTCACAGCGACAGCGACGGTAATGATGAAAAGGACATTCAGCCCGAAGAAAATTTGCACCGCTGTGGTTTTATACTGTGAATAAATGCAGAAAAATCCCCCGAAGCGAGCGGTTGAACGCTTGCCCCGGGGGACTTTATATTATGAGGTTATCTGCAAATGCAAAGGTCGGATTATTCGATTGCAATCACGTTATTGCCTTCGACCTGAGGTGCGGCTTTCGGAACGGATACCTTTAAGATACCGTCTTCAAACTTTGCGTTTACGTCCTTTGCCTGTACGCCGTCGCCTACA
>ERZ791903.1522-NODE-1522-length-21637-cov-6.562830_pt1 | contig 21637 bp, 23 predicted proteins | sample MGYA00510148_ERZ791903 | MGnify/ENA primary metagenome ERZ791903 (study PRJEB30046, sample SAMN00792080) | human gut metagenome | study: EMG produced TPA metagenomics assembly of the A metagenome-wide association study of gut microbiota in type 2...
CCACAGCGCCGCGCAGACGCCTCCACGGCCACGCACAGCGCCGCAAGGTACTGTGACGGGCCCCTCTGGCCTGCGGTGCTGGCGAGCCCAAAAAACGCGCAGCCGGGAAAAATTTTTTTCGGGCCGTTTCGTTTCGCCCGAGCGGCAGAAAGGAGGGAACGCCATGCCGAACCCAACCAACAACAAGCTCGTCGACAGCAAGACCATCGCGGCCCTGTTCGACATGACGCCCCGCCGAGTGCAGCAGCTCACCAAGGATGGCGTCATCGCCGCGGTCAAGGAAGGCAACGCCAACCGCTATGACCTGCTGCCGACGATCCAGAGGTACATCCGATACCTGACGGCCAAGGCCAACGGCCGGGAGCCGTCGAAGAAGGACAGCGAGATCGAGGGCCGACGTCTGGAGGCTGAGGCTGACCTCAAGCGCAGCAAGGCAGACATCGCCGCCCTCCAGCTCAGTGAGCTCGAGGGCAACATGCACCGCAGCGAGGACGTCGAGGCTGTGATGACCGACCTCGTCTACAATATCAGGTCGATGCTCGTGGCCCTGCCGGGCCGTCTGGCCGTCGACGTCACCGGCGCAGCAACACCCGCCGAGGCGTCTGAGATCATCCGCACAGAGGTCTACAAGATCCTGACGGAGCTGGCCGGTTATAAATACGATCCCGAGGTGTACGCCCGGCGAGTAAGGGATCGGGAAGGCTGGAGCGAGCAGCTCGCCGATGACGCGGACGACTAAAAAAGCCGCCGCGAAGCTCAATACCGCCATCGCCGGAGCGGTCAAACGCTTCGCCCCGCCTGAGAGCCTGACCGTGGACGAGTGGGCCGACAAGCACCGCCGCCTCTCCCCGGAAAGCTCAGCCGAGGCCGGCCCGTGGCGTACCAAGCGCACCCCGTACCTCGAGGAGCCCATGCGGGCCTTTACGGATCCGAAGGTGCACAAAATAGTCATGGTGGCCGCCTCTCAGGTCGGCAAGTCTGAGCTCGAGCTCAACATCATCGGCTACATCATCGACCAAGACCCCGGCAGCATCCTCTACGTCCACCCGACCATCGACGACGCCCGGAAGTTCAGCCGCCTCCGCGTGGCCCCTATGATCCGCGACAGCAAGCCCCTGAAGGCGAAGGTGCACGACGTCAAGGCTAAGGACAGTGGCAACACAATCCTCCAGAAGTCGTTCCCGGGCGGGATGCTCACCCTGACCGGCTCCAACAGCGCCTCGGCTCTGGCCTCCACGCCTGCCCGCTATATCATCGGCGACGAGCGCGACCGCTGGGCGACCAGCGCCGGCACCGAGGGCGACCCGTGGGCGCTGGCCGAAGCACGTCAGGCCACATTCTACAACGCCAAGGCGGTCGAGGTCTCCACCCCGACCATCAAGGGCAACAGCAACATCGAAACGAGTTTTTACCAAGGCACGCAGGAACGCTGGTGCCACCGCTGCCCCGAGTGCGGGGAGTACAGCGAGATCGTGTTCGACAATATTCACTTCGACCCGGAGGTCAAGAGGATCCGCGGGAAAAAGTCGTGGAGCCTCAAGAGCGGCGTCTCGTGGAGCTGCCCGGCGTGCGGCTGCCTGATCCCCGAGGACACCATGCGAAAGCAGCCTGCCAAGTGGATCGCCGACAACCCGGACGCCTACAAGAAGGGCGTCCGTTCTTTTTGGCTCAATGCCTTCTCGAGCCCGTGGACTCCGTGGGAGAAAATCGTCCTCAAGTTCCTCGACGCCAAGGATGACCCGCAGCGCCTCAAGGTCGTCTACAACACCCTGCTCGGCCAACTGTGGGAAGATCGCGGCGACCTCGAGGACGAGGACACCATGCTCGCCCGCCGTGAGGACTACGGCACCCGCCCGGACGGCACCCCTGTGGAGCTGCCTGACGGCGTGCTCGTGCTGACCTGCGGCGTCGACACTCAGGACAACCGCCTCGAATACGAGGTAGTCGGCCACGGGAAGTACGGCGAGACGTGGGGCGTCGTCAAGGGCTACATCATGGGCCTGCCAGACACCCCAGAGGTCTGGCAGCGACTCGACGACGTGGTCGACCACGTCTACAAGTTCAAAAACGGCCGCGGCCTGAAGATCTCCATCACCTGCGTCGACTCCGGCGGCCACTTCACCCAAGAGGTCTATGAGGCGTGCCGGGCCCGCGTCGGCAAGCGCGTCTTTGCCATCAAGGGCAAGGGCGGCGACGGCATCCCCTTCGTCTCACCCCCGAGCAAGGTGCCGATCCGCGACAACAAGCGGATCACCTGCTGGCTCTACACCATCGGCGTCGACGCCGGCAAGGCGACGATCATGGCTAATCTGAAGGTGCAGGAGCCCGGGCCAAAATACTGCCATTTCAACCGGCACCCCGACGCCGGTTATGACCTCAATTTCTTCAACGGGCTCCTCTCCGAGAAGCTGGTGCTCACGCACACGCGCCGCGGCGACCGCTGGGCATGGGAGAAGCTGCCCGGGCACAACCGCAACGAGGCCCTCGACTGCCGCGACTACGCCAACGCCGGCCTCAAGATCATCAACCCCGACATGGACGCCATCGAGCGCCGCCTGCAAGGGCTGGAGGAAAAACCGAAGGCCCCGCAGCAGCGACGGCAGCGGCAACGGCACAACCGGGCCGACGCCTTCGACGACTGGTAAGGAGGACACACCACAATGAGAAAGACCCGCAAACAAATCGAGTACCAGCTCTCCATCAAGAGGAACCGGCTGGAGCTCTACCTGAAGCGAGAGGCCGAGATGCTGGACGGAGGCGTCCAGAGCTACGGCATCGGCTCGCGCAATCTGGCCCGCTACAACACCGACCTCGGATCCATCCGGGCCGCCATCAAACAGCTCGAGGCAGACATCGAAGCCCTCGAGGCCGCACTGAACGGCGAGAAGCCGCGAAAAGCTGTGGGAGTAGTGCCCCGAGACTGGTGAAAGAAGCCCCGAAAGGGGCTTTTTTCATAGGCCGACGCCGGGAGTTTTCGCTCCTTTTCTCCCGACTCGGCCATCTTCACCATGAAGGAGGTGAGCACCATCAGCAAAAGAAAAAGCAGAAGCCGCCCACAGAACAGGCGGCAGCAGCCGCGCCCTGTGAATAAGGGCTACGGCGACGCCGGCGCGAGCTGGCACAAGAAGGCGACCAAGGGCTTCAGAGCTATGAGCGGCAGCCCGAAGGAGGACATCGACGCCAACAACTACACCCTGCGGCAGCGTGCCCGGATGCTTTACATGGCGGCCCCGATCGCCACCTCTGCCATCCGCACCAACCGCACCAACGTCGTCGGCATCGGCCTCCAGCTCAAGAGCCGGATCGACCGCGAGGCGCTCGGCATGACGCAGGAGGCCGCTGACGCATGGCAGGCTCAGGCCGAGCGTGAGTTCGCTCTCTGGTCTGAGAACAAAAGGGCGTGCGACGCCACCGGCGTCAACAACTTCGCAGCCATGCAGCAGCTCGCACTCTCCTCGTGGCTGGTCAGCGGCGACGTGTTCGCCGTCGTGAAGCAGTACGAGCCGACGCCGCTCACGCCCTACTCGCTACGCCTGCACCTGATCGAGGCCGACCGAGTCGCCACGCCAACGACCTCCGGCATCATCACCCCGATGCTGCTGACCACCGGCAAGGCGGCCAACGGCAACACCATCTACGACGGCGTCGAGGTGAACGACGACGGCCAGATCGAGGCGTACCACATCCGCAGCACCTACCCCTTCGAGCTCGGCAGCACGACGACGACGTGGGCCCGTGTTCAGGCATACGGCGAGCGGACTGGCCTGCCGAACATCCTGCACGTCATGGAGAGCGAGCGCCCGGATCAATACCGCGGCGTCAGCTATCTCGCGCAGGTCATCGAGCCCCTGCTCCAGCTTCGCCGCTACACCGAGAGCGAGCTGGCTGCGGCGGTCGTCGAGTCGTTTTTCACGGCCTTCATCAAGACCGAGGCGGGCGCCGGCGACAACCCGTTCAACGAGGTCGGGAGCAGCCTGCCGGAGGTGAGCCGAGATCCTAATGAGTACGAGATGGGCCCCGGCCAGATCAACATCATGGAGCCCGGCGAGGACGTGACCTTTGCAGACCCCAAGCGGCCAGCCAGTGGCTTCAACACATTCCTGCGCGCCATCTGTGAACAGGTGGGCGCGGCACTCGAGATCCCGGCCGACCTTCTGCTCAAGAGCTTCAACAGCTCGTACAGCGCCAGCCGCGCCGCCCTGATGGAGGCGTGGAAGGCGTTCCGCATGAGGCGCAAGTGGTTTGTCGATGACTTCTGCACGCCGGTATATGAGATCTGGCTCTCTGAAGCCGTCGCCCGCGGCCGCATCAGCGCCCCGGGCTTCTTCGCAGATCCGGCGATCCGCGCCGCATACCTCGGCGCCGAGTGGATCGGCCCCTCTCAGGGACAGCTCGACCCGACGAAGGAGATCACGGCCGAGATCCTCGCCATCGGCGAAGGCATCACGACCAGAGAACAGGCGACCATCCGACTCAACGGCGGTCAGTGGGACGCCAACGTCGACCAGCTCACTCGGGAAAACGAGAAGCTGCGCGCAGCGCAGGGGCAGGTCGACCAGAGCACAGCGGCCAGCGGCACGATCTCCGCAGCTCTGCGGGAGGCGATCGTCGCCGAGGCCATCAAAAGCATCAAGGAAGGAGACAAGCATGAGAACGCATAACACTCCCCGGCTCTGCGCCGGGCCTCAGACTGCGGGCACGCCGATCAAGTTCTGGAACGTCGCCAGCATCGGCGACGACGAGGGCGAGATCACCCTCTACGGCGACGTCGTGAGCCGTCAGCCTGTGGACTGGTGGACGGGCGAGCCCGAGCCCGGCCTCTACATCGCGCCCGAGAGCTTCATGGAGGATCTCGCGGCCGTCAAGGGCAAGAGCAACATCACCATCAAGATCAATAGCTGCGGCGGCGACCTCTACACCGGCATCGCCATCCACAACGCCATCAAGGGCCTGACCGGCCACAAGGTCGTCGTCGTGGAAGGCATCGCGGCCAGCGCGGCCAGCGTCATCGCCTGCGCGGGCGACGAGGTACAGGTCTATCCCGGCAGCATGGTGATGATCCACGGCGTCGCCGGGCTGCTCTACGACTACTACACCCTCGCAGACCTGAAGAAGCTCCAGAAGGACTTCGACGCGAGCGAGCGGGCCATCGCGGAGATCTACCACGCCAAGACCGGCCTCGAGGTCGACCAGCTCCGCAGCATGATGACCCGCGAGACGTGGATGGTCGGACAGGAGGCCATTGACAACGGCTTTGCCGACACCCTGCTCACAGACGAAGGCCCCGACGTCGCCCTGAGCGCCGACAAGAAGGTGCTCCTCGTCGCCGGCATCCGGCACGACGTCAAGGGCTTCAGACACATCCCGGGGACGATCCCCATCGACAACAGCATCCACGCCGCCCCTGCGGCTGGAAATAAACACGCGGCCGCCAAAAACGACGGCCCCAAGAAGGAGGACAACAAGACCATGACCCTCGAAGAAATGAGAGCACAGCACCCCGACGTCGTGGCTCAGATCGAGCAGCAGGCGGCCGAAACTGCCAGAACGCAGGAGCGCGCCCGCATCGAGGCCATCGACAGCATCGCCGCAAGTGTGGGCGACGCGCAGCTCGTCAGGGACGCCAAGTACGGCGAGACCCCCTGCACCGCTGAGCAGCTCGCGCTCAAGGCTATGCAGAAGCAGGCGGCCCTCGGTGCCAAGCACCTGAAGGACGCCAAGGCTGACAACGACGAGTCCGGCGCTGCCGGCGTCGGCGCTGCCCCTAACGGCGGCGAGGAAGGCAGCGAAAGCGACGACAAGGCAAAGGTGGACGCCATCGTCGGCCTCTACAACTCCACCAAGTCTCAGAACGGAGGTAAGAAGTAATGAGCAAGAGACTGGACGAAAACCTCGGCAGCGTCGGCTATGATGGCCTGATCGTTGCCAACGAGCCCGTCGCTGACGTGTTCACCGTGACCATCCGCAAGGAGGCCACCGCCGCAGCCACCTATAAGCGCGGCACCGTGCTGGCCCTGTCTGCCGGCACCGCCGGCGACGGCAATCTGGTGATCCTCGGCTCCACCGCGACCACCAGCGAAACCCTGACCGCCAACTGCATCCTCGCCGAGGACGTGGAAGTCGGCACCACCGCGGACGTGACCGTGCTGGCCTACCGCACCGGCCACTTCGCCCGCAACAAGCTGGCCGTCGCAAGCGGCTACACCCTGAAGGCGACCGACGAGGAGGAGCTGCGCAAGGCTGGCATCCTGCTCTCCGACGCCATCGAATACTAAGAGAAGGAGGACAACAAAATGCCTTTTAACTTCTACGACACCCACACGCTGCTCATGGCCGTGCAGCAGCTCACCCCTGCTGCGACCTTCCTGCGTGACCGCTACTTCCCCACCAACGACGCGAGCGACATCTTCGCCACCGACGACGTGCTCGTCGAGTTCCGTGACGGCAGCAAGAAGCTGGCGCCCTTCGTGGCCCCTCGCAAGGGCGGCGTCACCGTCCTGCGCGCCGGCTACAATATGGAACGCTACACCCCGCCCTTCGTGGCTCCCCGTCGCGTCCTGACCCTCGACGAGCTGCGCAAGCGTGGCTTCGGCGAGGCTCTCTACTCTCAGCTCACCCCTGAGCAGCGCCAGCAGACCCTCATCCTGCGCGACGCTGACGAGCTGGGCGAGCTCATCACCAACCGCGAAGAAGCAATGGCCGCCGAGACCATGCTGACCAACGGCTGCGTGATGAAGCACATCGCCGACGACGCCGACAAGGCCGACGAGATGGAGATCCGTTTCTACTCCGAGGCCAGCAACCCCGCGACCTACACCCCGACGGCCAAGTGGGACGCCACCGGCGGCAAGATCCTGAAGGATCTGGAGGCCATGATCCGTATGCTGACCAAGCGCGGCCTCCGCGCTTCTGATCTGGTCTGCTCCCCGGACGTGGCTGACACCATCATCAACGACGCAGCCGTGCAGAAGCTCCTCGACAACCGCCGCATCGAGATCGGCAACGTGGAGCCTGAGCTGCTGCCTGACGGCGCTGCCATCGTGGCCCGCCTGAACGTCCTCGGCCGCATCATCAGCGTCATCTCCTACGACCTGACCTACACCGACGACGAGGGCAACGACAAGCTCTACATCCCGTCCGGCAAGTGCGTCCTCACCGCTCCCGGCGCTGGCCGCACCGCCTACGGCGCCGTCTCTCAGGTCGAGCAGAGCGACGGCGAGTTCCACACCTACGCCGGCCGCCGCGTGCCGAAGTATGTGAGCAGCGCCGAAGGCAACAGCCGCACGCTGACCATCTCCAGCCGCCCGCTGATGATCCCCAACAACAAGAACCCGTTCATCGTTGCGGACGTCCTGACGGACTGAGCGCAGCAGAAAGGAGCAGAGCATGATCCAGATCATCAAGGGCACCTTCGGCTACTATAACGGCCGCAAGGTGATCCCCATCACTGAAGCAGACGGCCCTCAGAAGTTCGACGACGAGCTGGAGGCCCGTCTGGTGAAGGAAGGCGTCGCCAAGTACATCGGCGAGCTGGGCGAGACTGCCGAGCAGCCCGCACCCGCTCCCGGCGACGACGCCGACGAGCCTGCCAGCACCAACACCGCGGCCGACGAGGCCCCTGAGTACAACGAGGACATGAAGCTCGACGAGCTGAAGGAAGTGGCCACGCGCTATGGCGTGGACGCCTCTGCTATGCGCAAGAAGGCCGACGTCATCGCTGCCATCGAGGCCACCAAGGCCGAGCAGCCTGATGACGGCGCCGACGACGAGGAGCCCCCTCAGATCGGCGCCGCCGATCCCGTCTGATGGCCTTCAGCTTCAAGGCGATGGTCGAGGCTGACCGTCGGCGCACGTTTCTCAATCTCGACGAGTTCGGTGAGAAGCACACCGTCGAAGGCAGAGCCATCGCCGCCGTGCTGGACGACAACGCCCTGAAGGAACGCCAAGGGGGGCAAGAGCTGAGCGTCGCGGAGTCCTCTCTGCTGCTTTATGCGGCGGTCGAGGATCTGCCCGCTCGGCGCCCGGCGGGCGAAGGGCTCAACGTCGACGGCCGCGAGTACATCGTCAACGACTGGAGCGAGGACATGGGGATCGCCACCGTGGCCCTCGGCCAGACTGTCACCATGTAGGAGGTGCCCCATGTCCATCGTCAACAGCATCGAAACCGTCCGGGACTGGCTGACCGCCGAGGTCTGCCCTCTGGTCAAGCTGAAGCTCCCCGACGACAACGCAACGGACGCCTCCTACCCATACAAGCTGGTAAACCCGGCCGCGTTCTCGCTTTTCGTACCATCGAAGGACAGGACGCCCCCGAACATCGCCGCGCCGATCCCGTCGGTCTGCGTGCAGATCGTTCAGGGCGACGACGACCTGCTCCAGAGTGCCCGAGACATCAAGATCCGGCTCTGCTTCTCAGCGTGGGATCCCGGCTACCACGGGCCCGACATCTTCAAGCCGAAGGGCGACGGCAGCGGCACCTACATCCAGCAATACAACGAGGCGGCGGCCTCCTACTTCGTGAAGAACGGAGAGGGCTGGCGTGACGCATGGAATTTTGTGGACACAGCCCTCCGGCTGATTGAAAATGCCGAGTACCTCGGCGACCTCCGCGTCATCAAGGAGAAGGGCATCACCTTCGGCCCCGTCGCGGAGCAAGACGCCGTCCCCGACTTCTACCCGTACTGGTTTGCATGGGCTGAGTTCTCCGTCGAGGAGGCCCTGACCCGCAACCCGAAAAGCTACCAACACCTGCTTTAAGGGCAGCCACTCGGCTGCTCTAATTTCATGCAAAGGAGGATAAGCAGATGGCAAACGAATACCTCTACGGCGCCTACGGCCACATCGGCGAGACCGTGGCACAGAGCGCCGTGCAGGCGGGCACCACGCCGGTCTATATCGGCACGGCACCCGTCAACCTCGTGCGCGACTTCGGCAAGGCCGGCGTCATCAACGCGCCGATCAAGATCACCAGTCTGGTCGACGCGCAGAAGAAGATCGGCTACTCGTCCGACTGGGGCACCTTTACCCTGTGCGAGGCCGTGTACGCGCATTTCAACAACACCCTCGGGAACATCGGCCCGATCTACGTCATCAATGTGCTCGACCCCTCCGCGGGCAAGCACCGCAAGGAGACGGCCACTACCAAGACCCTCACCTTCACCGGCGGCCGCGCCGAGTTCGCCAGCGACAAGATCATCCTCGACACCCTGACCATCGCAAAGAATGACAGCGGCAACTACGTCGAGGGCACCGACTACGCTGTGGACTATAACTTCACCAAGGGTACGGTCATCATCACCAGCCTGAAGGACGACGCGCAGCTCGCCGGCAGCCTGACGGCCAGCTTCAGCGAGGTGGACGACTCTGAGATCGCAGACAGCGACATCATCGGCGGCGTCACCTCCTCCGGCGAGTACAGCGGCCTGAGCGCGATCGCGCTGCTCTACCCCGAGCAGTTCGCGGTCTGCAATCTGATCGCGGCCCCCGGCTGGAGTCACAGCCCTGCCGTCTACAACGCCATGCTGACGACCTGCAAGAAGATCAACGGCCACTGGGACGCCTTCGTCGTGGCCGACCTGCCCCTCGTGGACAGCACCGCGCAGGCGGTCGACACGATCACCAAGGCGATCGCATGGAAGAAGGCCAACGCCTTCACCGGCGAGCGCTCTAAGGTCTACTGGCCGCAGGCTGTGGACAACCTCGGCAACGTGTTCCACCTGAGCACGCTGGCCGTGGTCGAGCTCATGCGCGCCGACTTCAGCCACAACAGCGTCCCGATGGAGACCTGCGGCAACAAGGCGATCCCCGTCATCAAGCAGTATTTCGGCGCCAATGCGAAAAACCGCGGCTTCGACCAGCAGAGCGGCAAGGAGCTGACGCAGAACGGCATCAGCACCGCCGTGGCATGGGGCGGCGAATGGGTACTGTGGGGCGACCATACGGCTGCCTACACCTACGGCGCAGACGTGGATCCCCGCGCGATCTTCGACGTCTCCATGCGGATGCTCATGCACATCACCAACGACTTCCAGCGCGAGTGGAGCCCGGAGATCGACGATCCCATGACCCGCGCGCTGAAGGATCGCATCATCAACCGCGAGCAGGAGAAGCTCGACGGCTATGTCAGCATGGGCGCGCTGCTCGGATCCCCCGTGATCCTGTTCCTCGAGAGCGAGAACAGCACCACCGACGTGATGAATGGCGACTTCCGCTGGGACATCGCCGTCACCCCGACCCCGCCCCTCAAGTCTGCGAGCGTCTACGTCGCCTACACCGACGCGGGCTTCTCCGTCTACTACGAAGGAGGTGACGAGTAATGGCAAACCTGTGGCTCGACCTGAAGGGCCCCATCCTCGCCGATACCGTCTATGTGGACGGCGTTCTCGCCGCCAAGGACGTGACCATCGCCCTGCCTCCCGTCAACCTTGTGACGGCTGACTTCAAGGCGATGGGAACCTACACGGCGCCGCTGCCCGGCCAGATCGAGGCGATGGAGGCGTCCATCACCAAGATCGGCATTGACCTCGGCCTGCGCAGCCTCGTCAAGCTGACGAGCAAGACCATCGAGATCCGCTGGGCGCAGGACGTCAAGCTCTCCGACGGCTCCACCAAGACCGAAGGCTGCAAGGCGTTCCTCCGCTGCGTCTCCAAGGGCATCCCCGGCCTGAACGTGGATCCCGGCAACGCCAGCGAGAACGAGATCGCGCTGGCCGTCAGCCGCTACCAGCTTTTCGTCGCTGGCAACGAATACTGGCTGATCGACCAGCTCAACACCATCATGCGCGTCGGCGGCGTCGACTACGCCAAGGACATCCGCAGCGTCCTGTAACAAGAAGGGCGTCGCCTCCGGGGCGGCGCCCTCTATTTATCGAAAGGAGACACACATGGAAAAGCTGACACTTCAGAACCCCATCACCATCAACGGCAAAAAGGTCAAGACTCTGACCTATGACACCGACGCGATCACCGTGGGAATGTTTGCCGATGCTGAGGCCCGCAAGCTCCGCGCGACCTCCAACAAGGGCGGCGGCAGCGCCGGCGCCTGCGAGCTCGACTACTCCCTGCACGCCTATCTCGCCATGATGGCGATCGTCGCCGTCAACAGCGACATCGACGTCAGCGACCTCGAGCGCATCAGCGGCCCCGACGTCATGGAGCTTATGAGGATCGGCCGAAATTTTACTACGGCGAGGTCGGCGGCACAATCCGAGGAAAGCGGCTCGGAGAGCTCGTCCGAGACTACTCTCGAGCCTTCCACACCTCAGTCGGCGAGCTCCGACGGGAACGCCTGACCGACTTCCTGATGGAATACTACGAGGCAGCCGAGGAGGCCAAGCGGCAACGCGACAAGGCCGCCTCAATGCCCCGGAATAACTTCAGGAAATACAGAAGGAGGTGACACTGATGGCAGGCAAAAACAAGATCATGCAGGCCGTCGTCAGCTTCGCCGGCACCATCGACCCCTCCCTCGGGAAGGCGATGGACAACGTCGCGGGACACCTCGACAAAGTAAACTGGAAGGCCGTTGCCGTCGGTGCTGCCGTGGGCGGCATCGCTGTGGCGACGGGCAAGGCGGTCGTCGAGGCCGGGAAGTATCTGGCAGAGCTGGGCGACGACTACAACAAAGCCATGAACCAGCTCTCTGCATCTACCGGCGCCACCGGCGACGAGCTGGACGCGCTGGGCGAGAGCGTAAAAAACATCTACGCGCAGAACCTCGGTGAGGACTTCAACGACGTGGCCGAAGGGCTGGCCGCTACGCAGAAAGCGAGCGATCTGGCCGGCGAAGCGCTGGAGCAGGCCACCGCGGCCGGCTTCGTGCTGCGTGACACCTTCGACTACGACATCAGTGAAAGCGCCAGAGCCGCCTCGGCTTTGATGAAAAACTTCAGCATCAGCGCCGAAGAAGCCTACGGCCTAATCGCCACCGGCGCACAGAACGGCGCAGACAAAAACGGCGACCTGCTCGACACCCTGAACGAATACTCGGCGCAGTTTGCGGCCCTCGGCCTGAGCGCCGACCAGTTCATGGGCTCCCTCGTGGAAGGCGCTGACGCCGGCCTGTTCAGCATCGACAAAGTGGCCGACGCCGTCAAGGAGTTCAACATCAGAGCGAAAGACGGCAGCGACAGCAGCGCCGAAGCCTTCAAGGGCCTCGGCCTCAACTCCGACAAAATGTTCGCGGCCTTTGCAGCCGGCGGCGAGACCGCGCAGGCTGCATTTTTCGACACCGTCGAGGCTCTGAACAAGCTCGAGGATCCTCTCAAGCGCAACGAGATCGGCGTCGCACTGTTTGGCTCGCAGTTTGAGGATCTGGAGGCGGGCATCCTGCCCGTGCTCGGGGACATCGAGACCGCAGCCTATGACGGCGCCGCCGCACTTCAGCAGATCAACGACGTCAAGTACAACGACCTCGGCTCTGCCTTCGAGGCGGTCAAGAGGTCGGCCGAAGTGGCCCTACTGCCTATGGCGTCGATGATCGCCAACACGCTGACATCGCTGGCCCCAATCCTGACCGACACCTTCGAGGAAATCAGCCCGGTCATCACCGACACGCTCAACGCTTGTATGCCGTTTGTGCAGGACTTCCTCGTCGGCATGGGCGACACCCTGAAGAAGGTCATGCCGATGGTCACGGAGCTGGCTGCGGGCATCCTGCCACTACTGACTCAGCTCGTGGGCTCGTTCCTGCCGCCTCTGCTCGACCTCGCACAGCAGCTACTCCCGCCGCTCATGCAGATCGTTCAGGCTATTCTACCGCCGATCGCCAGCATCCTTGCCACCGTGCTCCCGATGCTGACGCAGATCATCTCGACTGTGCTGCCTGTGCTGGCGAACCTGATCGCCGCGCTGCTGCCGGTCATCACCCCGCTGCTGGAGGTTGCCCTGCAAATCGTCAACAGCGTCATCATGCCGCTGCTGCCTCCGCTGATGCAACTGATCGAGGCCCTGCTGCCCCCGGTCGTGAGCCTGCTCAATGCGATCATGCCGCTCCTCTCTCCCCTGCTGGCTATTCTGGAGCCCATCGCAAGCGTGCTCGGCACGATCGTCGGCTGGGTATCGAAGATTGTCAGCTTCGGCTCCGGCGTCATCAGCAAGATCGCGGGCCTGTTTGGAGGTGGAGGCGGCGGCAGCGCCAACGTCTCCGGCTATGCGACCGGCGGCTTCACGAGTGGCCCGTCCATCGCGGGCGAGGATCCGCGCTATCCGACCGAGGCGGTCATCAGCTTCAACCCTGCGTACCGCTCGCAAAACCTGTCCTACTGGGCCGAGGCTGGCCGGATGCTGGGCGCATCCAGCGAGGCCGACTACGAGCCCATCAGCAGCGGATCGGGCACGGCTGTGGTCTATGACCTGAGCGGCCTGTCCTTCTCACCTCAGATCAAGGTCGAGGGCGACACCGACGAGGACGCCCTGATCCGAAAGCTCCGCGACCTCGAGCCGGAGTTCATCGACTTCATCCTCGAGGCACTCAGCAGAAGGGAGGGCGGCGCCTATGTCACAGCAGACAGTCGGCTTTATTGATTATGTGGCGCAGGGCGGCGACACCTTCGACAGCATCGCGCTCGTCGCCTATAACGAGGAGCGCATGGCGAGCACCATCATCGAGGCCAACCCCGACCTCAGCGACGTGCTGATCTTCGAGGGCGGCGAGGCTGTGCGGATCCCGATCGTCGAGACCGTGGAGACGCCGGAGACCCTGCCGCCGTGGAGGAGGTGACGCCGTGAAGATCCTATACGAAGGCGTCGACATCTACCCGGACGTCAGCGTCCACCGCTGCTATCACGATATGTACGCCGAAAAGCAGAGCGACGAGCTGCTGCTCAAGCTCAACGACACCCGCGAGCTGTGGGACTCGTGGAACCCCAAGAAGGGCGACACCATCGCCATCGAGGACGGCGCTGCCAAGACGGGCAAAATGTTCGTCGAGAGCGTCGTCCCTGAGTCCGGCATCATCACCCTGCGGGCCTATTCCGTCCCGCAGTCTGCGAAGGATAAGCGGAGCAAGTCATGGGAAAAGGTCAAGTTCCTGCAACTGGCTCAGGAGATCGCCGGCCGCCACGGCCTGACGCTCGAGACCTACGGGATCACCGACCAGACCTACGACTACGTCGAGCAGAACAACCTCGCAGACTTCGCATTTTTTCAAAACCGCTGCACCCTCGAGGGCGCGGCGTTTCTGGTGTATGACGGCAAGCTGGTCGTCTACGACGAGGCGTACATGGAAAGCCAGCAGCCCGTCGACACCATCACTATCACCCCGGCCAATGACTTCGAGTACCGCGACGAGGGCACCAACGCCTACGGCTCGGCCGAAGCCGTCAACGGCGGCCTGACCGGCGCCTTCACGGCCCCGAACGGCGGCGACAAGGTGCTGCGCCGGATCCTACCCTTCCGCATGACTGACCAGAGCGAGGCCGACCGCTTCGCCAAGGGCCTCCTCCGGGACGCCAACAAAAACGCGACCGTCGGCACCCTCTGGACGGGCTCGCTGCTGCGAGACTATGCGGCGGGCTCTGTGGTCACGCTGGCGACCGAGGGCGTTAAGTCGTGGGACGGCACAGCCTTCATCAGCCGGATCCGGCACGACTACGTCAAGACGCGGAGCAAACTATACCTCCGCAAGCCACTGGAGGGATATTGATGAACAGCAACAACCAAATGATCCAGAAGGGCAAGATCTCCAGCGTGGAGGGAAAGGCCGACAGGAACGGCGACAAAACCACGGCCAGAGTGCTCCCGAGCACCGCCGACAGCATGGTCACACGGCCGCTGACGATCCCGTGGTATCTGCGCGGAGAGATGGGAAACCTGACCCCCGGAACAGAAGTCGCCTATGCTATGTTCGAGGACGGCACCGGCATCATCCTCTCCCGCATGGACGGAGAGTGGGACGGTATCGTCCCGGGCGACATCACCGTCAAGAAGGGCGCGCTCACGATGCAGGACAAGGGCATCAGCGTCCCGTCGGCAGACGTGATCGCCACGGGCATCAGCCTGACCGGCCACACCCACACCGACAGCATGGGAGGCGGCACTTCTGGCCCGCAGTAAGGAGGGATAGACATGGCCGTCATGGCATCATGGAACGGCAAGACGTGGGGCGTCTCCAGCCAGAGGATCGCCGCCCTGAATGGCGTCTCCTCCAGCGTCGAGCTCGACACGGAAAACAGCGACGACAAGGCCGGATCCCCGGCCACCAAGACCAAGGCGCTCAAGCTGCAAAGCATGAGCTTCGACTTCAATCTGGCGTCTGCCGTGGGCGGCGACGCCCGGGGAGAGTTTGAGTCGTGGACGTCGCTGGTCGGGCAGTACGGCCCCTTCTATCTGGCCGGCCGGCGCTTCGGCCCGGCCAATCTTCAGCTCACCGGCGTCAGCCTCTCAGACACCACACTCGACAACCTCGGCCGGATCCTGAAGGGCAAGATCACGATCAACCTGACGGAATACGCCGAGGAGGCCAGCAGCAAGAAGGCCAGCGCAGGCGGCTCGAGCAAGAGTTCGTCCGCGGCCGGCGTCTCGTCCTCTGGCGGCGTCGGCCGGCGTCTGAGCGCCGTCACCGTCGGAGCATCCAGCAGCGACAAGGCTGCGAAGAAACCCAACAACGCACAGCTCAAGTAAAGCGAGGTGATCCCATGAAAGCATCCGGCAACGGAGCGCCCGAGATCTGTGTGCAGAACCTCCTCAAGACCATCCGCGGGGAGGTGCCCTATGAGCGCATCAAAGGGATCGACCGCACGCTGATCGACAAGCCGAGCGAAACCGCTGCGACCGATCTGGCCGCCGACGTGGAGTTCCTCGTGGAAACCTACGAGCCCCGCGTGCAGCTCAGTGACTCCGACCTGAAGGCCCTGACCGCTCAGGCCGGCGACTTCGAGCTGCGGGCCAGCATCGACAACATCACATGAAGGAGGTGAACAGCGTGAGCGACGCGACAAACACCTACGGCGAGGACATCAAACTCACCACGACAGACGCGAGCACCCTATACAAGACCATCATCACCGAGCTCGAAAAGGGCGCCGGCGAGCCGCTCTACCCGGGCGACGAGCGCCGGATCTTCGGCGAGGCTCTCGTGCCCGTGTTCGTTGCCCTCTACAACAGCCTCAACGACGTCGGCCGGCAGACGCTCCTCCGCTATGCGAGGGGCGAGGTGCTGGACGCCATCGGCGAGCGGCAGGACGTGAAACGACTGGAAGGCACACCGGCCAAGACGACCATGCGCTTCTCTGTCTCCACGCCGCAGGAGAGAAACATCATCATTCCGAAGTGGACGAAGGTGACGCCGGACAGCGAAAACTATTTTGCGACCGACGAGATCGCTGTGCTGCAAGCTGGCGCCTACTCTGTGGAGGTGCCTACCTCGGCCGTGAGCAACGGCACGAAGTTCAACGGCTACGCAGCCGGCACGATCGCCACCCTCGTCGACCTGATCCCCTACATCGAGTCCGTCACCAATCTGACCGAAACGGCCGGAGGCGATGACGGCGAGCCCTACACCACCGAGGGCGACAACCGCCTCCGCGAGCGGATCCGTCTGGCGCCCGCCAAGAGATCCACCGCGGGCCCTGAACAGGCTTACATCTACTGGGTAATGACGGCCGACAGCTCCATCGTGGACGCAAAGGCCGTCAGCGAGAAGGAAACAGTCAGTGAGACCCTCACGGTCTACGACGGCAAAGCCTTCAAGGGCGGCGGCGCACTTCTGACCGACAGCCTCGTCGTGAAGGCCCACGGGCAAAGCACGGCGGCGGCCAAGGACACGGACTACACCGTCGACTACACCGACGGCCTGCTAACCATCACGCTCAAGGGCAGCCTCTCGGCCGCCGAGAGCATCGACATCATCATCACCCGCACGCTGGAGGGCTGCGTCAAGATCGTGCCCCTGCTGGAAGGCGGCGGGATCCCCGACGCCGCCATGCTGGCGAAGGTGCTGGACGTGGTCAACGCCAAGGACATCCGGCCGCTCACTGACAAGGTGAGCGCCGTGCCCCCGGAGGTCGAGACCTACGACATCGAGATCGTGTACTACACCACGCCGGAGAGTGAGGCCGAGGTGATCGCCAACGTCGAAGGCACCGGCGGCGCGATCGACCGCTACAACGAGTGGCAAGTCGCAGCCCTCGGCCGGGACATCAACCCCGACCAGCTCCGCAAGCGGATCCTCTCGCCTTCGTGGGGCGAGAACCTGACCGGCGCCTTCCGCGTGGACGTCGTCAAGCCGACCTACAAGGCTCTCGACGACACGCAAGTCGCCAAGTTCAGCGGCCACCTGACTGTCAGCCACAAGGTCGAGAGCGAGGTGGTGTAAATGCGGCTCAATGAGACCGAGATGGTCAAACTGCTGCCTGCGTGGATGCAGGGGGACGGCAGCGACAAGGGCATCGCCACCGGCTGCGACATTATCAGCCGCGACGCCTATGCACGCCTGAAGCTCCTGAGCAGGTGGGACAAGATCGACCAGCTCAGCGACGCAGAGCTCGACGAAATGGCGTGGGAGCTGAACATCCAGTGGTATGACAGCACCGCGCCCATCGCAGCCAAGCGGGCCGTCATCCGCAACAGCGACCGCGTCTACGCGAAACTCGGCACCCCCTACGCCGTGGAGCAGATCGTGGCCGACTACTTCGGCACCGGCGAGGTCAGGGAGTGGTATCAGTACGGCGGGCAGCCGCATCACTTCAAGGTGCTGAGCGACAACCCGAGCCTCGTCAACAGCAACCTCGACCTGTTCCTGAAGCTGCTGCGGACGGTCAAGCGCCGCAGCTCGCGGCTCGACGCGATCCTGATCTGCCTGACCGGCGAAATGTTCCTCTATTCCGGCATGGCTGTCAGGGATCACACCCAAGAGGTGCACGTCATGGGCAGCGACGAGATCCACATCTACCACGCGGCCGTCGTCCACGACAACAACCGCGAGACCGTCAGCATCGGCACCGACGCGGCGGTCATCTCAGACTAAGGAAAGGAGATAGACATGGCTGCATTTATCAACAACGACATCACCACCGCCGGCCTGATCGTTCTGGCGAAGGGCGTGGCCGGCCAGAAGATCAACTACACCAAGATCGTCCTCGGCGATGGCTACCTCGAGGAGGGCCAGACGCCCCGCACCCTCACCGGCGTGGTCAGCCCGAAGGCGACCGTCGACATCACGAAGCTGAAGATCAACGGCGACGGCACCGTGGCCGTCGGCGGCATCTTCACCAACGGCGACGAGACCGAGGGCTTCTACTACCGCGAGCTCGGCCTTTATGCCGAAGATCCCGATCCCGAGGTCGGCGAGGTGCTGTACTGCTACGGCAACTGCGGCGATCTGGCCGAGTGGATCCCGCCCTCCGGCGGCGCCACCATCGTCGAGAAAACCATCGACATCGTCACCGCGATCGGCACGGCCACCAACGTGACCGCCTACATCCCTGCCGACGCCTACGCCACCAAAGAGGACTACGAGACCTACAAGGCCATCGCCCTCGGCGCGCAGGCTACGGCCGAGGAGGCTCTGGCACTCGCCCGGCAGGCCATCGCAATCGCGCAGGCTGCCGAGGCATCGGCCAACGACCTGAGCAACGCGGTCGGCCAGAACACCAGCAAGATCGCAACGCTGTGGGACGCCGTTTTCAGCGACATCACAAGCAACCCGTTCCAGATTACATTCGCAGACTTAACAGGCATCACGCTGAAGTCTGGCGTCTGGAACGCTTCACTTCAAAGGCTCGAGTGCTGATGGGAAACTGCTACAACTACACCCCAATCCCACCAGCCGAAGCCTCCTGCATCATCGCGCACCTGTTCGTCGAGCTGGCCCTGCCCTGCTCCTGCTGCACGCGGGAGGACGGCGTCATCGTCATTCAGGGCAAAACCTACGACGGCAGCAGCGCCCGCGTCACAATCAAAGGCGAGGAGGTGAGATACTACGGCAAGCAACGGACACTCGCGGCCATACGAGCGGGCCAATGTAGGCCGCCCGCCCTTCGGCCGTGACAAACTGCCCGAGATGCAGGTCATCACGGACGCCAAGGAGCTCGAGAAACACACCTACATCAAGACCAGAAACCCGGCCGTTTTCCCGAAGAAGGAGCGGCTCGGTCTGGCGCAGAGGATGATGAACGAGGCCAGCGACCTCGTCGCCGATCTGATGGAGGCCAACGATCTGCTCCTGACGGATCCCGAGGAGCGTGAGCTCAGGTATCGCGCGCAGCGGTCGGCGCTTCGCAACTGCCGAAAGCTGATCCACCACATCGAGCTCGCGCATGAGATCCTCAGCGGCTTCGGCGATGACGCCTTTGCATACTGGGCGAAGATGGCGGCCGGCGTGAAGAACCAGACCGCCAAATGGTACAAAACCGATAAAGAGAGGGCCGCCAAGCTGGACGCACAGAAGCGTCACCAGTGAGGCGGCCCTCGGGGTATGCCTTGTTTTTTCGTGCCGGCTCGGCCAACAACGCCCGCAACGTCAACACCGATGGCACTCTGAACAGGAACAACGCCTACAACGGCAACAACGGCCTGCGCCCCGCTTCGATGGATCGCCCGACTTATTAACCGCCCGGAGACGGACGGCGAACACTGTGCCCCATCATCCAAGGAAGGCATATCCCTCCCGCAGCCGCGGCCGTCTGACCGGCCCGGTCATGGGTAAACACAAGACCGCCGATGCTCCCGGCGGCGCACGCAAAGCGTGGCCGGAGCTATACACGGCGGGGAGACTTTTCAATGGAGAATATCGTAAACAGCACCATCGCGCTCTACAAGGCATACCGCAAAACCCGCTGCGGAAAGCGCGACAACCCGACCGCCATGCGCTACCGCATGGAGGCCATCGAGCGCACCGTCGCCCTCTCTGAGAGGCTCCAGCGGCGCGACTATTCCTTCGGGCCCTACTACCCCTTCAAGGTGTACGAGCCCAAGGAGCGGCTCGTCCTCGCCATTGACTTCGAGGGCAAAGTCGTCCAGCACTCGCTCTGCGACAACGTCCTCGAGCCGGCGTTCTCCCGGCGCTTCATCCGGGACAACTACGCCGGCCAGATCGGCAAAGGCACCCACGACGGCCTCGACCGTCTGGCTGCGGCCATGCGTCACTATTTCTTCAGCCGAAAGGCAGCAGACGAAGCGGCCCGCAAGGCTGCCGGCCTGCCGCCCCGGCCGATGAACGAGTGGGACTACGCCGACGGCTGGGTACTGAAGGGCGATTTTTCAAAGTTCTTTTACACCCTGCTCCATTCCTACTGTTACGAAACGGCCCGCCGGGCCCTGAAATGGCTGAAGGATCCCGAGCTGATCGACTTCGCTGAGTGGCTGCTGTGGCTCATAATCGACAGCACGCCAGACCCCGGCATCCCGATCGGCAACCAGTCGAGCCAACTGCTCGCGCTGCTCTATCTGGACGCCTTCGACCACTGGCTGAGGGATGACCGCGGCCTCGTATATGGCAGGTACATGGACGACTTCTACATCATCCACAGCGATAAGCTGCTGCTCCGGCAGATACTCAAGGAGATCGAGGCGTACATCAAGCCGCTCGGCCTTCGGCTGAACGGCAAGACGCAGATCCTCCCGCTGAAGAACGGCATCGACTTCCTCGGTTTTCACACCTACCTCACGCAGACCGGCAAGGTCGTGAGGAAAGTGCGAGCCAAGAGCATCGACAACATGAAGCGCAAGATCCGCAAGTTCCGCGGGCTGGTGGACTCCGGCAAGATGACACTCGACAGCGTCGTGCAATCCTACGCGAGCTGGACGGGCCACATCTCACACGGCAACACCTACCACCTGCGGCAGAACATGGACGCCTATTTCTTCAGCTATTTCCCGGAGCTCAAACCATTACCGAAAGGAGACACAACTCATGGCCCAAAAACTGAGCAACCTCGCAAACAAGTCGAAGGTCAAGTTCGGCAGCCTGTACGGCAGCCCGATCGTCTGGATCGTGGCCGATAAGAACCACGCAGGCTACCCCTCCAACAGCGTCACGCTCGTGACCAACCAGATCATCAAGATGCTGTGCTTCGACGCAACAGAACCGAGTAACGGCAACAGCGACCGCCGCGGCTACGGCAACAACCGCTACATCTACTCGAACCTGCGCCAGTGGCTCAACAGCCCCGCGGCTGCCGGCCAGTGGTACACCGCACAGCACTCCGCAGACCAGACGCCGGACTCCTCCCACGTCTGGAACGGCGTCAACCCGTACAGCGGCCTCGCCGGTTTTCTGAACGCCTTCACCGCCAACGAGCGGGCGGCTCTGCTGAACACCACCATCACGGTCGGCAAGAGCTCCACAGACGGCGGCGGGACGGAGACCTGCACGGACAAGATCTTCCCCCTGTCCTGCACTGAGGTCGGCCTGAGCGGCGACCACGTCTGCGGCAGCAAGCTGGCGATCTTTAGCGACAACAACAGCCGCATCGCCACCGTGACGGCCTCCTGCGTCGCCAATTCCAACTATTCCAACAATCCGGGCTCTGGTGCCGCGTGGTACTACTGGCTGCGGGACGCCTATGCCGGCTCGGCCCTCCACGCCCGCCTCGTCCTCGCCGATGGCGCTCTGAACTGGGGCGACGCCTGCCACGGCAACATCGGCCTGCGCCCCGCTTGTAATCTGTCCTCTGATCTCCTGATCTCCGACTCCGT
>ERZ791903.1546-NODE-1546-length-21446-cov-9.775279_pt1 | contig 21446 bp, 19 predicted proteins | sample MGYA00510148_ERZ791903 | MGnify/ENA primary metagenome ERZ791903 (study PRJEB30046, sample SAMN00792080) | human gut metagenome | study: EMG produced TPA metagenomics assembly of the A metagenome-wide association study of gut microbiota in type 2...
GCAGGATCTCCAGTGCCTTGTCCTTGTTCTGGAACTGGCTGCGCTCGTTCTGGCATTCTACCACCATGCCGGTGGGGAGATGTGTCACACGGATGGCGCTGGAGGTTTTGTTGATGTGCTGACCGCCCGCGCCGGAGGAGCGGAAGGTGTCAATGCGCAGGTCCTTCATGTCCAGCGCAAAGTCCACCTCTTCGGCCTGCGGCATCACAGCCACCGTGGCCGTGGAAGTGTGGATGCGGCCCTGCGTCTCGGTCTCCGGCACGCGCTGCACACGGTGCACACCGCTCTCGTACTTGAGGCGGTTGTAGGCCCCGGCACCGTCCACCGAAAAGATGGCCTCCTTCACGCCGCCAAGCTCCGTCTCGTTGAGGTTGAGCATTTCCAGCTGCCAGCCCCTGCTTTGCACATACATGGTGTACATGCGCAGCAGGCTGTGGGCAAACAGGGCAGCTTCCTCCCCTCCTGCGCCGCCGCGGATCTCCACAATGACATTTTTGCCATCGTTCACATCCTTGGGCAGCAGCAAAATTTTGAGATTATTTTCCAGCTTTGCCACATCTTGACTTTTTTCGCTGATTTCCTGCTGTATCATCTGCTTGAAGTCCGGGTCAAGTGCGCCCGGTTCTTCCAGCAGAGCTTTGGCCTGTGCCAGATGATCCTGTGCGGTCTGCCACGCGCGGTAGGCCTGCACCACAGGTTCTGCATCGTGGTACTCCCGCATCAGCCTGCGGAAAAGCGCAGGGTCTGCGGCGGTATCCGGCTGGTTCAGGCGGATGGAAAGCTCTTCAAAGCGGTGGCAGACAGCATCCATCTGGGTAAACATGTTCGGCATAATTCCGGCAGTTCTCCTTACAAACTCAGATTCATGTTCGTGCAGCCGAACGGCTCCGGGGCCTTTCCGCCCCGGATGCGTGCTGCGCCGGGCGCTAGGCCTGCCCGGGTTTTACCACCTTTTTGATGTTCTTTTCAATTTTAGCACGCGGCAGCATCACCTCGCGCCCACAGCCGGTACACCGGATCTTAAAATCCATGCCGACGCGCAGTACCTCGAAGCTGGACGCTCCGCAGGGGTGCTTTTTGCGGGTGAGGATGGTATCGCCTACAGCAATGTCCATAGCTCTGCTTCTCCCTTCTGCCTGCCCAAAACAGCAGGCGGTGTGTGCGCAAAGCCCGGCGTGCCGGTTTGCTGCGCATACAGATATAGTATAATGCAAAGCCGCACAAAATGCAAATATCCGCCCATGCGGATGCATAAGTTTTAACAGAAAGGCCGCTGCCGTTCCAAGCACGGCCTAAAAAGCAGAGAAAGAGGAATGAAAGATGATGCAAGCTTACCGTACCGAAGGCAACTACCGTTCTGCTGCGCGCCTGTCCCCCGCTGAACTGCGCGCCGCCATGGCAAACCGCGAGATCCTGCAGGCCACTGCTCTGGCCTTTGATACCCAGCGCCAGCTGCGGTTCGAGATCGGCGGGGTGAGGGCCGTGATGCCCTTTGCCCAGTGCGCCGATGGTGCCGCAAACGGCACCGTGCGGGACATTGCGGTGCTGACGAGGGTGGGCCGTCCCACCTGCTTTGTGATCGAGGCGCTGGACACCGACGAGAACGGTCAGCCCTTCTATCGGCTCTCCCGCGCGCTGGCGCAGCAGATGTGCAAGGCCGACTATCTGGACACCCTGCAGCCCGGCGATATCCTGCCCTGCACCGTGACCCATATCGAGCCGTTTGGCGCGTTCTGTGATGTGGGCTGCGGCATCAGTGCCCTGCTGCCCATCGACTGCATGTCGGTGAGCCGCATCTCCTCCCCCGCCGACCGGGTGAGCGTGGGCCAGCAGATCTTGTGCGCCGTCAAGAACCGGGATGTACAGGGCCGCTTTGTGCTGACCATCCGGGAACTGCTGGGCACATGGGAGGAAAATGCGGCCGGGTTCACCGTGGGTGAGACCGTGGTGGGCATCGTGCGCAGCGTGGAGGAATACGGCACCTTTATCGAGATCGCGCCCAACCTCGCGGGCCTTGCCGAGAGCTGCACCGACCTTGTGCCCGGGCAGGCGGTGAGCGTCTACATCAAGAACATCCTGCCGGAAAAAATGAAGATCAAGCTGGTGATCGTGAACCACGCCCTGAGCCAGCGCCACCGGTTCGAGCTGAAGTATTTCATCACCGAGGGCCATCTGGACCACTGGGTGTACTCCACGCCGGAAAGCCCCAAGCGCATTGAGACAGATTTTGTCGCTGCGGCTTGCAATCCGGCGTGAAAGCCTTTATACTATAAAAGAAAAGGAATGCAAGGGGGATGTATGGAACGATGGCCGCCAATGATGCTTTTACTGCCGGTGTACGTCCCGGCGGGTTAACCAGCAGCACCGAGATCCGGCTGCTGCTGTGCTATCTGGTCAAAAATGCCGGACCCATTGCCCGGCAGGAGATCGAAAACGCCCTGATGGAAGAAGCGCTGGTGAACTATTTCGAGATCGGCTCGTGTCTGGACGATATCACCAGACAGCAGCTCGTCACCCTGACAAAGGGCAGCTACACCATCACCGAGAAGGGCCGCAAAGTGGCGCAGGAGCTTGCCTACGACCTGCCCCGCAGTGTGCGGGAGCGCGCTGTGGCCGCTGTGCTGCGCTGCCAGACATGGGCCCGCAAGGAAGCCAAGTACAGTGCCAGCATTACCGAAAAAGAGGACGGCCACTGCACCATCCGCTGCACGGTGAAAGGGCTGGACAGTGAGCTGTTCTGTCTGGACCTCGGCACACCGGACCGGCTGACCGCCGAGCTGGTAAAAAAGCAGTTCATCCTCAAGGGCAACGAGATCTACCAAATGCTCATCAATAAGCTGACCGAAGAAGAAAAGTGAACAAATAAAGAGGGAGGCACCCGCGCGGCGCTTCCCTCTTCTGTTTTGTAGCGGTCAGATCAGAATGCAGATCAGCCCGGTGCAGCCCTCATTGATGACCCGTTCCAGCGTTTCCTGCAGGCGGGTGCGGGCCTCCTGCGGCATGTGCAGCAGCTTGTTCTGCAGCCCTTCGTTCACCAGCTCGTGCAGGCTCTTGCCAAAGATGTTGGATTCCCACAGCTTTTCCGGGTCGTCCTCAAAGCCGGCTAGCAGACTGCGGGCAAGCTCCTCGCTCTGCTTTTCGGTGCCCACGATGGGGCTGATCTCAGTGTGGATGGTGGCCTTCATCATCTGGATGGAGGGCGCGCAGGCTTCCAGCCGCACGCCGTAGTTCGTGCCCTGCCGCACGATCTGGGGCTGTTCCAGTTTCAGCTCGCTGACCGTGGGCATCACGATGCCATAGCCGGTGGCTTCCACCTGCTCAAGGGCGCTGCGCACCTTCTCGTACTCCCGTTTGGCCTTTGCCAGCTCCATGATGCAGGGCATCAGGCCCGCTTCGTCGCCAATGGCAAGGCCGGTCTGCTCGCTCAGCACCTGATAGAAAATTTCCGGCTTCAGCTCCACCGTGATGCGCACACCGCCGTTTGCAAGGTCGATGCCGCTGATGGCCGAGCGCTGCACTGCGTCACATTCCAGTGCAGGTACGTCTGTTCCGGAGGGCACATCCTTCATGCGGGAGACCTTTGCCGCCAGCTGCATGGCCGCATCGTACACCTGCGTTTGCAGCCAGTGGCCATTTTCCAGCATCGTGACCCAGCGCGGCAGGGCAAAATCCAGCTCCTGAACCGGGAACTCGTACAGAACCTGCCGCAGAATGCTGCCCAGTGCCTCCGCGTCCAGATCCACGCAGCTCACCGGCAGCACGGTGTGGTCGTAGTCCCGGGCCATGCCCTCGGCCAGCTGCTTCGTCTCCGGCGCATCCGGGTGGGTGCTGTTGAGCAGGATGATGTAGGGCTTGCCCAGCGCATCCAGTTCTTCCACGATGCGCTTCTCGGTTCTGGCATAGCCCTCCCGTGGGATGTCGCTCACAGAGCCGTCGGTGGTGACCACGATGCCGATGGTGGAGTGTTCGCAGATCACCTTGCGGGTGCCGGTCTCGGCGGCAAGGTCGAAGGGCACCTCATGGTCGAACCACGGGCTTTTGACCATGCGGGGCTTGTCGTTCTCCTCGTGGCCCATAGCCCCCTCCACCATGTAACCCACGCAGTCGATGAGCCGCACCCGGCACTCGCCGCCGCCCTCCAACTGCAGGGGCACGGCTGCTTCCGGGATGAATTTTGGTTCCGTGGTCATGATGGTGCGGCCCGCTGCCGACTGGGGCAGCTCGTCCCGGGCACGCTCCCGCGCAGCCGCCGGGCCGATGGCGGGCAGCACCAGCTGTTCCATGAAACGCTTGATAAAGGTGGATTTGCCGCTGCGCACCGGGCCAACCACCCCAATGTAGATATCTCCGCCGGTGCGTGCGCCGATCTCGCGGCAGATGCTCTTCTGTTCCTGATTTGCCAAATTGCTCTCCCCTTCCCGTTTGCGCTGTGCACCGGACAGGATTCCGGTCCGCTTGTTGTAATCGTATGAAACAGGACGGGGCATTATGCCGGAACGATTTTGAATGCCCTCCGCCTTGCTCTGGGCTAAGGTCAGCATCCTCGCCCTCTCCGTCACCTACGGTGACACCTCTCCCAAAGGGAGAGGCCTTGGCAAAGAGATGAACCTTGCGTGGACTGCCAAAGGCTCTCCCTTTGGGAGAGCTGGCAAATCCAGAGGATTTGGCTGAGAGGGCTAGGATGCTAAAGTAAGAGAGCTGCCGTGCAAAATGCACAGCAGCTCTCGGTATGATCTCTATAAAATTACGGGGTCAGACGGTTGGGGCCGCGGAACAGGAACTCGGCGTCCTTGATGGTCAGGCCGCACAGCAGCATGGTCAGGCGGTCGATGCCAATGCCGAAGCCACCGTGGGGCGGGCAGCCGTACTGGAAGAACTCCAGATAGAACTTGACATCATCGGCCAGACCCTTTTCCTCGGCCTGCTTCTTCAGCACCTCGTAGCGGTGCTCGCGCTGGGCACCGGTGGTGATCTCAACACCACGCCAGATCAGGTCGTAGCCTTGGGGCACACCGTTCTCGTCGCGCATGTGGTAGAACGCACGCTTCTCGGCAGAGTAATCGGTGATAAAGAGGAACTCGTGGCCGTAGTGCTTCTTCACCCACTCATAGCTCAGGCGCTCGGCCTCAGTGGTCAGGTCGCCCTTCTCGCTCTCATCGACGGTGTAGCCGAACTCTTCTTCCAGACCCTTGTACAGGTCAGCCAGCTTGACCACCGGGAACGGAGTGGTGGGCACGATGACTTCCTGCCCGAACATCTCCTTGATCTGGTCGCCGTAGCTATCTTTAACAGCCTGCAGACCGGCGGTGAGCAGCTCTTCCTCCATCTTCATCACGTCTTTATAGGAAGTGATGTAGCTGAACTCCAGATCGAAGCCGGAGAACTCGGTGGAGTGCTTGTTGGTGTAGCTCTTCTCGGCGCGGAACACAGGGCCGGTCTCGAAGATGCGCTCAAAGCCTGCAGCCATGGCCATCTGCTTGTAGAACTGAGGGCTCTGTGCCAGATAGGCGTTGCGGTCGAAGTAGTCCACCTTGAACACCTCAGAGCCGCTCTCGCTGGCAGCAGCGATCAGCTTTGGGGTGTGGATCTCGATGAAGTTGCGGTCCAGCAGGAACTTGCGCATGGCGTTCACAAAGCAGCTCTGTGCCTTGAACATGAGCTGGTTCTCATCGGTACGCAGGTCGATCCAGCGGTAATCGATGCGCTGGTCGATGCTGGAGCGCTCCACAGCCTTCTTTTTCTTGGTGGCTGCGATCTCCTTGCGGACGATGGGCAGAGCGTTGGCGATGCTCTCGATCTCGATGCTCTCGGGGATCATCTCCACGCCGCCCATCTTGACGTAGTCGTTCTCCACCACCTTGCCGGTGACGGTGATGACGGAATCCGGGGTGAGCTGATCGATGGTATCCACCAGGTCGGGGTGATCTTCCTTTTCTACCGTGATCTGCAGCTTGCCGGTAATATCCTTCAGCACGATAAAGGCCATATACTTGCTGTTGCGCAGGTTCTCGATAAAGCCCTGCACCTTGACCGTGCCGCCGATGGCCTTTTGAGCCTCGTTGATATAGGTGCGTTCCATAATACAGGAATCCTCCTTTGACGTCTTGTGTACTGTTTTATTATACGCTTTTCCGGGGATAAATCAAGAGATATGGCGATTTAGAATGGCCTCCGCTGCGCTCTGGCCATCTTCTGCGGAAGAATTATTTTTATTTTGTGTTTGTCGCGGCCTGCGGGCCGCTCCAAGCACCTTTTCACAAATCAGGACAAATCAGCAAAAAATGCAGTTTCTGTTCACGACCCCTTCTGTGAAAAAGCAGTTCTGAAAAATCCGCAGATTTTTCAGAACTGCAAATAAAAAAATATTTTTCCGCTAAGAATGGCAGAGCAAAGCGGAGCCATTTTTAATGATCTCGCTTTTCCTCTTCGTGCAGAGTGCCGGTGCCGCCCTCCACCACGCCGTCGTGCTTAAGCACAGCGGCAATGGTGCCAAAGAAGCATTTCACATCCAGCCCAAAGCTCAGATGCTCCACATACCAGCCGTCCAGCTTGGCCTTCTCGGCAATTTCCAGCTCGTCGCGGCCATGGATCTGTGCCCAGCCGGTCAGGCCCGGGCGCACATCGTTTGCATGGTACTTGTCGCGCTCTGCCAGCAGATCATACTGGTTCCACAAAGCAGGCCGCGGGCCGATGACCGCCATATCACCCACAAAGATATTCCACAGCTGGGGCAGCTCGTCCAGACTGGTCTTGCGCAGGAAATGACCCATGCGGGTGATATACTGGTCCGGGTCGTGCAGCAGATGGGTGGGCATATCGTGGGGCGTGTCGATGCGCATGGTGCGGAACTTTAAAATGTAAAAGTGCTTTTTGCCAATGCCCACACGCTTCTGTTTGAAGAACACCGGGCCGGGCGAGTCCAGCTTGATGGCGACGGCCAGAATGAGAAAAAGCCAGGACAGGCAGATCATGCCGCACAGCGACAGCACCACCGCCAGCAGGCGCTTGATTCCATTGCGATACATGGGTTTCCTCCATTTTCCGATTCAAAGTAGCGGTTCCAGTATAACAGTATGGGCCGGAATTTGCAATTGCATCCGCCGCCTGCCGCCGATATTTTTATGCTTTGGCTGCGTTCTGCCGGTTTTGTGGCAAAAAAGTGCCGGTTTTGTCTCTTGTTTTGCAGCGCGGCCCGGGGTAAGATAAAGAAAATGAGAAGCCCACTCCCCCAGTCTCGCTTTTGCTCGACAGTCCCCTCGGAGATGGGGCCTTTGGCAAAACCTCTCACTTTGATAGACTTCCCCCGGCCGGGGGAAGATGTCGCGTAAGCGACAGAAAGGGGAGCGAGGCGGCACGCCGAAAGGCGTGACGGAGAGGGCAAGGATGCTACAAGGAGGTTCCCTATGATCCAGCGTTTCCGTTTTGGCCTGCCCCTGCCCACCGACAGTGTGGTGCAGGAGATCCCAGTTTCCGCCGGGCCGGTGCCCTTTCTCACAGCCGAAGAAGACGGCTGGGCCTACCGGATGGCTCCGGATGCCATCGTGTACGGTCTGGGCGAAATGCCGCGCGGCATCAACAAGCGCGGCTGGCACTACGTGACCAACAACACCGATGAAGCCCGCCACAGCGAGGATAAGCTTTCCTACTATGGTGCGCACAATTTTCTGCTCATTGACGGCGGCACAGGCCGTGAATGCTTTGGTGTGTTCATCGATTTCCCGGGCAAAGTGCGTTACGATATCGGCTACACCGAATACGATGCCCTGCGCTTTGCCACCGAAGAGCCGGATCATGAGCTTTACATCATTACCGGCGACGACCTGAACGATATCAGCCGCCAGTTCCGGCAGCTCATCGGCCGCAGCTATATCCCGCCCAAGTGGGCCTTTGGTCTGGCACAGAGCCGCTTTGGCTACAAGACCGCTGCGGACGTGCGGGAGGTGGCCCGCCAGTACAAAGAGAACGATCTGCCGCTGGATATGATCTGCATGGACATCGATTACATGCAGGACTACGCGGATTTTACCGTAAACAAGCAGCGCTTCCCGGACCTTGCCGCCCTGAGCGCCGAACTGAAAGCGCAGGGCATCCGGCTGGTGCCCATCATCGATGCGGGTGTGCGCATCGACCCGGAAAACCCCGTCTGTGCCGAGGGCCTTGCAAACGGTTCCTTCTGCACCAAAGCCGACGGCACCCCCTTTGTGGCGGCGGTGTGGCCCGGCAAGGCTTACTTTGCGGACTTCCTGCGCCCGGAGGTGCGGGAGTGGTTCGGCCGGCAGTACAAGGCACTGACCGACTGCGGCATCGAAGGCTTCTGGAACGATATGAACGAGCCTGCGCTGTTTTACTCACCCGAGCGGCTCAAGGCTTTCTTTGAAAGCATGGACGAACTGAGCCGGAAGGACAACATCGTGCAGGATGAATTCTTTGGCAAGGTGGTAGGCGGCGCGCTGGGCCTGATGAACGCCCCGGAGGACTACGCCAGCTTCTACCACGATGTGGACGGCCAGCGGGTGCGCCATGACAGGGTGCACAACCTCTACGGCGGCAATATGACCCGTGCGGCAGGCGAAGCTTTTGCCCGCCTGCGGCCCGGCAGACGCACGCTGCTCTACAGCCGTTCCAGCTTCATCGGCAGCCACCGCTACGGCGGCATCTGGCTGGGTGACAACGCTTCCACATGGGCACAGCTTCTGGCCAATATCCAGATGATGCCCAACGTGCAGCTGTGCGGTTTTCTTTATACCGGTGCCGACCTGTGCGGTTTTTCCTACGATACTACGCCTGATCTGGCTCTGCGCTGGCTGGAGTTCGGCCTGTTCACGCCGCTGATGCGCAACCACGCCACCGACGGCTCCCGGATGCAGGAATACTACCGCTTTGCGGATATGCTGCCTGCCCTGCGGAAGATGCTCCGGCTGCGGTATGCCCTGCTGCCCTACCTTTATAGTACCTTCATGAAGGCGGCATTGGAAAATACCAGTTACTTCCGGCCCTTGGGCTTTGATTTCCCTGCTGACCCGGATGCCCGCGAGGTGCAGGACCAGCTGCTGCTGGGCGAGGGTGCGATGGTAGCGCCTGTCTACACCCAGAACGCCAGCGGACGGCATGTCTACCTGCCGGAAGCAATGAAGCTCTACCGCATCCGCAGTGTGGACGACTACGACACCGAGCTTCTGCCCGCCGGGCACCACTACGTCCGCTGCGCACTGGACGAAGTGCTGCTGTTCATCCGCCCGGGCCATGCGGTGCCGGTGGCAAAGCCCGCCAGCTGCACCGCCCAGCTGGACGAGACCAGCCTGACCCTGTGGGCCTGCCCGGACGAAAATGGCAGCGCCCGCTGCCGGATGTACACCGATGACGGCGAGACGAGCGATTTTGCCGCACCGGAGCACTGGAAGGTGCTTGAATCGAATTGAAAAGCCGTTTTCCTGTGGCAATGCCGGAAAAAGCTGTCTTTTTTCGGCGGTGCCACTTGTATTTTTCTGCGCCGCGCGTTATAATAAGCCTTCGGTTCCCTTTATTTACGAAAAATTTACATTTCAGATGCTGTCCTCCTAAGCAGTGTGCAATGCTTAGGAAAACGGCTTCTCCGCGTAAACGATAAAAAGGAGGCACTCTTCTCATGGCTCAGACAAGCCGCTCCGCTGACCTGACCAGCGGCCCGATGCTGCAAAAGATCATCCTGTTCTCGCTGCCACTGGCAGCTTCCAGCATTCTGCAGCTGCTGTTCAACGCTGCGGACGTAGTGGTCGTGGGCCGCTTTGCGGGCAGCACCGCATTGGCCGCCGTCGGCTCCAACGGCTCCCTCATCAACCTGCTGGTGAACCTGTTCGTAGGGCTTTCGCTGGGCGCAAACGTGGTGGCGGCCCGCTGCTTTGGCGCAAAGGATGACCGCGGCGTGCAGGACACGGTGCAGACCTCGGTGACGCTGGGCCTTGTCAGCGGCGTGCTGCTGGCTGTGGTGGGGTTCTTTGCAGCCCGGGGGCTGCTGGAGCTGATGAGCTGCCCGGAGGATGTGATCGACCTTTCTGCGCTGTACCTTAAAATTTATTTCATCGGGATGCCCATGACCATGCTGTACAACTTCAGCAGTGCGCTGCTGCGCGCCGTGGGCGACACCAAGCGCCCGCTGTACTGTCTGGCAGCAGCCGGCATCATCAACGTGGTGCTGAACCTTGTGTTCGTCATTGGCTTTTCCATGAGCGTGGCAGGCGTGGCGCTGGCTACCATCATCAGTCAGACCGTTTCCGCCTGCATGGTGACGCGGATGCTGATGAAGGAGGAGGGCGCGCTGCATCTGGATCTGCATCATCTGGGCTTCCACATGGGTGCCCTGAAGCAGATTTTGCTTATCGGCCTGCCTGCCGGTCTGCAGAGCACCGTGTTCAGCCTGTCCAACGTGGTCATCCAGTCGGCCATCAACTCCTTTGGTTCCACGGTGGTGGCAGGCAGTTCGGCCTCCGCCAATCTGGAGGGCTTCGTCTATACCGCCATGAACGCCTTTTCGCAGGCTGCCGTCACCTTTACCAGTCAGAACATGGGCGCGCGCAAGTACCAGAACCTGAACCGTGTTGTCCTCAACTGCCTGCTGTGCGCCATCGTCACCGGCGTGGTGCTGGGCGGCGGTGCGGTGCTGGCAGGCACCCAGCTGCTGCACTTCTACTCCTCGGATGCGGCGGTGATCGCCGCCGGATACGAACGCCTGCGGGTGATCTGCGGCACCTACCTGCTGTGCGGCATCATGGATACGCTGGCCAGCAGCCTGCGCGGCCTTGGCTACAGCGTGCTGCCCATGGTGGTGAGCCTTGTGGGCAGCTGCCTGCTGCGGCTGGTGTGGATCGCCACCATCTTCCAGCTGAACCGCACACCGTTCATGCTGTACATCAGCTACCCCATCAGCTGGGTGCTGACGGCTGCCGTGCATCTGGCCTGCCTGCTGGTGGTGCGGCACAAGATGAAAAACAGGCTTAAACTTTCTATCGACTGAAGAACAGGGCTGCATCCATTTGGGAACGCAGTCCTGTTTTTTACAAGTCTTTTTTCAGCAGGTAGCGGTCGTGGCCGCCGTACATTTCCCGCCGGGAGACGATGGCAAAACCGGACGCAAGGGCGTTGTGCAGGCTGTACTGGTTTTGCGGGCTGACGGTAGCACCGATGTGGGTGATTTTTTTCGGGAAAAGCGGCAGCGCTGCTTCCAGCATGAGCCGTTGCAGGCCGTTGCCGCGAAAGTCTGCGTGGACGATGGCACTGTCGGCATTGGCCCAGTGCTCCCACTCGGTGCGCGGCACATCCATGAAGGCCGCATAGTTGTGTGCGCTGCGCCCGCAGAAGCGCACGATGAGATACCCGCCAAGGCGGCTGCCCTGCCATGCGCCGATGCACAGGTCATTGCGGACATAGGCCGTGATGTTTTCCAGCGTGTCCGGCACGAACTGCTCCGGGTCCGGCATGGCGGCGCGCACCTCGTTTTGCAAGGCGTACACCGCCGGGGCCTGCTCCGGCGTGCAGCGGCGCAGCTGCATGGACACCGGCGGCTGCACCGGCTGGCCGCAGATCTTGTGCAGAAAAACTTCCATCTTGCGTTTCCCTCCAAAATAAAATCATACTTTTTCGCTGTTTCCAGTATAAATGCCGCTTTTATAAATGTCAATTTATGTTATAATAAAGTATAAAGGGGTCTGCGGCGTATGGCGTGGTCACAAAGGTGCCGTGCGGCGCAGGCTTCAAGTCCCGGCGGGGCGCATCCCCTGCCCGTGAACGGAGGAACCGAACCATGAAGGAATCTGCACTTACCTCTTCCAACCGATTGGGCGGTGCTGTGATCAGCGACCGCATCGTTGCCAGTCTGCTGGAAGAGCTGCGCACCGGGCGCTATGCCCGGGCCGACCATCTGCCCGCCGAGGTAGATCTTGCCGCTGAGCTGGGCGTGAGCCGCACCGTCATCCGCGATGCTTTGAGCGAGATGGAGCGCGCAGGCTATGTGGAGCGCGTGCGCGGCATTGGCACGGTGGTGAACCGCGCTGTGCTGAGCCTGCGCAGCCGGCTGGACCAGAAGCTGGAATACTACCCGCTGATCCGCAGCTTTGGCAGCTACCCCCACGCCGACGGCATTCAGGTATTTCCCATCCGCGCCGGTGAAGAGCTGGCCCACGATCTGGAAATTGAACCGGGCGACGACGTGATCTGCATCAAAAAGCGCATTCTGGCCGATACCACCCCGGTGATCTACTCCATCGACTACCTCCCCAGAGCACTGTTCGGTGCCAGAGACTACACCCGCATCGACCTGACCGGCGGCGTGTTCGATATTCTGGAACGGGAGTGCCACCAGCAGATCTCCTCCAACGTCGCCCACCTGAAGGCAAGCTGCGGCGACGATGCCATCCGCTCCGCCATGCGCCTTGCTCCGGGCGAGGCCATGCTGCTGCTGGACGAAGTGTGTTTCAATCGTTTGTGCCGCCCGGTGATGCGTTCGCTGAGCTACTACACGAACTTCTTTGATTTTTCCATTTTACGCAAGCTGCTCTAAACCAAAAAACTGACGGAGGTATGCACCCATGCGACATCTGATCGACCCGTTGGATTTTACCCAGCAGGAAATTTCCACTCTGCTCGACCTTGCCGACCGCATCCATGACGACCCGGCCGCGTATCAGGAGGTGGCCCGGCATAAAAAGCTGGCTACCCTGTTCTACGAGCCTTCCACCCGCACCCGCCTCTCCTTTGAGGCAGCCATGCTGAACCTTGGCGGCCATGTGCTGGGCTTTCCCAGTGAGAACGTGTCCAGCGCAAGCAAGGGCGAAAGCGTTGCCGACACCATCCGCGTGGTGTCCTGCTATGCGGACATCGTGGCCATGCGCCACCCCAAAGAGGGCGCACCGCTGCGCGCTTCCCGCTACTCCCGCATCCCGGTGATCAACGCGGGCGACGGCGGCCACCAGCACCCCACCCAGACCCTGACGGACCTCATGACCATCCGCCGCCGCATGGGACGGCTGGATGACCTGACCATCGGCCTGTGCGGCGACCTGAAATTCGGCCGCACCGTGCACTCCCTCATCAAGACCATGGCCCGCTGCAAGAACATCCGGTTCGTGCTTATCAGCCCGGAAGAGCTGCGCGTGCCGGACTACATCGTAAAGGACGTGCTGGAGGCCAACGGCATCCCCTACAAGGAGACCCGCAGTCTGGAGGAATCCATGTCGGAGCTGGACATCCTGTACATGACCCGCGTGCAGAAGGAGCGCTTCTTCAACGAGGAGGACTACATCCGCCTGAAGAACAGCTACATCCTCACCAAGGAAAAGATGAGCCTTGCAAAGCCGGATATGGCTGTGCTGCATCCCCTGCCCCGCGTCAACGAGATCGCACTGGACGTGGACGACGATCCCCGCGCCGCCTACTTTGAGCAGGTGCAGAACGGCGTGTATGTGCGTATGGCACTGATCATGACCCTGCTGGGCCTTTGCGACCCCAAGGCACCTAAGGAGGAGAACTGATATGCTGAACATCGATGAAATTCAGAACGGCATCGTGATCGACCACATTAAGGCAGGCACTGCCATTGGCCTGATGGACCTGCTGGGCATTGCGGGCAACCGCACCGCCAGCGTGGCGCTGATCCAGAATGCACGCAGCAACAAGAGCGCCAGCGGCCGCAAGGACATCATCAAGGTGGAGGGCGATGCTTCCTGGCTGAACCTGGATGTGCTGGCCTACCTTGACCCGGACATCAGCGTGACCATCATTGAAAACGGCAAGGCCGTGCGCAAGGAAAAGCCGATGCCCCCCAAGCGCCTTGTGAACATTGTAAAATGCCGCAACCCCCGCTGCATCTCCTCCATTGAGGAAGAGTGCGACCAGATCTTTGAGCTGAGCTCCAACGGCAAGTACCGCTGCATCTACTGCGAGCAGGAGCTGCAGGTAAAGCCGGAATAACGACACAGAAAAAGAGCTGCTGTATCAGGCAATTTTGCCGTACAGCAGCTCTTTTTTTGCAATAAAAAATCTGACGGAACTCTCACCGACGCAAATGCCCTGTGCGGCAGATGCTCCATTCCCACAAGCAGCACCTGCCGGACAGAAATGCGACGTACCGAGTGACTTTATCAGCAGCAAACCCCAAAGTTCGCCGTTAAAAGCCCCGCCAGATGAGCTGCGCAGCGCATGAGGACTGCACAGCGAAGAGCAAAGGGAAAACAGAGCAGCTTAACACGCACCGCTGCCCGGATCACTGCACAGGGGGGCAAAGCTTCACCAAATTTTTCTTTGGCCGCAAATCCGCCCTGCCCCGGCAGGAGATCACCTTTACTGGCTTTAGTATAGCATTGTTGCGCGCCTGTTGCACAAAACATGTCATAAATTGTCGGTGCTCATGTCATGAACTGCGCACGGGATGGTGCAGGTAAACCGGAACCACCGGTCGCGGCAGCTCACGGTGTACTCGGCACCGTACTTGCGCAGCACGTCCTGCACGTTGGCAAGGCCCATGCCGTGGCCGCTCTCCTTTTTGGTGGTGCCGGGCAGCTTGCCCTCCTCCAGCAGCAGGTCTTCCTGCACGCGGTTGCGCACCGAGATCAGATATTCTTCCGGCGTTTTGCGGATGCGCACATGCACCTCCGGCGGCAGGGCCTGCGCTGCGGCACGGATGGCGTTGTCCAGAAGGTTGGAGAGCACGATGACCATATCCATGCTGTCGAAGGGCATCTGCTTCAGATCGCACAGGTCAAAGTAAATGTTCACGCCAACTTTTGCCGCTTCTTCGTACTTTTTGCTCAGAATGGAATCCAGCAGCGGGTTGTGGGTATCCATGATGGTGGTGCCCGCCGCCACCGTTTTGCTCACGCTGGCAAGGTAGGTGCGGGCTCCCTTCAGGTCGTCCTGATCCAGCAGCGCGCTGAGAGCACTCATGTGGTTGGTGAACTCGTGGGTCAGGCGGCGCTGCTCCGTGTAGGAATCCAGCAGGGCTTCGGCACGCTGCTGTTCCAGCTGAGCACGGTAGCGGGAGTTCTGCCGCTGCACCACCTGATCGTTGAACATCTGCACGATGGCGATATGCACCAGCACCGCCACGCTCATGCCAAAGGTGAGCAGCATGGTCATCCGGGTAGCGGGCTGCTGGGTCCCTGTGACCATCAGCACGATGTTCAGCACCACAGCCACCCCGGGGAAAAAGGACATCACCAGCGCCTGCAGCGGCTGCAGAGCACACTTCTGGTTCCAGCTGTACAGGAAATGCGCAACTGCTGCACCCACGATAAGGTTTGCGGCGCACAGCGCGATCAGGCAGCCGGGGTGCTGCCATGCTTCGCCGGTGCGCACTCCTGTGAACCAGGAGTAGGTATAGTTGACCGTGTTCTCCACCAGCAGGCACATGGTGCCGTTGATCAGGCAGGCGGTGAGCTTATCGGCAAAGTTTCCGCCAAACAGCTGCGCCGTAACAAAAAGGTACAGCACATTGAGCAGGACGCTCTGCACATTGAAAAATGACATTCCTGCTGCGAGTGACAGGCCCATCTCCCCCATGCACAGCAGCTCTGCCCACAGAACCGGCCAGCGCAGTTTTCCCCTGCCCAGATAGGCCCATTCTACCAGAATAAAGGCGTTGCACTGAATCAGACACACCAGATGCCCCAGCATCATTTCCGCAAATGCATCACTCATCCACATACTGCCCCTTCCATTCCAGATATGCGTTCTGGATGGCCGCATAGCCTGCGCGGCTCACGCTCAGCTCCACCCCGTTTTTCAGCAGGGCGCGGTAGCTGCGGATGCTGCGCACATATTTCATGTTCACCACATCGCTGCGGCTCACCTGCAAAAAGCCGTTCTCGTAGAGCATGGGCGGCAGGTCGGCGATTTTGCCGTAGTAGGTGCAGATGGGCTGGCGGGCAATGTCGCCGTAGACGTTGATCTGGCGCAGGTCGCTTTCCAGATAATAGATCTGATCCAGCGGAATTTCCGTTTCGGTGCGGTTGTGGTGCACCGTCAGGGTCTTGCGCTGGTCGGTCAGGGCGGCAAGCAGGTCGTCCAGACACTTGGGCAGGGTGCGCGCAATGTCCCGCTTGAGCAGGTAGCGGTAGGCGTTCACCGTGTAGCCTTCCAGCGCAAATTCCAGATAGGCCGAAACATACACCAGCATCAGGTCGGGGCACTTCTGCTTGAGCTGACGGCCCAGCACCATGCCGTTTGCACCGGGCATGTCCACGTCCAGAAATGCCAGCTGATACAGCTCCAGCCCCGGTGTTGCAAGCACCTCGGCTGCGCTGGTGCAGACGGCGGTGTGCACCTGCACGCTGCGGGCGGTAAAGTAGACGGTGACATATTCTGCCATGCGCGCGCCGAACGCCGCATCGTCGTCACAGATCAGGATATGCATGGAAGGTTCCTTTCTGCCGCAAAAGGCCCCTCTTGCAGTAAGAGGGGCCAAAGTAACTATCAGAGAAATTTATCGTAGAGGCCAAAGGCAAAGATGAACAGCACGATCACCGGCAGCACGCAGGTCAGGTAACCGCGCATCCAGTCGTGCATCTTGAGGCCCTTGCCGGTGTTGACTTCCTTTTTATAGTTGTCCCAGCCCCAGCCGTAGTTGGTAACGCAGAACAGCAGGTACACCAGGCTGCCCAGCGGCAGGAACAGGTTGCTCACGAGGAAGTCCTCCAAATCCAGCACAGCGCCGCCGAACACGGCAAAGCCGTCCCATGCCCACACGTTGTAGCCCAGCACGCAGGGCAGCGAAAGCAGAGTGATGAGCACGAAGTTCACCAGACTGGACTTCTTGCGGCTGCAGCCGGTCAGCTCCATGCCGCAGCAGATGATGTTCTCGAACACGGCCAGCACGGTGGAAAGCGCTGCAAAGGCCATGAACAGGAAGAACAGGGAGCCCCACAACCGGCCCATGGCCATGTTGGCAAAGATGTTGGGCAGGGTAATGAAGATCAGGCTGGGGCCGCTGGTCTGGTCCACACCGTAGGTGAAGCAGGCCGGGAAGATGATGAGACCGGCGGTGATGGCCACGAAGGTATCCAGCACCACGATGCGGGCGGACTCGCCCAGCAGGGAGTGCTCCTTGCCGATGTAGCTGCCAAAGATGGACATTGCGCCAATGCCAAGGCTCAGGGTGAAGAAGGCCTGATTCATGGCGGACACCAGCGTGTTGACCACGCCCACCTCTTTCATGCGCCCGAAGTCGGGCACGAGGAAGAAGCTCAGGCCTTCCTTTGCGCCGGGCATGAACAGGCTGTTGACGGCCAGCACCACCATGATCACCAGCAGGGCGATCATCATGACCTTGGTCACGCGCTCAAGGCCGTTCTGCAGGCCCTTGGCGCATACAAAGATGCCCAGTGCCACCACGAACACCATCCAGAAGGTCATCACGCCGGGGTCTGCCAGCATTTCAGTAAACTTGCCAGCCACCTGATCGGCGTTCAGGCCTGCCAGCTTACCGGCGGCGGTCATGTAGAAATAGTGCAGCATCCAGCCTGCCACGGTGGTGTAGAACATCATGAGCAGATAGCAGCCAATGAGGGTGAGGTAGCCGTGGATGTGCCACTTCTGGCCCGGCTTTTCCAGTGCCTGATAGGCCCGCACCGGGCTTTTGCGGGAAGCGCGGCCCACCGCAAACTCCATGGTCATGATGGGCAGGCCCAGAATGACCAGAAAGAGCAGGTAGAACAGCACGAACGCGCCGCCGCCGCCCTGACCGGCAATATAAGGGAACTTCCACACGTTGCCAATGCCGATGGCACAGCCCGCCGAAAGCAGAATGAAGCCCATGCGGGACTTCAGTTTTTCTCTTTCCATGATTCCAAACTCCTTGTTTTCCGTTCTGCTCTGCCCTGCCCTTTGCGGGGCCGGGCGAAGCGTTGCTTTTGTATTATAGCACAAATTTGGTCGAAGAACAGGGGCGCTTCAGTGAGATGAACTTTTGTTGTCAAAAGTGTTCTTTGTCTCCCCCGCGTGCACAGCCTGCACATCCGGCAGGAGTGTTTGACACTTTTTATTGCTGGTGCGTTTGTTTTTTGCGTATTTGCAGTAAAATTCAATTTCATTCACTTGAAGCGTGAAAAGCTGACAGTTATTCACTTATATAAAAGTGCCTTGCATAACAGCCGAGAACCATCTCTTGACAAACCAGCAAAAAGAAACTATACTACAAATAGAGAAGGTGCTGTCCGCAATGGTCAGCTCCCTCCGGCTAATTGGTCAATAAGAAGAATGACCGCTCACCGTTTGGAGACTGGGGCGGTCATTTCTTATTGTTATGGATCTCTTTGAAGATTGCCCATGCGATCTGAAATGTAATCCCAACTGTGCCGCCAACAATGACGAACAGCTGCAGAACATCGTTCAACACCATGATGCATCCCCCCTTCCGCGTTTGCGAACGGGGGAACAAACAATAAGCTTTTACGTCCCCCGGACGCTTGCCGGAGGAAAGCATGACCACCTGCGCTTGCAGACAGCACCTAATCACCGCCTTTTCGGGCAGCATCTTTATGATATCATAAAAAATAACATTTTACAACAAAGAAAGCACCTGTACAGCGGGTGCTTTCTTTGCGTTTATATCGGCAAGGCTTACTTCCGCTTCTTCGGGGCAGTACCCTTGCCCACCGGGCCGCGGGGGCGGCGCTCGGCAGCCTTGGACTGCACTGCGGCACTGCGGGTCTGGGCGCGGCCCTTGGCGGCAGCGGCACGCAGGCCGTTGATCTCTGCCTTGGTCAGCTCACGGTAGGTGCCGGGCTTGAGCATTCCCAGCTTTACCACGCCCTCGGCATTGCGCTTCAGGCGCACCACCTCAAGGCCCACGGTCTCGCACATGCGGCGGATCTCGCGGTTCTTGCCCTCTTTCAGGGTCATTTCCATCACGGTGCGGCCCGGCTCGTCGGTAACAACGTTGATGGCGCAGGGCATGGTCTTGGTGCCGTCGTCCAGCACAACGCCGCTGCTCAGCTTCAGGATCTGGTTTTCATCGGCGCGGGGCTGCACGGTGACGCGGTACAGCTTGGAGATGCCGCCCGACGGATGGGTGACGGCCTGCGCAAACGCGCCGTCGTTGGTCATGAGCAGCAGGCCCTCGCTGTCCTTATCCAGACGGCCCACCGGGTACAGGCGGGCGGGGATATCGCTCACCAGCTCCATCACGGTCTTGCGGCCCAGCTCGTCGCTGGCGGTGGTCACATAGCCGCGGGGCTTGTACAGGGCCAGATAGTACATCTGCTGATCCTTGCGGATATAGATGCGCTCGTCGTCCACGTGCAGTACGTCGCGGTTGGGGTCCATCTTGTCGCCCACCTTGACGGGGTGGCCGTTGACCTTCACGCGGCCCTCGGCGATGATCTGCTCTGCCGCACGGCGGGAGCACAGACCCTGTTCAGCCATGATCTTTTGAATACGTTCTTCTGCCATAATAAAACTCCTTGTGCGCCTCCCGGCGCTCAAAACGCGCACCTCTCCCCTGTTTTGGGGTGCGGGTGCGCCTGTATCAAAACTGTGAGTTGGAAGCTCACAGTTACGGCGATAGTAGTTAGCAGGCCAGCAGGGAGCTTTCTCCGCGAACAGCCTGGGACTCCAGTCCCGCCCCAACGCTTGCGCGCCGGGGCCCCACCCCCAGGACATTCGCTGGAGAAACTATCTGCCGTCCTGCTGGGATCGGCACCGGATACTCCGGCAAGATGCGCGAAGCCATGTCTAAAGTGCAGGCTGCGACTAAAATCGACAGAAAAGCCCGTCGGGAAGTGCGAGGGCTACACCACGCTGGTGGTCTGGCGAGCGCAGGCGGGACGGAGTGTCCGGTGCCAAGCCCTCCACTTACTGCTCAGCAGGAGCAGCAGGCTCTTCCTTTTTTTCGTCCTTCTTGATGAGGGCGGCAACCTTGTCCACCAGCTCCGGCAGCATGGTCAGGGCACGGCTGATGGTGTCGGCGTTGTCCGACAGCTGGATGGTGCGCACGCAGCCGTCCTTTACCACGAGGAAGGCCACCGGCTGGATGTTCACACCCGCACCGGAGCCGCCGCCAAACAGGTCCTTGTTGGCGGCGTTCTTGCCGTCAAAGTCGGTGCCGCCGGAGGCAAAGCCAAAGCTCACCTTGGAAACCGGCAGGATGGTGGTGCCGTCCTCGGTGATGATGGGCTTGCCAATGATGGTGTTGGAGTCCACCATCTGGTGGATCTTCTCCATGGTAACGTTCATCAGGCCCTGAATGGGATGCTCAGCCATAAAACAGCTCTCCTTTATCGGTTTGATTCGGGCAAAGGCCCGTTGTCTGCAGATCCGGATACGCTTATAGTGTACCACATTATAGGAAGATGTCCAATACTTTTTTGCGCCAGAACTCGTACAGCACCCGCACCGCCGCAAGGACGATGAACAGTGCCTGCGCGCTCACCCGGCAGGACACCCGGTCCTCCACGGTGGGCTGCCCGCTGCCAAAGTCCGGCAGGATGCGCAGCTCATCGAACTGCAGCCAGAGAAAGCGGTCCAGCACGCCCAGCACCGGGTACAGCCACGCCTGCAGCTTGCCGTAGCTGCGGGCAGCGGCGGCGGGGTCCTCCCCGCGCACACCAAGGCGCACCTGTATTTTTGTGATGCGCAGCGCACCGAACACAGCTTTGGTCAAAGTGCCCGCACCTTTGAGCATGGTGCAGAGGATCTCCAGCGTGATCTTTGCTTTTTTGCGGGGCTGGGCGGGCTTGTTTGCCTTGGCGGCAGCGGCGGCGGCCTTTTTGCGGGCCTTCTCCTCTGCCTTTTTCCGCTTGCGCTCGGCCCGCCATGCGGCAAACTTTGCCTTGACCTTGCCAAAGCCCCTGGGCGGGGCCGGGTTTTCCGGTGCGGGCGGCGGCTCCGGCTTCGGGTACTGGAACACCGGGAAGGTGATGCCCAGCGCACCGGCCTTTACGGTGAGCACGCCGTGCTCCCAGCACAGGTCTGCGCAGAAGGGGCACAGCAGCAACAGCACCAGTAAGATCAGCACCACCAGCAGCAGAATGCCGATCACCCGGAGGATGAACAGCAGCACTGCGCCCAGCGCGGCGAGGAATGCTCCCATGCGTTACCCCTCACTTTCTGTCGGTGATGCGTTCGTTTTCGTTTCCTGCCCATGCACCGGCGGCAGGTCGGCCAGAGAAGAAAGGCCGAACACCCGCAAAAAGGTGTCGGTGGTGCGGAAGCTCACCGGCCTGCCCGGCAGGTCAAGGCGTCCGGCTTCCTCAATGAGGCCCTTTTCCAGCAGGCCCGACACGCTGGACGAGGAATCCACGCCGCGCACCTGCTCGATGAAGGCGCGGGACACCGGCTGGTTGTAGGCGATCACGGTCAGGGTCTCCATGGCGGCGGGGCCAAGGGGCACTGCGCGGCGGCTGTCCAGCAGGCGGCGGATGCAGTCGGCCCACTCGGTCTTGGTGGCCAGCTGCCAGCGGGTGTTCAGGTGCAGCAGGCAC
>ERZ791903.1548-NODE-1548-length-21432-cov-3.935819_pt1 | contig 21432 bp, 22 predicted proteins | sample MGYA00510148_ERZ791903 | MGnify/ENA primary metagenome ERZ791903 (study PRJEB30046, sample SAMN00792080) | human gut metagenome | study: EMG produced TPA metagenomics assembly of the A metagenome-wide association study of gut microbiota in type 2...
CGGATCAACTACGAATACAAGTATTCGGGCAAGGGAATGAACCTCAAGGAGGAGAACTGGCAGCGGCTCTACACTGCGGCCAACAAGGTTTTCGACACCAACAAGGCCTGCCCCGAGGAATACCGTTCGTCGAGCGATCTCTATCTGGAGGAGCCGGCCGAGGTGGCCATCACGTTCCTGATGAGCAACACCTGCTGGAACTGCTCGATGGGTTACTACTATTACGACGCTTCGGAGCACCCCGCGTCGCTCGAAGACATACACCCCGTGATGATCTTCCCCAACACGCAGGACGGATACTGGAGCAACGACCCCAACAAAGCCCGGAAATACAGGGGCGTGGAGCGCGGAACCGCCGTGCAGCTGATGTTCTACCCGAAAATCGCCGAGAACAGCATGGAAGGCGCCACCACCACCTTCCCGAAGGGCTACCGCATCGGATTCGTCCTCGCCACCAACGCCTGGGGCAACCGGCTGCCGGGATTCACGGGTGCCAAGATGTACCGCGCCGCGACGTCCAGCGGTTTGAGCGTCAATGACAGGGGCGTCGCCTACAAGCAGCCCCGCACGGCCGTCTACCGTTACACCAACTCGTCGCTCGGCCTCAATTCGGTGATCTGCTCGTTCGAGGACTACACCACCGACGAGAATTTCAGCGACGTGATCTTCACGATGAAGTCGAACCCGGTGGATGCCGTAGTCGACATCCCGTCGGTCGACGAAAAACCCGGCGCCGACGACACCAAGCGCGAGGTGCGCCTGCTCAAGGGTATCTACGCCTTCGAGGACCTGTGGCCCAGCCGCGGCGACTACGACATGAACGACGTGATGGTGAAACTCGACTATGTGAAGACGCTCGGCAACAAGGGCATCTACGAGGAGTCGTATCTCTTCAAGACCTTCAACAACCTCGCCGGACTTGAGAACGGACTGGCCTTCACCCTCGGCGGAGCCGCCGCGTCGGCCGACCTGGAATTCTCGATCCTCCGTCCCGCCACCAAGGACGAACCGTCGCCGGAATACGAGCCGTACGCCGTCGGGCGCGATGGCAGCGTGATTCTGCTGACCCCCAACGTGAAGCAGGACATGGGCGCCACCTATAAGGTGACGGCGAAGTACGCATCGCCGATCGCCGAGGAGAAAGCCGCCGTCGTCAAGCCCTTCATCTACCGCACGGACGACGAGGACCTCACGCCGGGCCTCCGCAAGGAGGTGCACCTCCCCTTCGAAGCCCCGACCGCCAAAGCGGACCCGAAATTCTTCGGCACGAGCGACGACAAGTCCGACCCGGCTTCGGGGCGCTACTACGTGCGTGCCGAGAGCTATCCGTTCGCCTTCTTCCTTTCGGGAGCGACGGAGGTGAACCTCGCCAAACTGCTCGACCCCACGAACGAGAAGACGCCCATCGACCGGCTCTACCCCGCCTATTCGGGCTGGGCGGCATCGAACGGCGCCGACAACGCCGACTGGTACAAATAGCCGCGGCGGAGATAACGAAAAAGGCTTCCCTTTGAAGGGAAGCCTTTTTCATTGGTTACGGTTGAGCAGGTCCTTCTGGGCGACGAACTGCGGCATCAGGCGGACGATGACGGGTGTCAGCAGCAGACAGACGGCGAGCGTCAGCGCCAGCAGGGCGACCGACTGCACCCAGCCGCCGGCGAGGAACCGCGAAACGACGGGACGCAGGAAAAAGAGCAGCGGTCCGTGGACACCCAGCGTGATGATCGAATAGCGGCCCAGATAGGTGACGACCGGCACGCGCTTCACCTCCTTGCAGAGGAGCATGACGGCGAAAATCCCGGCGAAAGCCGCAAGATACACCTGAAAGAGGTTTTCCGGGTAGTCATTCGTCCGCATCCCCAGGGGCGTGGCGGTGAAATACATCGTCACGACGGCCAGCAGGATGAACAGCGGAATGAGTTTGTCGAAGCGGTGGTGCGGAAAGAGGAAAAAGTTGTAGCGGCGAATCCAGAACCCCGCGAAATAGAAAGGCAGGGCCGTCATGGCGACGTCGATGTAGAACGGCAATTCGATCCGCTCCCTGCCCAGCCAGAATCCGGCGCCGCCGATCAGCAGCGTCGCGGCGAACATGGCCGGGAGATGCTTCTCGCGCAGGTAGTGGACGATGTAGAACAGCATGTTGCAGTTGAACAGCGCGACGAGGAACCAGATCGGGGGATTGAACCGGATCAGTTCGTGACCCCGGAATACCAGCAGCAATTCGCTCCAGCGCACCGGAAGGCGGAACGTTCCGGGCAGAAGCTTCGAAATGCCGTACATCAGCAGGAACGAGCCGAGGTAGAAGACCAGGAAGGGGACGAGCAGTTTGTCGACCTTGCGGAGCAGGAAGCCCGCGAATCCCTCGTAGGACTTGAAGAAAAGTCCCGAAACGAAGAAATAGAGCGGCATGGTGAAACTCGACAGGACAGGGCCGTCTGCGAGGCCGTCGAAGGCTCCCCCGACGTGCATCATCACTACCAGCATGATACAAAGGCCTTTGGTGAGGTCTATGAAATCGATCCGCCGACCGAGCTGCTCTTCCATCGCGGCAAAGATAATGATTTCGGACCGAAATGGATTCTTCCGGCGGAAAAAATGCACGCGGTTTGTTGTCGGTTCGGATTTTTTGTATTACCTTTGGGACAAGCGATTCGTCGGAAGACGGATTCGTGAACTTTGCCGACCGAAAAATTCTGGTAAAATTTTAGACACAGGCAAAGCACAAATTTAGTCCCACGAACGTCGGCCCATGTCCGGCGTAAGAATGGGTATGACTCCTACGTTACGGGCGTGGGCCTTTTGTGCTTATAGTGTTGGGTTTACCAGAGCCTTTCGGTTATAAGCGGGGTGCGTTCCGTAACTTTTAATTTCCGGCGGGTCGCATAACTTAAATTGAAAAAGTTATGTTACCTTTGCGGATGAAAACGGTGCCATAGCCGTAACATATTCATAAGGTTAGGACAACCTTTTATACCTTATCCGGTAAACTTGCGACTGTTATAGCAATATAACAGGTTTAGGTCTGGTGTAAAACTTGTCTGAAACCCTTGTCATGCCTGCGGCCTTGCGCCGTAGGCAGGCACGGGCGTAAGGGCAGTTTACCAGACCAAGGCTCGCAAGGCCGACCGGAAGGGACTGTACCTGCGTTCCGTGCTTTTTTGCGTTCAAGCCGGAACGGGGTGCAGAAATCAACCCACTAACCCCGACACGATGTTACGGCCTTACATTCCCCAGCAGACAAGATTTTGCATCACCGACGAACTGTCGGTGCGGGTGTGTGTGTCGTCATCCGCAGTAACGGGAACGCCTGTCGTCGATAACAATCCCGCTTCAAAGGCACCTGAATCTGGTAACGGCAGGCTGTTCTCCGAACTGGGTGCGGAACATTTGAATTCTTCACGTCGAAGTTGCGTCACTTATTTTTTCTCGGCGGTTCCGCACCCGTTTTTTTCGAACAATTCACCGACAATTATTATAGAATCACCGGGGCCAACGGAGTGCCGTCCCGCCGCACAATCCGGTGCGGCGGAGGTCGATTGAACCGTTTGCGATTCCCGGCCGCGATTCGAAAGTTCCCAAATACGCAATATGACGGCGGCCGGGAATCGCTTTTTGAACCCTCTAATCACTTCCTATGCAACCACCTTTCACCCTCGGTCTTCTGGGCGGCTGCGGCAAGGGCCGCAGTACGGCGAAGTATTTCGAATCCGTCGTAAACTACTATCTGAAAACCTTTTCCCGCATCCGCTTCCTGCTTCCCGTGACTACTGCGGGCGAGCGTTCGGTGGCTTCGCATCTGCTGGAATGCAGGGCCGGCGATTCGCGGATGGAAATATATCTTATGCTTTCCAGCCGCCAATGGAGCAACTATATCTCCGGCGTGGCAAGCGACCGAGGCGAGGAGTGCTGCCGCATCATCGCCGCCGCAGATCATTGCGAGATACTGCCCGGCAGTAAAGTGATATTGTCCCAATCCGCATTGTTTCAGCTCTTCATCGAACGCTGCGACCTCATAATTTTCAACGAACACCGCGCAGGCAGGGAGGAAACCGATATGTTCGATACGCAGGTTCAGGAATCGGGGGTGCCGATTCCCGTGCAATACCGTCTCGGTGCTCCCGGATATGCCGCCATCAGCTATCCGCCCGACCGTCGGGAATACCTCGATTCGCAAAGCGTCTATTACGATCCGGCAGCGGAATACGGGCAAAGCACCTCATATATCCGGCGAAACGGATTCAGCATCCAATCGGACCGGCTTCCGATGATCTTCCTGCGCAAATGGCTCGCAGAACTCCCGACGAGATGTTACAGATACCTGATGTCCCCGGAGGACCTTTCGGCGCTGTTCTTTACGAAAGACAGGCCTAACCGCGATTGTCTGTCACTTAAAGCGTTTGCTTTCGCCTATACGACCCGGCGCGGTAAAAAGGAGGTAGCATACGGAAACGAAGCCATCAATCGCTTCATGCAGTTCCGCGAATTACTTGAACGGATCGCCGCAAAACGGGAAGAAGGAGAACCGGTAGGGCCGTTCGACCTGCTGGATTTCGGCGCTTACGACGAGGTTTTACAAACGTTTGCCATAGACGGGCGCACTCAACCGTCCGAACGTTCGGAAACTACATCGGAAGCGAATGCGCAGGACTCGATTCATAAAGGCAGAACGGCAGAAAACCGATCGGCCGACGGATGCGGCGAATAGTGCAAACGCGACGGAAAGGGGCGATAAGTGGGATTAGGCAAAGACTTTACACGCTCCGGACAGCGATCCTATATTGAAACGGGGACCGCAGTTTTTTGTCGAGTTTTGGAGGATTAAGCAAAATTATTATGTTTATGTCAACAAGGGTTATTTGACAGGACGGTTACGCAAAACAACGCATTTCGCACGATCCCAAATCGTTACCGTCAATCCCGCAAAATCTATTCAAAAATCTGATTGTCAGATTAATAAATCATATTTCTGATTTATTAAAATACATCAAAGTATCGGCCCAAGAAAATGCCGAAATGTTGAGCCAGCACCCTTTTTTTACGCAAAACAAAAATTAATACAACACTTGATACAACAACAAAACGCATCTACTCAATAATAAAGCAGATGCGTTTTACATTTGTGGAGGTGGCGGGAGTCGAACCAAACAATATATACACTGATAATCAACGATATACACAAGCACAAAAATTAACTCCCACGAAAACTCCAAGTATCTGCTATCGCGCAGACGATGTAAAATAATGCAAAATTAGGAAACATACGGCAAGGTTGCGGAAAATGTTTGGAAATGTCAAATTTTTTACAGACTTTTGCACCATCATCGTTTACAACGGGGACGATGAAAGATGCACCGGCCGTTGCGTAAGTCCGGAAAGCACAGTACCGTTATTCACGTCAGTATGGCAAAAGAAGCCGTAATTTGTCGTGGATTTTTTGTTGCCGTCGGTAACAAGGTTCTTTGACATGAGAAGAGAGCAGCCCGCTCTACTAAAAATAGGGCAATCGGAGGAATGGTCGCGCCATGCCTCGTAATGTATCACGTCGGGTAGCTCCTGACATAATACTTTAATGTTATGAAAAAATATTTTAGCAATCTAATTATTAATGACTTAACCAATTTTAATCATGAAAACGAGTAAGAATGAAACACACCAAGTAGAGCCGGTGGTTACGGGCATCTCTTCGAACGGCATATGTGCCGAGCGACTGGTGCAAACAACCAAAGAAGTAGCAATCAAGGACGATGTATATCTCGACTTAGCAGACCTTGAAAGGCTTTTGAAGGTGTCGCGCCGCACCTTGTTCAACTGGCGTGCAAAAGGTATTTTACCACTCACCGAGGTTGGTGGTAAACTTTACATCCGTAAATCCCGTCTCGATGCTATTATCGATGGCGAACCTAAGATGCAGAAAGGAGGTCGCCATGAGTAACGCATTGCAAGATTTCCAAGGAGCTGGTGATGTAGGGATTACGCCGGACGATAATCCCGGATTGGAAGCATTCTTACAAGGCGAAGCCTCGCCTACCGAGGTGGCCTCGCAACCCCAAGGCTTGCAATTAAAAACAACGGGCGGAGATACGCTCATCGAACAGATTGAATTATTTTTACGTTCCCAATGGTTATTTCGGTATAACATAGTTGCGAATAAGGCTGAATTCAAGCTAGTTAAAAAACCAGACGCCCCTTTTACTGAGATGCGAGACTTTGACTATAATAGCATTCTCCGGGATTTGAAATACGCTGATCTACAATGTTCTATGAGTACTCTGCGGATGATTTTAGCCTCAAAATTTATGCCTGAATACGACCCGTATATCGAGTATACATCTACCCTCCCGGAATGGGATGGACAGACAGACTACATCGAACGGCTTGCCAATACGGTTACAACAGGAAACCCGGATTTCTGGCAACGAGCTTTCAAAAAGTGGTTCGTTGCTATGACTGCGTCGTGGATGCAAACAGAGGTAGTGAATCACACAGCCCTTATTCTGAGTGGGGCACAAGGCGTGGGAAAAACAACATGGCTGGGCAACCTTATTCCACCACCTCTGCGGAAGTACGTTTTCGCCGGAATGATTAATGTCCGCGACAAGGACTCACAGGTAAAACTCTCCGAGTGTTGTTTGATCGTTATGGATGAGTTGGAGAATATGGGACGTAATCTGGATGCTCTGAAAGAGCTTATCACCAAGAAAGACATATACTTACGTCGTGCTTATGCTTTCACTCACGAACGATATATCCGACGAGCTTCATTTGCAGGCTCGATTAACAACAAAGATTTTCTGCATGATATTACAGGAAATCGAAGATTTTTGTGTTTTGAAGCTAAACGCATAGATTATCAAATTTTTACAGATTTAGACAAAGCCTATGCTCAAGCAATTAGTTTAGCTCAGAATGGGTTCCAATATTGGTTCTCGCAGGAAGAAATGGCCGAGCTGGAACAGAATAATGAGGAATTCCGGGCTGTAATTCCAGAAGAGGAGCAACTCATGGCCTTTTACGAACCATGCAACGATGCCGATCCTGAGGCAGTTTTTATGAAAACGACCGATATCTTAAAAAATTTGCTTCGTTTATCTGGTTTGCGCTCTTTGTCAGAACAGAAGTTAGGCAGGGTGTTGATGGCACATTTTAAACGAATAAAACGTCAAGGCCGTTACGAATATATGATAAAGACTAAAAATCAAGAAGTTACAAACCGATAAAATCGGTATTAAGGGGAGTGGCCATTATGCCTCTCCCCTATTTTTTGCTTTATGGGTAAGCAGGGTAAGCAGTCTGTAAAACTCAACCCAAATTACAACGGAAAGCGGAGTATCAGATTTTCAAAATCGAGAATCCACTTTTGCTGTTCCATGAAAGAGCATCCTAAAAGGCCATGAATCTGTATGCCCGATTCTTCTTCCACTTTTCCAAAGGCTGAGGACAAGTCCATGACTGAGAAATTAGCTTTGTATTCCTGCTCCTCCAAAGAAAAAGCCAGTTCAACAACATCTGTTGTTCGAAGTTCTCCATCTATTCCAAACTGACGCTGTTTGGCTGTTCCTCCCGAAAGTTGGAAGAACTCAGCTACTCGTCTGTCAAGGACATTGATGTTACTCCCCGTATCAAGCAAAAAACACAGGTTTTGGGCCTGTGCTTTTACGATGAGGAGGGGTAAACCTATTTGTCGCAATCCAATTAATTCTATTTTCTTCATTGTAGATGCTTGGGTAAAACTAATTTCCACGATTTATATGCAAGTTTTGGTTTCCACCTTACAGATGTAGTATCGACAATAGTGTGAACTGTTAGAGAGTCTGTGTCAAAGAAATATCCTATCTCCCCGGAATCCTCTGTCAAACAGACTGTAACTCCATACCCCGGACTCGTGTATTCATCAATGACCTCGCCTTTATCATCTTGTATTAAATATGTTTCATCATATGGTTCAAATATGTCCGCAGGATAAAATTCTGGATGGAATGTAGGATTACCATTATTATCGAAAGAGATAATTTCCATACTATAACTCCAACATGGATTATAATGTCTATGGAAATATTTTAAGACATAATAATCTTTCTCGCCATAATTAAATTGCCATACTCCACAAATTAAACCCGTAAAGTCTGAGCGCAAATTAGGTTTCCATTGCTTTTTTACAAGATTTCCATACAAATCTGTGAATTCTATATAGGTTACATAGTCAGAACCTTGACTAACTGTATCGACATCTCCACTGTAAAATCGGTATTTCCCATCCGGGGAATTTGATTGACAAAGTCCGGCAAAGAGTCTACTTCGATGTAAGAATCACATTTTGTGCGAATTTTGTCTATAATTTTGCCATATTTTAGTTTGGTCACAGAGTCTGGCCAAACCGGAGGTTTCTGGGGTATAACCAAATCTATCTGTGTAAGAACTGGCGAATTTATCAGGCTCTCACCTCTTGGTTGCTTAAGTGCTTGACCTCCACATCCAAACATCAGCAACACAATAAGTATAGACAGGTATTTTTTCATCTTTGGGTTGTCAGATTTTGCGCAGTTAGATTTTGTATATTATGGAAAAGTAAGTGAGTAAAACACTAATCATAATACTGGATGTCTCGGATTGTAATTGCAATGACACGCGACGTAAGGTCCTCATAAGATTTACCCATTTGCATTCTTAATTTAATCATATCTTCCGGGGACCGCCGATAGGCAATGCGATGTATCCACTCTCCGCGTTGATTATATTTGTACTTATAAATTATTGTTCCGGCATCCCATAATTTCCCCTTTTCAAAAACATCTACAGGTTCACTATGAGCTATCTCTTGCATTGTTTCTCCATCTATTGTAACTGTCTGAGCTTTATCATTCGTATAGAAAGCATGATTAACAGAAATAATATCATCGCTTAGATTGTATTCCCAAACATATCTATGCCAGCGCTGAATCTCAGTATTTTTCGTTGTTACAATATCTTGGTATATACAATTCCATTTTTCATCATAAGAATAATTATATTTTGTAACTGTTGCCGGATAATTCTCATATTGAGTAATTTCATTATATAGCAATTTTCCTGATTCGGCATCATACACCCAAGTACTTTCTTCTGTCTTTTCACCGTCTCTTGTAGTTGTATAATACTCAACTTTTTTACCAGCGGATGACGGCAGATATTCTACATCTGTTATAATTTTATTATCTCTAACAACTCTCATTAATCGGCCTTGGTCATCCCCAATTTGTATTTCTTCAAAAGAGAATGCATCATCACTATTTGGAATGTGTCCTCGTACTGTATTTTTTATTTTAAATGAATTATGCTTGGAATCTTTTGTAATTTCCAATACTGCACGTCCTTTTCCATACTGTATAATCTGTTTAGAACGCATTTCATCCTCTGGCTTCACATAATACACTCTTTTACGATAATCTTTTATATCTTTGATTAAAAGAACATTACCAAACTTATCATAATAGACTGTATCTGAATATGCTCCGGGAATTCCATGCTCTACTTGGCTAAAACCATAGGCTAAATCTAACTCAGAAGGAGCGCCACATATAACCTCTCCATTATCGAGAGTTAATGGTTCATAATGTTTGGTAATTATACATTTATGGGTTTCTTGTGGAAACTCCCATATATCAGCATCTCGACTACAACTACTTATTAATAAAGTCGAAATGATGAGGTATGATAATTTTTTCATATTTATTTGGAATTATCTACTTTGTTCAATTCGCTCTTTTTCCTCTCTTGTGAAATCACGGCCACATTGGACACAGATATAATCGTTGGTCTTACTTTGAAGATATCTAAGTCCACTAATCGGGGCACCGATAGTTTCTGGTTCAAATGCAGGATGTTCACAAGGGTTATCTCCCCATGCTTCACGGAGAGCTTCAGCTTTTTTAATATCCATAAGACGCACAGTTTTTTCTGCCGTCCCTCACAGATGGTTAGTCGTAAAAAGAAAGCGCAGGACTGAAAGCCTATTTTACTAAAGCAGGTTCTGGAATACCTCGATGGATAAAACAAGCAACAGCCCTACGCCTATATACTTGTGATAAGTATACGACGATAGGATAAGTTCGCTTATTCTCACCATCAATGAATTTTCCAGATTCGCTTTATGGGAATAAACTTACACTTTCCGTGTCAGTTAGTATGTCCCACAAAAGTAGAAAACTAACTCGGATAATGCAATAACTTATCCTAAATTTCAGGGCTGTTGCAAAGAACATTAAAAGCTATTTGTTCAGATAATGTCACATCATTTTTTAGACGGGCGGTAGTCTCGGTAATTATCACAAGCACCACGGATAATTTTCGCAGTTGCCGTATCCGGATATTTTTCAACAACCGTATGATAATGACATAACTGATGATGTGCATGTGCCGCACACTCATCGTCTGTAAACATCGCAAATGCATCTTTCAATAATATGTCACTCCGGCTTCGCGCCTTTTTACAACAGGCAGTCTCTGTCCAATCATTGACAACACTCCAGTATGATGTCCCGCGATAATACTGTGTCAAGGCCCAACAACGATCCATTGAATTGCGAATACCAACGGCGTAACGGATTAACATTTGCGCCTTGCGATTGGGATCAGTCGTCTGATTTGCTATTCGTTCCAAAGAGAGCATTTCGCGGGCAAAATTAAACTTGTAATCTGAATTGTCGTAAATTAAAACCTGACTATCTACGTTAAATGGATCTCGCTTCATATATCCGCCTCTATATGTGTTTAGTGTATATTGGAACGCCGACGGAACTTTACCCAGATATGCAACGGCCTCGGCATATCGCATCTCCCGCAGGCATTGTGTACCAATGATGTCATTAAAATAATCCAGACTGACATATCCTCTTGTATTTAAGAAATCATCAAATGCAGTTTGAGGATGTTTAAGCCTTTTGGTATAAGCAATAACATTGTCTACACCGATCGTATCCACCAGCATAAATAAAGAATTGCTATAATCAGAAGAATTCCACGAAGCATTTTTGCGATACTCGGCCATTGTGCCTGTTCTTGTGCTGTCTATGATGCAGCATGAATAAGTTTGCTTATCGACCAGATTATACAATCTGTTATCGGCCAAATTCGCGAGCTGTATTGCCCGGACACAATTCCCGTGTGCTATATATTTAGGGACAATGGTCGATAGGACAATTTTCCGCAGCATGTCATTCCAGTAATAGTAGCTGATATTGGCATTTAAGTAATATCCGTCTGCGGTCTCTTTCACAACTCGCTCATCTATATTGTCTATTATCTTCTTATCGAGCCACCGCAACTGACCAAATAGTGTTTGTTCATAAGCTGCATTACAAGGCAACAACTTCGCATCGAGATAGATTCGCAGAATTTTGATCGATTCTTTAGTAAACTTATCTCCCCGGGCATGCTCCGCCTTAGTTAACAGATCGGATGCTTGCTGCACTTTTCCATTTTTATCCGCAATATACGCAGCCGTATAGTACCACATTGCAGGATTGGCAGTCTTGCCTTCTGAAATAGCCTTTAATGCAAATTCAGAAAGAGGGAGAAGTGATGCCCACCACCCATCACTAGGTTCACCCCAACCATCAGACATTTCCTCAATGAATCGAATCAGTTGTTGTGTCGTGCTAGCCAGCATTGGCGAGTTCGGACAATATTTATAGACCAACTCCATTTGCTCGATTTCGCTGGTTTGTTTACCTTGCTTACCTGCACAGTAGAGCAACGAGCTAACATCCCCACATTCTGCATAAATCTGTTTTGCTTTTTCAATAGCCCCTGTCCGAAAATATGCGCCCGCAACATAAGGCCATATCATCTTTTTCAACAAGTTATCAGGAAGCTTATTTTGCATGTCATTCCAATAATTGATGCATTTATCGTATTGGGCGGTTGCAAATAGGGCACGAATTGCCTGCAAAGCATAACGATCTTGCAATCGTTTACCCCCATACGCTTGAGCTTGCGCGGCAACATCTGTTAATGTTAAGCTGACGTGATCGTTGTCTGTCGGATAGTACCACGGAGAACTTTGCTCCCAGCGAATTTTCTCGCAAAGCTTAGCAAGCAATAGAAACTCTGCGACTTCTCGATCTTTGTGCGAAACGATCCATTTGACAAACTGATTCTGCATCAGAGAGTCTTTCGCATTTGGCTGCGCAATAAGCTGAGGTATCCGTGCAATATCCTCGTAAGTAGATTTATAGACCGCTTTATAGATATCCTCAACAGGAATCTCGGCGGCGGTCTGCTTCTGCCAAAGTTCGCAGTTTAGTCTCGACTCACTCTTCAACTTAAGACGACCATACTCATCCTCAATGCACAACTCTCTATCATTCTCTGGATTATAGATGCGAAATGTATAATAATCCCGAGGAGTATACCACGGGCCACCGCACGGATGGGCCTGCTGCATTGGCAACAAAGAGAGTAGGAAGGCACTAACGATTGTATATATACATGATTTCATCGGGTGTGTATTTTGAAAGGTTTGCAGAATCCAGATGGTAAAGTATGACGGAATAGTTGTCTCCACCCAGTTCTTTCTCGACACGACATTGCGTCTTCAATATCTCGACATAGCGAGAATTTTCCAGCCGTATTATATCGCCCCTCAAGAGTTCGTGCGACTCTAAGTAGTGATCTTTAACGACCTTATAAGTTCCTTTTTTGAGTGATTGATAATATGTTTTATCAGAAAAATTGATTGTGCGCAATATGGCTCTGAATTTATTATCCCGAAACCACACGCCCCACGAAAAAGTCGGATATGCAAAATCAAGATGTAACGGATAAACAGCATTTTTCAGATAAAATTCAATATCCGAGTAATTCAATATGGAATTTTCAGTATCAGCGCTTTTTAATGCGCCAGTATTATACAACATCAGCACACCCCGATCAACGGGAGGAGGGTCTTTTCGCAATTGATGCAATCGGATCGTGGCACTTAATCCGACACCTCGCCTATACAAAGTATCTTTCGCAATCCTACATAATTCAAAATAGCTTTCCTGCGTCGTTCCTGTCCAGTCACAGTCAAACTGCACCTCGCTTATATTCGAGATTTTATGACGTGTGGCCATTGCCAAGATTCTGGTGGTAATTTTATCTGCATATTCTGCCTCCTTCCCCTTGACACTCCGCAGAGCCTCAAGCGTAATGTATACAGTAGGAACGATCTCTAGCCCGGCAGGAGGAGTTTGCGCAAACACAGTAGTTGCGATAGGTACTACGGTCAATTTCTCTTCAAGCCAACTATTATCCAGCGCTACGTCGAAAAATCGGATATACAACCGCTGTACATCGTACTTTTGCAAGAAATCCAATTCTGTCTTCGTCGGATCAAATGTTGTTTTCCAAAAATAAATCGAGTTACATTCCCGATGCGCTTTAACTATCCCGGTTTGCAGAGAATCTATCTTCTCAGAACCGGGGCTTTGTGTTACGGGTTGTCCGCATCCAATCGTCAGCAATCCGCAGAAGATCATTAAAAACCGACTCATGTGTAAATATCTAATTATTAAGTGTTTTATTGCAACAAATATCAAAAAAAGATTTCGTACAACATTGGGATTCTCCCGCCATTGTACGAAATCTAATCTGTACTGTACGAAATAGCTTTGCTCGTGCGATTATCTACGTCGCCAAACAATATAGCTTGCATTTTTAGGCAGACGTGGATTCTCTATTCCGAACTCACTCCGCTTACCATTGTCATCAACAGCCCACCCAAACGCAGAACTGCCAACTAAATAAATTGCATTAGTCATTCCTAAATCAACTAATGCCTGCGCAAAGTCATGGAAAGACTCTCCCGTACCGCTTTCAACCATCATAATCTCACCATTGCGATCACATAAGGCTCGACGAACAGCTTTATTCTTCGGTTCATTCTCTACTAACCTACCATTATCGACTAATGGATATTGACGAAAAAAATAACCATTTTTTTCAGTCGCTTCTTCAAATAATGGAGAGTTATTAGCTATACCAATAGTTATTTTATCGTCTATAATTGCGCAATAGCCTGTTTTCGACAATCCCCAAGCCAAAGGCTCCCCTTTCAATACAAATGCCCCAACAATTTTTCGATTATCCCGACGAATATCAGCAGCTTGTGCCGCGAAAATGATACTGGTATCACGTTTATCCAAACGTCCTACATGTAACGACATTTTGGCATTGTGCGGAATATAAATGCGTAATGGAATATCATTAATCACCGTATCTTGTATTTCAATAAATCCACGGGCCAATGAATCGACCTCTCGACCAAATTTTTCCAGTGTTACATCCACAGAATGTTCGATTCTCGGTTGTGGTTCAAAATAGGTTTGCTCATTCGGAACTTGAAACTTTTCACCAAGTATAAATACAGCTACAACAATTATGAAAATAGCTGCGATCACAACTCCGCCCCACATCCACCATCTATGTGAATTGGATTGTGTTGCATTACAGTCACCTCCAATTACTCGGATTTCATCGTCCCTAATATCTTTTTCCGTTTTCATTACCAGCCCTCCTTTTCCAAAAACTCCTTCAATTGTTTCAATGCTTCTCGCGATGCTGTAACAGAATGATTAACAGTCTCGACATCCGACAACACAAGTTTTTGCTTCGGAACATTAATATAATATATGTAGGAGCGGTTAATAATCAAACTTTTGCCAATGCGAATAAAGATGTTTCCTTCGACGCCAAGTTGACTGGCAATCATTTTTTCGATTTGCCCTAACTGGAATGACAACATACGCATTTCTCCATCAGCTTGCACAAGAGTGGAATAATTCCCATCCGATGAAATATAAACAATCCGGTCAGGCGCAATTCGCACAAGATCGTTCGAAGTGGATATAATCAAATGCTTCTTCATCGGTTATTCTATCGAGAAACAAAAATAGCCAAGTTATTCCTTATAGACAAAGTTTCTAATATAGAATGTATGAAATAGCCGATTTTCTGTATAAAATCACTATGGCACAACATTTACTCTTGCTTGCGGGGGTCTGCCCTGATGTAAGCCACAAGGCAGATTATAGCCCAGACAACAAGCGTTATATACAAATCTTTCATAAGCGAGAATTTAAAGTTAAATCGGATTTACCCCCTGAGGGGAGGGCAAAAATAAAGAGGCATGGATTGCTCCACACCTCTCCTTGTATTCAAACCTCCGGAGCTATCCCCGGATGATTTTCAGATAGTATTCCAGACTTTGAATCACCACATCTTCAATGAACTCCACAAAAGCCGAGTTATCCCCCGAAGATGCTTCTTCCAAAGTTTGGTAGTAGCGGCGTCTCGTGTCATTATCCCCTTTGATATTGGCAATGGGATAGCCGTGTTGCATCAATATAAGATTCATCAGCAGGCGTGCTGTCCGGCCATTTCCATCTATAAAGGGATGAATAGATACGAATTTCTCGTGCATCTGAGCTGCCAATACAACCGGATGCATGGAATCCTTGTTTGCCTCATACCATTGAAACAGCTCATCCATTTTGGGCTGTAACAAATAAGGTTGAGGTGGAATGTGTTTACTACCGCTGATAATGACAGGTACACGGCGGTATTTTCCGGCATTCTCCTTATCTATGCTGTGCAGGACAATGGAGTGAATATCCAACAGCACCCTTTCCGAGACAGGCTCTTTTTTCTGTGCTATGTCCTTGATAAAGTCAATAGCTTCTTTGTGGTTGATAGCTTCCAGATGCTCCCTCAGCCCTTTGCCTGCAATGGTAATGCCTTTGTTGACCACCATTTCCGTCTCATTGAGGGTCAAAGTATTTCCCTCGATGCGGTTGCTGTCATAGGTATACTCAATCTCCAGAGCCTCCGTAATGCGGTAATTCTCATTGGCCCTGTATTGATTCAGTTCACCTAAAAGGGTATCTATTTGTTTCAACTTGTCATCCATACGCACAAAAATACACAAATTTCAGACAAAAGATAATTTCCGTCGCTCTTTTGGAGGGCTTGTACACCTATCTTTCTATTATATAAGGAAGATAGATGTACAGCCTATACGCAGATAGATTGTATTATTATAACCAACTAAGTGCGCATCCTCCAACTTTCATATCATAATGGAGAAAGGGTGAGAAGGATAGTGATATTCTAAAGTGTGTGAGTGATAAGACTGAGGTGTGGGTTGGATAGAAAGAGGGTTTGGAATCTCAGTTAGTCATTCTACACACTTAGTTTTGGAATATATAGAAAAGTAAGTGCGTAAATTATACATCGCAGATTTTAGTGATTTCGTGACATTTTTTTGTGACAAGTTTAGGCAGGAAATTCAATTCCCATTTTATAAGTTTGTTGTATAATTCTAAAAATAGACACATTATGAATGAACAAACATCTTATTTATTGAAAAACTGGCTTGAAAATGCGCCAGAGAGTTGCCATCCATACGATATGGAAAAGTTTTACCAATTTATGCATGCTCTGTTAGAATACGATGATGGGATATTGGATTCCGACGAGTTCTTCAACACAATTAGAGAAACCAATATTGATTGGTCTCCGGAATATATTGAGGAATTCGCTAATTCATGGGAAAGTAGAATTGATACAATCGTTGGATTCTGCCAATACAATTCATCAAAGTAGTAAAGTAGCCCCTATTAATTAAAGGGGCTACTTTTTTACTCCACAAACCACCTGTACTCACTCTCTCCATAAAGGGCCTTATTGATGCCCTCTGCCAACTGTGAGGCATTGAGTGCCCTGTCCAAGAAATTGTCGATGTAGGAGGACTTATTGGCCCCTGTCAGGAGGTTATAGACCCTCCACATGGAAATCTCCCGGCCGAATGCATCCACCCCGAAATCCTCGTCTTGGTAGTAGGCTCTTGCCACCAGATTGATTTGGGTGTCTGTCATCAGGAGCTGAGGCAGTTTTCGTTTCTCCTCCTGCGGCAGACATTGATAAAGCCGGGACTTACCCAGAAACTGAGCAAACTGGTGTTCCGTCATGGAGGAACTCAGCAGGTTTTGCATCTGTCTTGTGTGCTTCTCCGGATTATAGAGCTGAAACAGCTCCATGACAGCCTTAAAGAGAGATTGTGTGTTCATTACCTTGATTTCACTTTTATAGCCGTCCGTACTGACACACATATTACAGCAAACCATGTTTTTGAAGCCCACGAAGACCTTGAATTTCTCCGCAGATTTCCTGTTGTAGAGGTTTTCATGGTTGTAGGCCCTTACTCCTCCTACCGTCAGCTTTAAGGGGTTTCCGTCGATGTCCTCGTGGATAGTGGGAATTTCAAAGCAGAACATCATCCGCTCGTAGTAGATGGTCTTGTCTGTCTCCAAAAGCTGGTTCACGGGCTTATGGATAGCTTCGGGGATTCTCCCCTTGATGATATGGCTTACCCTTATCTCAGGGCTGTCGATGCTCTCTCCCCGAAAGAACTCCTGTGCCGCCTCATAGACTGTCTCCACAAAGGCCGGATGGGAGATGGTCACCTCATTGTCTTTGGAGAAGACAGGAACCACACAATCCTCTTGCAGATGCCGTAAGGTGACAGCTTTGGTGTTGGCTTCCACAAAGGGTTTCAAAGGTTCCTCTTCCGCATGGTCAGAGGCTGGAAGAATCGGAGATACTGGCAGGGGAATCAGATTTTGTCTAACAGGATGGAGCTGGAGTGCTGTTTCCATAGTTTTGGGATGTTTGGGGTTGTACGATAGTTTGCTGGGAATTGAGGTTGCACCAGTTCAGGATGGCTTGCCCTACTTTCGGGGTGATGGTAAATTCGGGACGGCCCATGAATAGCCCTGTCCGGTCTTTGGAAGCCTGCACATGGTGTTTGAGGTCTATGTCCAAGACGACGGTAAATTCATAGTCCATGCCATCCCTTTGCATGGCTTTCAGCCCTACTTTTTCGGGGACTAACTTGCCATTCTTCTCATTGAGCACATAATCCTGTTTGGTACGCATGGTACAGATGATATGTGCCGGAGATTGGAGGATTTTCTGCACAAAGGCATTCTGACGGGGTGTGACCTTGGCCCAGTTGGCAAAGGAGTTGCCTTGCAGTCCTGCGTGGAAATCCAGCAGATAGTCCCAGCATTGGGAAATACTGTCCACAATGATTACCTCCATGCCTGCATTTTCACAGAGGGCAATAGCCTCGATGTAGTGTTCCGGGGAGTAGTCTCCTCCGAGGGAAACCACATTATAAGTTCCCAGATGGGCATAGAGGTCAGCAGAGCCATTTTCTGAATCTATGACGGCAATTTTAGACCAGTCGGAGGTCAGGCCATAAGCTAATAAAAGGGCTGAATAGGTTTTCCCGGAACCTGCACAGCCTTGGAGGGCTAATTTGATTTTGGCCCGGTGTCTTGTAGAGGGGCGGATGGTTAACATAGGAATAAAAGATAAAATTGTTATTTTTGTGAAAAATATAATATTATGGCTTGCAAAACACTTGAAGAATCAATCACAGAGGCATTAGCAATAAAAGCTAGCATATATGAAGTTAAATATGGTTATTCTATTTCCGATACTTCTCGTTATGAAATCTGGAAACAATCAACTATTCGGATATTATCCGCAGAATTTCCGGGAGACAGATGTATAGAAGATTTTGAAAACGCTATTACATCTTTCCAAAGTGGCTATCGGTCCCCATCTTCTTTCGACATGCTCATAGGAGTACTAACAGCTTGTAGAGATAATCCAACAATTATTCGAAAAAATTCTATTACACCTTCAAGCAAAGGGGATAAAGCAATAAATATAAATGTTAATCAGACTCAGACCCAGACACAAAAACAGGCTCAAAGTATAGCTATTGAGATATTTATAGACGCGGTTAGAGATGAATTAACAGGTAAGCAGGTTAAAGAAATAAAAGAGATTTATGCACAGGAGCCAGATGTTAAAAAGGCTCGCACTAAAATATTTGATAAAATAAAGAGTTTCGGATCAGATGTAGCGTCTAATGTTTTAGCAAATATTCTAACCAATCCGGCTATCTGGGGAAATTTATAAAACAGGCAGAAAGCCCAAAGCCTCCTGCCTGTATTGAGAGTGAAAAGCCTAAAACACAGCCAATGTAGGTGCTCCTCCCTCTCCACGCTGGTGGAGCATCATAAACATCTCCCCTGTCTCGGCATTGCACACTTGAGAGACCACAGGGTCCGTCAGAAGCCCCTCTTCCACTTTCCGGCTGCAAGGGCCACACTCACAGCCATAGACGAAGAATACCTTGCCTGTGTGGGGATTTCGCTTTACCTCCAGCTTATCAACCTCCTGCTGGGCTTTGAACTGAGCAACCTCCCATGTCTTGATGAATTTCAGAGTACTTTCCATACCAAAATTTGATTTTAAAGGATTGTGACGGGGGACTATCCCCCACGCCGTAGGCGGGGAGGGGTCAGGTGGGGATTGGAATGGATTTGTGCGGATAAAGCTGGAAAAAAATTAAAAAATAAAATTTTTGGATTCCTTTGACTCAGTAAATTATGTCTTATTAATAATATACTTGCTCAGGGCTTAGGACTGAGATTAGAAAGGAAAAGGGCTGGAGTTAGATACTCCAGCCCTTATGCTTATTCATTTTCTCCTATCAGCTCTGATTCGATTTTATCCATATCACGTTCAATGGAACCATTCAGAATCTTGGCATAATGCTGGGTCATGCGCACGCTACTATGACCTAACATTTTCGAAACATTTTCCAACGAAGCTCCATTTGCCAAAGTAACCGTCGTGGCGAAAGTATGCCGGGCACAGTGTGTCGTCAGATTTTTAGTTATTCCGCACAACGTCGCCAGCTCTTTGAGGTAAGCGTTCATCTTCTGATTACTCGGTACAGGCAATAGCTTTCCCGTCGCAGCCCGATATTCCGCATATTTCTCCAAAATACGCAATGCCGGGCGCAATAAAGGGATGTTACACATATTGTTGGTCTTGTTTCGGGCTTTTCGCAACCACTGCCTACCCCGCTTACCCTCGACGATATTTTCCGTGCTGAGAGAGGCCACATCGACATAAGCTAATCCGGTCAGACAACAAAACAGAAAAACATCGCGAACCTGTTCCAAACGCGAAATGCCGATCTGCTTTTCTTCCAGCCGTTTCAACTCATCCTGCGTCAAAAATTCCCGTTCAACTGTTTGCATTCTAAGAGGTAGCAAATCTATTGGATTGGTCTGAATAAGTCCCCGCGTTTTTGCAAGATTCACAATCTTGCTCAGATTACGCAAATACTTGACCGTCGTGTTGTTATTGTTACTCCGAACCGTCATTAAGTAATGCTGATACTCCTCCATGAGTTGTGCATCCAACGCTTTAACCTCTATATCGCCGATGCCGCGAGTCGCTGTCAAAAACTCCCGGAACAGTTTCAGCGAGGTCAGATGCCGTTTATAGGTATTGGCAGCCACCGTCTTTCCAATCAGTTCTTTCATCCGGGAATTGTGCTCCTCATAAAGTTTGCACAGCATTTCACCCTCCGGCTGTTCAACACCTCGGTATTGCCGCATTACCTCTTGAACGCTTACCTGCTTACCCTCGGCCAACAACCCTTTTTCAATGTCGTAAATCCGAAACTCCTGCTGGTCGAGATACTCGTTCAACTGTTTGTTTACGAGGGTATTGTTCCTTACCCTGCCTTTGGCCGTAACCCATTGGGACGGCATAGTGCTCCGCCGAAGCGAGCACTCAACATACTCCTGATGGGAGGAGACACGCATAAAGATAGGCACAGAGCCATCTTTAAGCGGTTTCCTCCGCTTAACAAAAAATAAAATGGATAGCATCGTTACGATGAATTTATCGGGAAATCCGATGGTACAAAGATAAGTAAAATAAACGAGTTTTGCAAGCGTAAAATACTGCAATACAGAGAAATATACAGTACTCTCTTGGACTTTTACTTGGACTTGGGAAGTCCAACTGCAACTCCCATGAATTCTCCAAGTAAACTCTTTCCGAATCCTGCCGAGAACTGCATACAGGGCACAAAAAGAAAATCCCGTAATTCTCAGAATTACAGGATTTTTCTCATAACTGCTTGATTTTCAGTGGAGGTGGCGGGAGTCGAACCCGCGTCCAAACAGGGAACCCGAAAGCTTTCTACACGCTTAGCCGCCATTTGATCCTTCTCCCCGTGCCTGGCAGGCAGCGACCGAACACGAGGCCCAGTTCCTTGATTTTCGCGCACCGGCCGGAACACTCCGGCGCACTATCTCTAAATGGATGATACCCCGTATGAAGAGCCGTTAAAGAGCGGAACGTCCCTTCGGGATACTCGTCGCCAAAGCGCCTGGGCTTCGGCGATTAAGCCAATTTTCCTTGAAAATTAGGCAGCGAGTGCAAGGCTGTTATTGCCATTTGTAGTTTGAGCATCGGGATTAACGAGCCGCCACACAGCGCTCGGCGTGCTTACAATCAAACTCTGCCTGCTGTCAA
>ERZ791903.1553-NODE-1553-length-21338-cov-2.748109_pt1 | contig 21338 bp, 17 predicted proteins | sample MGYA00510148_ERZ791903 | MGnify/ENA primary metagenome ERZ791903 (study PRJEB30046, sample SAMN00792080) | human gut metagenome | study: EMG produced TPA metagenomics assembly of the A metagenome-wide association study of gut microbiota in type 2...
TGGGAATTAAGATTTTACTTAGTTTAACTATAGGCTTACTTATATGTATGACGGTTATAATTTATGTCCTAATTATGTATTTGTATTTACATAACAATGCTGTTGTAGCCATTTTATGGACCTTATATACAATATCTGTGCCAATATTCAGTGGCATATTTACTAGCCTTACAGTAGTTGTAGACTTTGCTGTAATTTCTTCTATGTATTATAAGTATAGTAACAACAATGACGATACTTTTTCTAAGAAAGAAAAGAGAAAAGAATATCGTTTGCTGGCATTTGTGGCTAAGGGTAAAGGCATTTTTAAGTTTTTGATTGTTATTGGTAGCTTGCTTACTGTACTGGTTATTTTTTTAGTAAGTTATGTGATTTTTGATTCAAATATTTATGATGAATTGTACTCTAAAATAGAGGTTACGGCTCACAGAGGTAATTCTACAGTGACTATGCCTAACACTATACCGGCTTTTAAAGAGGCTATAAAAGAGGGGGCAGACTACGGAGAACTGGACGTAAGACAGACAAAGGATAATGTAATTGTAGTTACCCACGATGCTAGTTTAAAGGAAATGACAGGGCAGGATATAAATGTCAGAGATTTAACTTATGAGGAACTTCAAAAAATACCTTGTATAGAGGTAAATGGGAATAAATGTACAGTTCCTAAACTGGAAGATGTTATAAATGTTTGTAAAGGTAAAATAAAGCTAAACATTGAAATAAAAACAGGAAACAATGATTCAGAGGATTTTGTCTCTGATATTGTAAAGATAATAGAAAATACCGACTTTGTAGACAAATGTGTTGTTACATCTTTGGATTATAGGGCTTTAAGAAAAGTAAAAGAGTGTAATCCAAAAATAAAAACCGGATATATTATGGCTGTTGCCATGGGCGAGTTTTATGATTTGCCTTGTGTGGACTTTTTCAGTATGGAAACTACTTTCGTAAATGGTCGAGTTGTAGAAAGAGCCCATAAACTAAATAAAGAAATACACGTTTGGACAGTCAATGATGATGATTCTTTAAAGAAATGTGTTGATTTGGAAGTGGATAATATTATTACTGATAACGTGGCAGGGGCGAAATCTGCTATAGCAACTCATGGAGATGATGTATTTTCAATAGTGCTTAATCAATTAAAAGAAAGTGACGATTCAAAGGAGAATATCAAGAAAACTAACAGAATATTAGAAGATGTTACAGGTATTGAGGGAGCATAACAAGAATAATAGTGGGAGCTTAAAAAGCTCCCTTTTTTCATACATATAAAAGAAGGGTTCAGCAAAAGCTGAACCCTTATATAGTATTGTATTTAATTTATATTTTATACAAGACCCTGGCTTAACATAGCGTCTGCAACCTTCTTGAAACCAGCAATGTTAGCACCAGCTACGAAGTTATCCTTCATACCGTAAGCTTCAGCCTGTTCAGTCATGTTCTTGCAGATGTTAACCATAATACCGTGAAGCTTAGCATCTACTTCGTCAAATGTCCAGCTTAATCTTTCGCTGTTCTGGCTCATTTCAAGAGCTGAAGTAGCAACACCACCGGCATTAGCAGCCTTAGCAGGAGCAAAGAGAACGCCACCCTTTAAGAATGCGTCAATAGCACCTAATGTAGAAGGCATGTTAGCACCTTCACCAACAGCGATACAGCCGTTAGCAATAAGAGCCTTAGCATCGTTTTCGTCAAGTTCGTTCTGAGTAGCACATGGAAGAGCGATGTCACACTTAACATTCCATACACCCTTACCTTCGTGGTATTCAGCGTTCTTGTGAGTTTCAGTGTATTCAGCAAGTCTACCACGTCTGTTGAACTTAAGGTCCTTAACGTATTCAATATCTACGCCGTCCTTGTCATATACCCAACCGTTAGAGTCAGAGAATGTAACAACCTTAGCACCAAGCTGAGTAGCCTTTTCAGCTGCATATACAGCAACGTTACCAGCACCAGATACAACAACTGTCTTACCCTTGAAGCTGTTGTTCTTGTCGTTAAGCATCTGTTCTACAAGGTATACAAGACCGTAACCAGTAGCTTCAGTTCTAACTAAAGAACCACCGAAAGTAAGACCCTTACCAGTAAGAACACCTTCGTAAAGACCAGTGATTCTCTTGTACTGACCGTACATATAACCTACTTCTCTACCACCTACACCGATGTCACCAGCAGGAACGTCTGTGTCAGCACCAATGTGTCTGTAAAGTTCTGTCATGAAGCTCTGGCAGAAACGCATAACTTCGTTGTCTGACTTACCCTTAGGGTCGAAGTCAGAACCACCCTTACCACCACCGATAGGAAGACCTGTAAGAGAGTTCTTGAAAATCTGTTCGAAACCAAGGAACTTGATGATACCTAAGTTTACAGATGGATGGAATCTTAAACCACCCTTGTATGGTCCAATAGCAGAGTTAAACTGTACTCTGAAACCTCTGTTTACTCTAACAACGCCGTTGTCATCAATCCAAGGAACTCTGAACATAATCTGACGTTCAGGTTCAACTAATCTTTCAAGTAAAGCAGCGTCTTCGTACTTCTTGTCAGCTTCGATAACTGGCTTAATAGTGTTAAGAACTTCTGTAGCAGCCTGATGGAATTCTGGCTGAGCTGGGTTCTTTGCAATAAGTTCAGCTAATACCTTATCAACGTAATTCATATTAAATAAATCCTCCGTTCTATGCTTTTATTAATATGTTGTGGGGAATAAAGTAGTTTATTATGTAAAATTGGTGGTTTTACAAAAAAATACAGTCGTACAATGACGGCTGTATAAAACGCTTCATTGCATCCCTTAATTAGAATTATAAGCCTTATAATGTTATTTGTCAATAAAATTAAATTAGTGAAATATAACAACTTTTATAATTGTATTTTATGCAAAAAGCTGTATTTTATTAATAAAAGGGGATATTTTAGTAAATTTTTTAAAGAAATTATTGAAAAAACTTTATTAAAAATAGTATGCTTAAAAATAAAAAAGGTAATCAAAAGTAGCAAAAATACCACTTTTAATCACCTTTTGTGAGTTTATAATATCGACTTTTAGAATGGTTTATTTTTTGTATTTTGGTGGTTCAGTTTCGTAAAGGTTGTTTCCTTCGCTGTCAATAATAACAATACCGGGAAAATCTACAACTTCAAGACGGTGTATTGCTTCAGAACCTAAATCGGCATAATCCACAACTTCGCATTTCTTGACACACTGGCTTATTAAAGCACCGGCACCACCAACAGCACCAATATAAACAGCACCATATTTCTTCATTGCGTCTACAACTTCTTTGCTTCTTGCTCCCTTGCCTATCATACAAGTAAGACCAAGTTCAATGGTTTCAGGAGAATAAGCGTCCATTCTGTAGCTAGTAGTCGGACCAACTGAACCAATAGGCTCATTGGGCTTTGCAGGAGCAGGACCGGCAAAGTATATAGTCTGGTCTTTTAAGTCTACAGGAAGGGCAATACCCTTGTGGAGATTTTCCAACATTCTCTTGTGGGCTGCATCTCTTGCTGTATAAATAACACCAGTTATTTTAACCATATCTCCGGCTTTAAGGCTTTTTGCCTTTTCACGAGATATAGGAGTTGTAATATTGATTTCCATTTTAAAACCTCCTTTAGTCATTTAATGGTTTAGCATCTTTTTTAGCATATATTGTTACAAAATCTGTTTCGTCTAAAACTTTGTAACCCTCAGATAAAATATCTTCTTCCACATCATCAAAGTTATCTATATAACTAGGCTGTAAGATATAGTAATCCGGCATATTGCCGTCATCATAAGGATATACATACATATCCTTCACCTGAGGTAGGTGAGCTGTAAGAAAATCACTAGCAATAACTGTTACATCACTAGGAACTTTTTCAAGCATTAATTCAGTTTCGTCAAATACTTCTTTATTAGATAAGTAATATTCTGTAAAGTAGTTTAACTTGCCTTTGTATGTGTAAGTAGCAAAGCAAGAACCTATGAGAGCTGTTATGGCAAAGCCATAGGCTATTTTCTTAGGGTATCTGTATATATTAAGTATAAACAGGAAGAATACAAGGGCACAAGGTCCAAAAGCATACTGATAACCTACTTCGTGCTGATACTGGTAATTAGTTGCAAGGTGCATAAATAAAAACGGTAAAAGCAAGAAAAGGTTTGAAAACTTTTTACCCATAAGAGGAATGAAAAGAAGTACACCTAAAGTATAAAGTACAAATGTCAACATATCCTCGTGGAACATAGTCTGGAGCAAGAAACCAGGGTCTCTTATAATATTTTTAAACATAGGCATTGTGCCTTCTTCTCCAGGTAGACAATATATTCCGTATCTTGCTGCTACAACATCGTGTCCAGAGCTGTTTACTAATGAATAAGCCAAAGCAAAGTAAACAACAGCTATGAAACAAAGTACAATACCTCTCTTGTATTCTTTTTTTGCTGTAATTAAATACAATGCTATTGGTACTATGTAAAGGGCTGAGTCCTCTTTTACAAGTAATACAAGTAAAGTAAACAAAAATGCCATACGCCATTTCTTTGTTTCAATAAAGTACATTAAGAACAAAATGAGAAATGGTAAAAAGCAAGTTTCGTGTACATCATAGTACATAGGGCATACCATAGCCGGAGTTATCAAGTAGATAATACAAATAATAAGGGCAATAGGTATATTGTCGCTTTTATGCCTGCATAACAGGTAAACAGGATAAACACCAAGACCTACAAGTACAACCTGACAAACAAACAAGGTTTCAGGAGTAGGGAAAATAAAGTAAAATGGCAACATCAAGTACCATATAGGGGAACAGTGTACAGCAAAGTGAGAAAGCAACTCATTTCTTTCTACAGTAGTGTACTGTATTCCCGTTTTTATCATACTTCCAAACATCTGTGAGAATATACCAAAGTCAAATGTTGGAGAACAGAAACCTCGGTATTTTGCTATAGTTATAGTACCAAAATATCCACAGAAGAAAAGGAAAAGTGCTGTAATAAAAATAAATGCAAATGTATCATTTAATTTTGTGTCTGTTATGGTTAAGTGGTTATGTTTGCAAAGATAGTAAGTTATATAACCTATTATTGCAACGACACCCATAGTAAAATAAATATTTCTTTCAGTAATATGAGTTATAAGCTCAAAGCCTAAAAATACTGCTGAAACCTCTGTTAAAACGTATGTAAATTTCTTTGAGAAGAAAAGTATACGCATAAATATAAGAACATTAAAGATAATAAGTATTTCCAATATAAGATTAGGAAAGTCTACATTACCGGCAAAATTAATATTGCTAAATGACTCAGAATTAAGAAGTATTATAAGTCCACTTGTAAACAAGTAACTGCTTAAAAGTGTGCAGACAATTTCTACAGGCTTTTCTATAGTCTTTATGCCGTAGGAAACTATATTCAGTCTGAAATTTACGGCAAATGTCATAACAGTTGCCACTAAAAATGTAAGACCTATGGATACAAGACCCTTACTCATTATAGGATACAGCACAATATAATGGAAAGCTACATAGCCAATAGCAAGTCCTCTTAATTTTTTGCCACTTCTGAAAACAAAGAAGCACAAAAGTGAGGAAAGCACAAAACAGAGAATATACAACAATGGAATGAAAGACTTTTCCAAAGGTTCTAACTGAACGCCTTTTAAGTAAAAATCACCTTTTCCGTTGTAATAAGTTCTTATTTCTACTGATTTGTCAGAAATGTCTTCCGGCACATTAAACTTGAATGTTTTTGAGTTTTCACCTGCCGGCAACACATTGTCGTAAATGTAAAGACCACCGTTACCGTAGGTAATTTCAAATTTTTGGTCATTTGTACTTGAATAATCAAGTGTAATATTGTATTGACCCTTATTTAGGTTAATATAAGGACCATATGTAAAAATGCCATTTACATCGGCTCTGTTGGAAATTTTCTTCTCTGGAGTTTGCACCACAGATGAAACAAAGTCCTTAGATTTATAGGTTTTAGGCATCAGGCTTGTGTGTACAAACAGACCACCTAGCAATATAGTAATAATGGTTATACAAGTAATTAGAAAAAGGCTGTTGTGATTTTCATACAATCCTTTTGTTTTCGACTTAAAAGAACAGAAGTTAAAAAATCCTTTATTCACAACTATTCCCCCTAGATTGTAACCTGACCATGTCTAGTAACGTGGCAACTAATATTTACGGCTAAAGGAAGACCGGCAATATGAGTTGCAAAGGTTTCTATATTTATGCCAAGTACAGTAGTGTTTCCACCTAAGCCCTGAGGTCCGATACCTAAGTTATTGGCTTTTTCCAAAAGCTCCTTTTCCATTTCCTTTACATATTCTTTGTCAGAATGACTGCCTACAGGACGGAGAAGTGCCTTTTTCGCAAGCTCTGTACATTTCTCAAAGTTACCACCAATACCCACACCAACAACCATAGGAGGGCAAGGATTAGGACCAGCCTTTTCTATACAGTCAATAATGGCATTTTTAACACCTTCAATACCGTCAGAAGGCTTGAGCATATAAACTTTACTCATATTTTCGCTACCAAATCCCTTTGGAGCAACATCAATTTTAACCTTATCTCCCTCAACTATGTTGTAATGAATAATAGCAGGGGTATTATCCTTTGTATTGACTCTTAAAATAGGGTCGCTTACAACAGATTTTCTTAAATAGCCCTCAATGTAACCCTGACGAACACCTTCATTTATTGCATCAGTAATGTTTCCACCGGTAAAGTGTACTTCTTGACCTACTTCCATAAATATAACTGCCATACCTGTATCCTGACAAATAGGTTTGCAATTTTCTTTTGCAAGGTCAGCATTTTCCAAAAGCTGAGAAAGAATGTTTTTGCCTATTGGGGATTGTTCATTATCCCTTGAATTCTCAATAGCAGAATATACATCTGAATTAAGGTTGTAATTTGCTGAAATACAAAGTTTTTTAACTGCCTCTGTAATTTCTGAAACAGGAATTTCACGCATTTTTGTTACCTCCAGTTTATACATATTTTCCAATAATTATATCACATTAAAGGGCATAAGACAATTAAATGAAAAACAAAAAAACCATAACTCTACAATAATAAATCGTAGAATTATGGTTTAAAAAGACAGAAACTGTCCATTAATATTATTTTATGTATTCAAGCTCCGGTTCGTCTTCTGAAGTAACGGCATTGTTTTCCTTCTGTTCTTTTGCTTCATAGGCTTTATAAAAGCTAGTAGAAAAGTCAAGGGCATATACCAAAAGAATAATGATAGCTACAGGTTTACCAAAGCTAAAATAATATGTATTTACTATTCTTTCTACAAGAGGTTGAAAGAGTACAAAAAGCAACATTGTCATTACGCCCCAGCAAATTGTACTTTCAAGGCAAATAACACCTTTGTAATTAAAAGGTTTGTTGTTATAATCCCACCAAAACTCGCCAAAAAGTCTTACCATAAGTTTAGCAACTAAAAATTCAAATGTTGTTGCAAGTATTGCCCCTAAGAAGAAAAGCAACATTTTGTTGTGGGAAATTGGTAAAAACAGAAAATATGTACCTAAAGCCCCTACACCGTATATTGTGCAGAAAGGACCTCTTATAAAACCTCTGTTTACAGGTGTTTTTTCTTCGTAAGAAATAACGATACATTCAAAAATCCAACCTAAAAAGCTGTAAACAAAGAAACAATTTATAAAATAAAAAATATCCATACCGACCTTATGGAAAAACCAAGCCGATATTCCAGACATTATTGTACACATAGGGTTAATATACCTCCTCAGATATATGTCAAAATATTTAATGGCATAACATCACAATTTATATGGTACTATATTTAATACAAAAAGGCAATAGATTTTACTTTACATCTATGTTACAAATAATATTTCATAAAAATTACCACTTAATCATACCCTTAAAATAAGGAGTGATGAAATGATAATTTATACTGTAAAACAAGGAGATACCTTAGAAAATATAGCAAATGAAAAGGGTGTTACAGTAGAGCAGATTTTAAATACAAATTTTCCACCTAACCCTGACAATTTGGTAGTAGGTCAGAAATTGGTTATTTTAGTACCGGAGGTGGAGTACATAGTAGAGGAGGGGGATACCCTTAATTCTGTAGCACAGAAATTTAACACTACAGCTGTGGATATACTACAGAAAAATCCGTCTATTGAAAATGCTCAGATATACACAGGGCAGAATTTAGTTATTGAATATGAAAACGGTGAAGACAAAAAATTTATTGCTACAAACGGCTATACATATCCCGATATAGACAGGCAACTTTTGCTTAGAACTTTGCCCTATCTTACTTTTCTGACTATTTTCACATATGGTTTTACAGATGAGGGAGTGTTAATAGAACCGGACGATACTGAACTTATAAGTATAGCAAGAGATTACGGTGTTGCACCGGTTATGCTTGTTTCCACTTTAACAGAACAGGGAACTTTTTCAAATGTTTTGGCTAAAACTCTATTAGAGGATAATGTTCTACAGCAGGTTTTAATTGAAAACATTATTACTATAATGGAGCAAAAAGGCTATATGGCTTTGGATATTGATTTTGAGTATCTTCCTATAGAGGACAGGGACAATTATATTGAGTTTGTATCCAATTTGACAAGACAGTTAAATGACAGAGGTTTTTTATCTTTAGTGGCACTTGCTCCAAAAACTTCAGTAAATCAGCCGGGCTTGCTCTATGAATCTCACGATTACAGGGGATTAGGTGAAACTGCTAATTTGGTGCTTTTAATGACCTATGAATGGGGATATACCTATGGACCGCCAATGGCAGTTTCTCCTATAGATAAAGTGGAGGAGGTTATAAGATTTGGGGTAAGCCAGATAAACTCTCAAAAAATATTAATGGGTATACCCCTTTATGGTTACGATTGGACATTACCTTATGTAAGAGGAAATACCGGAGCAAAATCCCTTTCCCCACAGCAGGCTTTGGAAATAGCATCAGAACATAATGTTACTATAGAGTATGATGAAGTAGCACAAGCTCCGTATTTTTATTACACTAAAGACGGAAATTCTCACGTTGTTTGGTTTGAAGATGCAGATAGTGCAGTGGCAAAGTTGAATTTAATAGATAAGTATAACCTTGTAGGTGCAAGCTACTGGAATATTACAAAGGACTTTCCTCAAAATTGGCTTGTGTTAATTTCACTATATAAGGTAGTAAAACTTTTATGATAAGGCTGGCAGCTCTTTTTGTATGCACAGTTTTAGGTGCAGGCTTTGCTACAGGACAGGAAATTATGAGGTATTTTACAGACTATGGAATAGTAGGTCTTTTAGGAGTGCTTGTAAGCAGTGCAGTTTTTGGACTATGCTTATACAAAACAAAATACTATAACAATTTTAGTGAAATACTTGACGATATGCCTTTTTGTGCCGAAGTGGTAATATTTCTGTCCTTTATTATATTTTATTCTGCTATGATTTCTGCTATGGGAGAAATAGTATGGGAGCTTTTCGGTGTAAATAAAGTTTTAACCGGTGTTTTAATGGCTTTTTTGGTGTGTACACTTACCATTATGGGGGCAGAAAATATTATAGCTTTTAGTGAAATAATATGTCTGCCTATGATAGTGATTACAGTAATTGTTGGCATAAAATTAATGCTTATGCCTATGGAATTCAGACCTCCGGCAAGTAGTGTAAAGGGTGCATTTTCTCCATTTATATATGTTTCTTATAATCTGGCATCTTCTTTGGCTGTTGTAACTGAGCATAAATATAAAAAAGGTATGGCAACTTTTTCGGCAATTTTAATTGGAATTACAGCTTTAGCTATAGCGATACCATTGTATAAGTATTACGGGTTTGTAAAAAGCTGTCCTTTGCCTGTACTAAGTTTATTGCCACAGGGGGAATTGCTGACTTATTTATATATTTTTACAATAGGTGGAGCAGTGTTTACAACAGCTGTCAGCAACAGCTATAGTGCATCACAGTATTTGGAAAATAAGACAGGAAAAAATAGAGCTGTTGTCTGTGTTACAGTGGCACTTTTGTCTTTGCTATTGTCTTTTATAGGCTTTGAAAATATAGTGGCAAGGGGATATTTTGTATTTGGTTTAACAGGGCTGTTGCTGATGTTTAAGGTACTGTTTAAGAAAAGGACTAATTGATAAAATCTTCTCAATAAAGTAGTTGACTTATAGAAAAAGTTAGCTTATACTAACCTTGTAAAGGTAGTACGTTTGCTTATAAGAGAGGTGCTTTATATGGTAGTTTTAAATGTACTTTTAGATGTATTGACATTTGGTTCTATTATTTGTGCTATGCTCTTTTTAACTTGGCTAAAAAATAGAATTATGAAAAAATACGGACATTAAAATTAGGAGATGATTGACTGTGTCAACAGTTATTATATGTATAGTATTGGCTTTAATTATAATTTTCGCTATTGTCAATTCGGCAAAACACTTCAGAGGTGAAGGTGGTTGCTGTGGTGGTGGCTCCGACATTAAGGTAAAAAAGAAAAAACTTGCAAATGTTAAAGAAACATTGGTAATTTCTATAGATGGTATGACTTGTAAAAACTGCTCTATGAGAATACAGAACAAACTTAATGAAATGGACAATGTTTCTGCTGATGTAAGTCTTCATAAGAAACAGGCTGTTGTGGAAATAGAAGACGGCGTGTCACAGGAAGATATAAATTCAGCTATAGAAAGACTAGGCTATACAGTAACTAACATTGATAAGAAATAGTTTTATAAGACTCTTTTGTAATGATATATACGAAAGAGTCTTCTTTTATGTAAACCACAATTAGTTTATATAAATTTACATATATTTTATTTGTAAAAAATGCTTGACAATTATTTAACAATATGTTATAATAAACACATAAGTTAAATAAATAAGCCTTTAAACATATTTTTATAAACGGAAGTCCTGTAGCGTATATGGGTCTTCTTTTTTTGTGCCTCTACTTTTAAAAGTAGGGGCTTTTTTAAGTATTAAGTTAATTTGTTTTAAATTATGTCACGATATGTCATTAATCTTGGTGTATGTTAAAAGAAAACTATATTAGGAGGTAATGATAATGACAGAAAAAGAAAAAAATTTAGCCGATAAATATCTTGAATGTAGAGATAAAAAAGAGGCTTTGGTGTTTGCAGATTATAATGAAAAAAGTACATATGTATTTGATAGACCGGAGGTCAAAGCTTATATTGAAAGTAAAAGTCCTAAAATTGCAACATCAGATGAAATATTGGAATATTGCTCTAAAATTATGAGGGGCGAGGAGGAAGAACTTGTACCAATAAAGGAGAAAGACGATGAAGGAAACACAGTAATAACAGTTCTTAGCCAGCCTGTGCCTTTAGCTACCAGAATTAAAGTTGCTGAGCTTTTGGGAAAAAGAAATGGCACTTTTTCGGAAAGTAAAAAGACAGAAAATGTTTTGCCTGTTGTAATAAAGGATGATTTATATGAATAAAGAAGTAATATCTCTAAAAGAGATAGTCGGTGGAGGTTATAGTGATTTTTGGCATTTTAAGGGAAGATATAGGGTATGCAAAGGGTCACGAGCCAGTAAGAAATCCAAAACCACAGCCCTTAATCTCATCGTTCGTATGATTGAATATCCGTTAGCAAATATTTTAGTTGTAAGAAAGGTGTATTCTACATTAAAGGACAGTTGCTACACAGAATTATGCTGGGCAATACATCGACTAAAAATGGACAATTTTTTTGAATGTAAGACAAGCCCCCTTGAAATTATGTATATTCCTACAGGTCAAAAAATATACTTTAGAGGTTTAGATGACCCTTTAAAAATAACGTCAATTACAGTAAAAACAGGCTCTTTATGCTGGCTTTGGATAGAGGAGGCCTACGAAATTACAAATGAAGACGATTTTAATATGCTTGACGAAAGTATACGAGGTAGTGTGGATAAAAGTATTTTTAAGCAAATTACTATTACCCTAAATCCGTGGAATGAAAGACATTGGATAAAGGCTAGGTTTTTTGATGTTATAGATAGCAACATAATGGCTAAGTCCACAAACTATATGTGTAATGAGTGGCTTGACGAAAGTGATTTAAAGGTTTTTGAAGATATGAAAAAGAACAATCCTCGCCGATACAGAGTTGCCGGCTTGGGTGAGTGGGGCATATCTGAGGGCTTAGTTTTTGAAAACTGGGAAGAAAAAGACTTTAGCATAGATGAATTAAAGGGTGAAAAGTGTTTTGAAACTGTTTTCGGCTTGGATTTTGGGTATACTAATGACCCAACGGCTCTGTTCTGTGGCTTTATAAATACAGAAAAAAAGGAAATATATGTTTTTGATGAACTTTACAAAAAAGGTATGAGTAATGAGGCTATTTATGAGGCTGTTGTGGAAATGGGTTATAAAAAAGAGAAAATCAGAGCTGATAGTGCAGAACCTAAGTCTATTGACAGATTGAGAACACTGGGGCTAAAGGGTATACGACCGGCCCGAAAAGGGAAAGACAGCATAAACAACGGCATTGATTTTCTTCAAGATTATAAAATATACGTATCACCTAAATGCCAAAATTTTATTACGGAAATAAGCAATTATACTTGGGATAAAGACCTGAATGGTAAAATGCTTAATAAACCGGTGGATAGCTTCAATCATCTTATGGATGCAATGAGATATGCTGTGGAAGAAATATCAAACGGTGAAATGTTCAGTTTTGAATAATAATGTAAAACACAATAAGAATTAAAAGAAGAAAATATAGCTAAAATTTGGTTTACATAAATATGATAAATATGTGAGATTTTAAGGGCGTTGTGACCAAATTCAACCAAAAGTGTGAACAAAATATGAATTTGTTTCAATTATATAAAAAATGTTGAAAAAGATTGCAATTAAAATGGCAGTAGAGTATAATTAACCTTAAAGTATTAGGAATATATTTCCTTTGCTTTACACCCCCTTTTAAAGAACTCTTATTGATAAATTTTTGTTGTTGGTTTATGAATGGGATAATTCTTTAATAACCGTTAATAAACGGATTGCTTTTAGGGATAAAGCATAATTAATAAAATTAAAAAGGAGTAAATATGGGGGAATTTTACTCCAAGAGATATTTTTATAAGGGAGGAATAGGAATGACACAATCTTTAAAAAGATTTGCAAGTGCAGTTTTAGCTCTCGTTATGGCTATGACTTGCCTTGTATTTACTAATGTGGCAAGCGTATCAGCTGCGGAACCTGCAACATTTGGTACTTATACTATTGGTAAAAATGCTACAGGCGATTTAGCAGTTACAACAAAAAGTGCTACAGTTGGTAATGTAACTTTTAATTTGAGAGGTATTAATAACGATAACGGTACTGTAAGAAAAGGTTTAAATGAAATAACTTTTACAACTACTAAATCATTTACAATTAATGCTACTTTTACAGAAAGTAGTAGTAGAAATGTTGTTATTACTAACGGTACTGATACAGTAGTATTGAAGTCAGGAGTGACTTCTGCAACACTTCCTGCTGGTGATTATACATTGACAAATGATGATGCTGGGAATAATAGTCAGATTTCATCTTTTACTCTTGCAGAAGCAAGCGGTGAAGAATCATCAAGTGCAACAACTACAACAGAAGCAACAACAACAACAGAAACTACAACAGAAACTACAACAACAACTACAACTGAGGCTACTACAGAAACTACAACAGTTTCAAGTGACTATGTTGCAATGGGTTCTTATGATTGGAATTCATCTACTTTAGGTGGCACAGCAAAGACAGGTACATATAAAAATATGACTTATAGTCTTAGAAATGTGTCTAGTACATATGTACAGTTAAGAAGTGAAAATACTATTAAATTTAAGGTAGCACAGGATTGTACATTAACAGCAACTTTTAGCAATAATGGACTTTTTATTAATGGTACTGATGAATTAACATCTGGTAAAGCATATTCATTGAAAGCAGATACAGAGTACACATTAACTGGTGATTCAGGTAATACAAACTTAACAAAGCTTGTATTTGCAACAGATTCAACAGAAACAAGCACAGAAACAACAACTACTACAACAACAGAGACAACTACTGAAACTACAACAGTTAGTGTTCAGGTTTGGACTCCAGATAGCGATAGTGCAATTTTAGGTTCAGCTGTTAGCGGTTTATCAACTTCTACAGCTAGTGGTCGTACATCAGCTTTCGTAGATAGCATTTTTGGTGATGGTGAAACAGCAACAGGTGCTATTAATGGACAGAAATGTGTTTTATTAAGTGGTAGTACAGATATTACTCCAACAGCAACAGGTAAGTTAAAGCTTTATGTCGTTGCAAATAGTAATGATGCTGTTACAAATGGTACTATCAAAACAGGTGACACAGCTGTTTATAGTGGTACATTTGCAGCAAGAAATGGTGATACAGCTGTTAAAGCAATAACTATTGATGTTGAAGCAGGTAAGACATACAATGTTTCTAATCAGGTAATGCTCTTTAGAGCTGAATTAACACCAACTGGCTCAACAGAAACAAGTACTGAAACAACAACTACTACAACTACAGAAACAACTACAGAAGAAACTACTATGGGTGTATTAAAGGTTAAGGTAAATAATCCAGCATCAAGTAGTGACGCAACTGTAAATGTAACTGTAAAGAAGAATGGTACAACAATTAGTAATGTAACATCTCTTAACATTGGTTCTGAAACTGAAATCGCAGGTGTAAATGAAGATGATGTTATTACATTTACATTTGCAAAAGAACAGGCTAAGCAGATTACAAATTGGAATAGCAATTTAAAGTCTGTATTTAGAGATAAGACTTATACTCTTACATACACAGTAGGCAAGACTATAGCAATTCCTGAAATGGATTATTATAGTTCAATGCCGGCTGCAGTAACATTAGGTCAGACAGAAACAAAAGCTGTTGGTTATGGTACATACGGCTTTGGTCAGTACAAGGTTAAGGCTAATGGTAATGATTTAGCTGAGTATGCTATTATCAAGGGTCATCAGTATTCACTTTTCGATGTAGGTTCTGGTGATTACGATAAGGACGGTACAGAATTTGGTATTCCAGATGAAAGAATTCTTCTTTTAGGTGGAACAGATGATGAAATTGAACTTACAAATTCTATTAATAGTGAAGAAAAGGTTCTTGTTCTTCTTGACTGCTCTGGTGATAATGCTATAGTTACTGCTACAGGTGGTAATCTTTACTCATCTTACAATGGTAGCACAGGTACAACTGCAGCTCAGATTACAGGTATATCTAAGAACGGCGTAAAGGTTCAGTTCTATGTAGACGGTGGTACAACTATTACAATCAAGGGTACTGGTACAAGTGCTAATGCTTACACAGTAGTAAAGAGTATCAGATTATTCAACCTTAACAATATCGTTGACGGCGATAAGATGATAGATAACGGGGCTGTATCAACAATGACAGAAGATAGTCCTTTCTATAATGTTGTTACATCAAATAGCTTAGCTACTACTGATAAGTTATTTACATTAATTGGTAATGTTACTGGTAACCATAGAGAAAGCGAATTCCTTAACCAGATTGGAAAGGTAGGTTTCGTAATTCTTGATGCTGATACAGTTGATACTTACGATAAGGATGGTACATTAACACCTATGCAGTTAAAGTACAATAACCCTGATGTAAACTTTGGTGGTGTTTACGTAGAAACAACTGATATTTACAAGAATGTATACGATGCAACAAATTATAATTCTTCTTTAGATAGTTCTGAAGGATATACTGGTGATGTAGATTCAACTCTTGAAACAAACAACAATGTTGCTTACTTTGCTGAACTTGTTTCAGTAAGTGCAGGCCATAGATATTATGCTTATCCATTTACATTGTACACTGGTGCTACTCAGAGAGCATACGATACTAATCCAAAGGGAACAAGAATTGAAATTTCAAACAATTAATAGGAGGTATAGATTATGAAAAAAGTTTATAGTAAACCGGTTGTAGTAGTCGATACTTTCTTAAATGACGATGCTACAAATGCACTTAACTTCATTTCAACAACAATCGCACCTAAGAGTGCTAATTTAAGTAATAAATTTACTAAGTTGAATAGTTAATTTAGAGAAAGAGCTGTTACGATTGTGACAGCTCTTTTTTTGTGGATATGTTAAAAGAACCTATACACAAGAATGTGGTATAGGTTCTTTTGAATTGTAAAATCAATTAATATATGATATAATCTCCAACGGAAGTTAGTTAAATAGAGTGGTTTCCACTTCTTTTATTCTAGGAATAAAGGAGGTGGGGCGTATGAGTACATATGAAGCAATATCATTAATGATAGCCTTCGGGACTCTTGTAGCCGTTATTTTAGGTACAAAAAAATAACCACTCAGCCGACCAAAACCTAGTGGTTATTTTTTAACAAATACTAAGTGGAAATCGCTCTGGCTGACTTCCTTGTACCATTATATTAACACTATTATAAAAAAATGTCAATGGTAAAAGACTTATACACAATGGAGAATAAAATTTCTCGTATATGTGTATAAGTCTTTTTTTTGGCATTAGAAAGTTGAAGTTTCTAGTTATGATTGATATAATTGTTGTAGAGAGATGTTGAAAAAGAAAGGGGAGGTACATAATGAAAAAATTAATCGCTTTAATTCTTGGGGTGTCATTGTTTAGTGTGAATACTTGGGCAGATATTCAGATGAACTATGTAAAAGACGGTATGAAAACCTCTGCATCTAGTTACAGTTTAGCCGGTTCAGCAGACCCTAACTATCCACTATATATTAATGGCAAAAAAGTAGAAACTACAAGTGAAGGCTACTTTAGTTATTACGTGTCTTTGGCACAAGGGGTAAATGTATTTAAGTTTGAAAATACTACAGCCAGTAAGACCTATAGAATTACAAGAACTAATGGGTCATCTACTAATAGTGGAAATGCTAATTTTAAGACTGTAAATCTAGTAGGCGAGATTAATAAAAACCACCCTACAGTTCGTTCAAGACCTGATGAGGCAAATGATGACCTTATTTTGCCTTACGTAAAGGGTACATTGTTGCATATTGTGGCTCAAAATTATGAATACTACAAGACAGCAAATGGCAGTTACGTATACAAGGACACAGTTAATTTGGTAAACAAAAAATATGGTGAAAATTCAGTAAATAGTATAGAAACAGCAAAAGACACTATATCTTTTAATATGAACAGGTCCACAGAATACGATGTAGAATTTGCAAAGGATTACATGGAAGTCAAACTATATGATACGCAAAACAAAGCAGTAATTCCAGACAGCAGTGACTTTGATGAAATAAGTGTTGAGAATAACACACCGGCTACATACACATTTTACTTTAATAAGGGCGACAACTATGTAGGGTTTATGGCAGGTTATGAGGGTAACAAATTTACAATAAAGCTAAATGACAGAACCGTAAGCCCTGAAAAGTCATTAAAGGGTATGAAAATAGTACTTGATGCCGGTCATGGTGGTACTGACAATGGTACATTGGGATTGGGCAAGGTCTACGAAAAGACGGTTAATTTGGCTATAGTTAAATATTTGTACGACTACCTTACTGAAAGAGGTGCTGTAGTTACTCTTACAAGAAAAGACGATACATTTATTTCTCTCGGAGATAGAACAAATATTATTAACACAGTTATGCCTGATATTTCTGTGTCTGTACACTGCAATTCCAGAAATGAGTGGGAGGACTTTGGAGAAAAACAGGGTACACTTAATCTCTACAGCTACGATACTCCTGACCGGTTTGTTCAGAAATTGACAGAATATATGGACAATACAGGCTATCAAAAGCAAAATTTGGCGTTAACAAGAACCACTGTTTGCCCAGCTGTACTTGTGGAAACAGGATATATGAGTAATCCAAAGGAATACCAGTATCTTATTAAGGCTGAAAATCAGAAAGCAATGGCAGAAAAAATAGGTACTGGAATAGAAAAGTATTTTGAGAATATACTGAATCAGGCAGAAAATACACTGCCATTTATAGATGTCAGTGTTGATGATTGGTATTATAATGCAGTTAAGAAAGTTTATGAAAATGAATTATTTAGTGGCACAACAAAGAGGAAGTTTGCTCCTAAAAGCTATATTACAAGGGGTATGCTTATGGAAGTGTTGTATCGCAAAGAGGGTATGCCTTCTGTAGAAGGAAAGAGTAAATTTGAAGATGTTGACCCAAGTGCATATTTTAGCAATGCTGTTGCGTGGGCAGAAGAAAATGATATAGTAAATGGTGTTACAGATGGCTTATTTGCTCCTTATGAGCCAATGACAAGAGAACAGGTGGCAACAGTGCTCTATAAGTACGCAAAGTACAAAAATGCTGATGTAACTGCTCAAGGTGATTTATCATCTTTTGCTGATATAAATTATATTTCAAGCTGGGCAGAAGAAAGTTTGAAGTGGGCAGTTGGAAGTAAAATATTTGTAGGCAATGACGGAAAATTGTCACCAAAAGCATACATTACAAGAGCTGAAATGGCAACAGTAATATGTAGTTTCTATAATATTTAAAATAATTTAGAATAAATTAAAAAAGCCTCTAAAACTGTAGTGTTTTAGGGGCTTAAAAAATAAATACTTTATTTAATATACAAGCCAAGCGATAAGCCGAGTTCTGTCATATAAAAGTGTTGTTAAATGCTTTTATTTCCGTATAATTTTGTTTAATTTTTTAAAAGAAAAAATTTTTTGTTACCAATATTTTACCAAAAAAAATTATGTGAAATTATGCGGGAGGCATTATTGTGGTTAATAATATAAAAAACGAATTTTTAAGGACCTTGACAGATTTAATCAGACAGATTGACAGTAATATAACTGACGTTATATATGATTTTGATGAGTGTGAAATTAGAGTGTATTACAAGACAAGCGTTATTGAAGATGATTTAGACTTTAGTGAGTTAGAATATCGCAACGAAGTTGAATATAATAACAACTGCTTACATTGTCCTATGAGCGTTGATTTGTGTGCGGATGAATACAGTGCTTTTGACCTAGCTTGTGATGTTCTAGTTGGGCTTTTTATGTAAGGGCGGTGGTTATATGAATACACAAGGTTGGGTAAAAATACATAGACAAATATTTGAGTGGGTTTGGTATACAGATATTAACGTTAAAGTGTTGTTTTTACACTTGCTTTTATCGGCTGTTTTTGATAAGGGTGGGGCTTATGGTTACAGCTTAAAAGCTGGGCAAACGATAACAACAATCAAGAAATTAGCGAGTGAAACAGGGCTAACAGAACAACAAACAAGAACAGCACTTAATAAGCTAAAAAGGACAGGAGAAATTACAGTAAATGTAACAAACAAATTTTCTCTTGTAACTATAGTAAATTATAGCCTTTATCAAGGGTTAGATGATACAGAGCAACAAACAAATAACAAACAAGTAACAAACAATCAACAAACGAGCAACACACAAGTAACACGCTTAAATAAAGAATGTAAGAATGAAAGAAATAAGAATGTAAGATATATATATCAAAACAAGCCCGAAGAAGTATTAAGAAACTCATTTAATAATTTTGACCAACGGATATACAGTGATGATGAAATCAAAGAGAGATTACAAGCTAAAAAGGATAGAGAAAACGAAAGTAATATATCGGCTATGTTTTAGCGTGTTGGTTAGTTATAAATGCAATATTGCAACTGAAAAGGCTGTTGCCTTTTTAGTTACGATATTGTATTTGGTAGGGGGATTGGGGGAAACATACCCCCACACGAGCTGTAAAGGTGCGGGTATGATATATATACAATCGTTCTTCCTGCACCGGCGGGCGGGGGAAGAACCAACCCCACCAGAGGAAAGACCACCCACCCAACTAACCAAGGTTTGGAGAGGGCGAACAGACAGCCCAGGGGGTGCCGACCGTTAGGGAGGTTTTTGGGGCGGGCTTGTCTCCGCCCCAAAAACAGGGGTGTGGGCTAACTGCCGGCGAACAACAGGCACGCGAGGAGAAACACCCTGCAACGGCAGGACGAAAGCAGACAGGCATGGGGAGGGCCCAACTTGGCCCAACCCCACGCCGACAAGACGCGAGGCGAGAACGGCAAGCACAGGACAGGGACAAAACACAGCCGGAGGAGGACAAGGAGGGCGGGGAGCATAGCGAAGTATGCGACCGACCGGATAGGAGCTGGGCGGCGAACGCTTAACAGAGGAGGACAGGAAAGCAACGCCCACACTAGAACAGCAAAGGCGAGGAGGCAAGCATTGTTGCCGACAGCCGAGAGGGAGAGCAGGAAGTAAATCAACTGTTAGCAAAAACACGTTTTTGCGAATAGTTGTTACATAAGGAGCAGGAGAGAGGACAGCAAGCGTTTTGGGCAACTATTTGTTAAACGAGCTGGTTTAACGAATTAGTTGCACAAGCTTTTAGCGTATGTTGCGAATTTAAACGTTCGACCGACTGCGTGCTAAACTAAAGCGACACTGCGTATATTCTTACGAACACGTTGTAACAACCAACCAAGCTCTGTTAATACTGCTTAACTAGAGTCTAACGCACACCTAACGCGTACACGCAAAAAGCAACGTTTTTTTGCGTGTTAAGTGTGTATGCGATAGTGCAACAGTTTACAGTATAGTTACTGTACTGTTTATTGTACTTTAACTGACTTGTTTATGTTGTGCTTTGTTTGTTTTTGTTACTCGCTTTTTTATTTATGTATTGTTTTTGTAACACAAGTCAGCGTTTTATTGCTTATATGTGCGTTTTATTGCTGTATTTAGCATTGTTCTATTGCTTTTTATGTTCTGTAGTGTTATACTTTAATTGCTTTTTTATATCTCAAAAATGATGTGAGAGCAAGGATAAACTAATGCTGTGCATAACTCAAGCCCCAAGATTGTTTTTATTACTAAAATTTAACCAACCACGCACAGCATTAGTGAAATGTATTTTTATGCCGTACAGGGGGGAAAACTATTTTATATAGAGCGAATATGGTCAGAACAGTTTCGGTTCGTGTGTCTGATGATTTATATGCACGCATTAATAAGCTACTAGAACATACTTGTTTTAATCTCAGTTGGCTTATTCGCTTGTACTTAGTACATCTTACTGCGTTCTATGAAAGAATTGAGAATGTCGATGAATTTGTTAAAGCTACTGAAGAAGTAGCAAGGGCTAACAGTTTCTTTGATAGCAATAATTTGATGTAGGTAGCTAGCTATACACGATTTGCAGATTGTTTTTATTTATTTTATTTTTTCTAATTTATTATATCGTTGCAGAATAATATAATTGTTATGTCGCTTATGTGCATTATTGATTAAAATTTATTTGAAACCTTCTCTTGTTA
>ERZ791903.1563-NODE-1563-length-21189-cov-6.661966_pt1 | contig 21189 bp, 15 predicted proteins | sample MGYA00510148_ERZ791903 | MGnify/ENA primary metagenome ERZ791903 (study PRJEB30046, sample SAMN00792080) | human gut metagenome | study: EMG produced TPA metagenomics assembly of the A metagenome-wide association study of gut microbiota in type 2...
CCCCCCAGAACCACCCTACACAAGGAAACTCATGTCACCCACAAACCAGCATTTGGTGAGCATTTTATATTGTTAAGTTATGGATGTTCTGCAGATAACGCTGTGGTGAAATAAGTAATTAGTTAAACAATCAAAAACACAGCTTAATATAAAAAATTAATTAATTGTACAAATTAGGCTAAAATAAGCTAAATAACAAAAATAAATGAAAAACAAATGTGAAAAAGTGCACAAAAATCGATAAATAGAATTGTTTATAGTGCCGAAATGCACAATGAAAGCCTTAAAAAGGTTAAAAAACAAGAAAAAAGTGTTGACTAAAAAATAAAACTATATATAATTAAATTAAGTTACAAAACAAAGTAACAAACATCAAAAGGAGGAAAATTCTATGAAATTAAAAAAGGTTTTATCAGTTGCATTAGTAGCAGTTATGACCATGAGCATGGCAGCATGCGGCGGTTCAAACAATGCAGCAGATAATGGGGGAGCAACAAACGGAGCAGCTTCTGATAACAGTGCAGAAGCAACAAATGATGCAGCAGCTACCGAGAGCAGTGATGCAGCAGCATCCACAGACGGATCTTTATCCTATGCAGACATCAAACTTGGTGAGGATTATACAGATCTGACAGCAACAATTTCGTTATTCAACCACAGAACAGATCTTGAATCTGACGATTATAACGGAACAACATGGAAAGAGTATTTAGCAGCATTCAATGAAATGTATCCAAATATTACAGTTGAACTTACAACCGATACCAACTATGCAGATGATGCTCTGATGCATTTACAGTCTGGTGACTATGAGACAGTCATGATGATCCCGGCGGTTGATAAGGCAGACTTAAGCAATTACTTTATTTCATATGGTGATCTTGATACCATGAAGACCCAGATCAATTATGCAACTACATGGGAGTATGGCGGACAGGTTTACGGTGTTCCTTCTACAGCAACTACACAGGGTATCGTATACAATAAAAAAGTATTTGAAGAAGCAGGAGTTACAGAACTTCCAAAGACTCCGGAAGAATTTATCGATGCATTACAGAAAATCAAAGATAACACAGATGCAATCCCACTTTACACAAACTATGCAGCAGGCTGGACAATGGGAGCATGGGATGCTTACATTGGAAATAATGCAACAGGCGACAATACATATATGAATCAGAAGTTTGTTCATACAAAAGATCCATTCCAGAATTATGGCGATGACACTCATGCATATGCAGTTTACAAGATCCTTTATGATGCAGTTGCAGACGGACTGATCGAAGATGACTTTGCAACAACTGACTGGGAGGGCTGTAAAGGTATGATCAACAATGGTGAGATCGGTTGTATGGTACTTGGCTCATGGGCTTATCCTCAGATGGAGGCAGCTGGTGAAAATGGCGCAGATATCGGTTATATGCCATTCCCGATTACTGTAAATGGTGAGCAGTATGCATCAGCAGGTGCTGATTACTCTTATGGTATCAATGTAAATGCAACAGATGATGAAAAAGCAGCAGCTATGGTATTTGTTAAATGGATGACAGAAAAATCCGGTTTCTCATACAACGAGGATGGACTTCCAATCGTAGCCGGCAGCACAGATACAAAACTTTCCTTCGATGGCGTAACATTCTTAGAGGATGAACCTGCATTAGCTGGCGAGGAAGATTTCTTAAATGAGATGAATGCAGAGTCTGAGTTAAATATTAACGCAGGTGGAGACAGTAAAATCCAGGCAATCATTGAGCATGCATCCAATGGCGATAAGACATTTGATGAGATCATGGACGAATGGAACACAGCATGGTCTGATGCACAGGAATCAAACGGAATTGAAGTAACTGAGTAATATAGTTCCACAAAAGGGAAGGGGAGGTTCCCCTTCCCGGATAAAAGACAATGGATGGAGGAATTGTGGATATGGAAGGGAAAAAACCATTCAGTTTTACAAAATGGGCAAAAAGCAGAAAAGGACAGCAGGTGATCATCTGTGTGGCATTTATGACAATTCCGCTGTTATTGCTGTTTGTATTTACTTATCTGCCTTTTGCCGAGATGGTAAAATTCAGTTTTTATAAGATGAAATATTTAACTCCGGTAGATCAGAGAAAATTTGTCGGATTTAAAAATTATATTGACGTATTTCGCAGGGATGACTGCTTTGGAGCATTAAAACTCAGTCTTTATTATATGGTAGGTGCGATTATTCAGCTTGTACTTGCACTTTATCTGGCTACTATTTTAAGTTTTAAGGTAAAGGGAGGAAACTTCTTTAAAGGATTAATGTTTTTCCCATATCTGATCAGTGGTATTGCGATCGGATTTATTTTTAAATTTTTCTACACCAGAGGATTTGTATTTGATACGATCTTACAATGGTGTGGATTTAAACTTGACAATCTTCCATACTGGCTGAAAGATCAGTCAATTAACAACTGGTCTTTGGTGGCTACTTCGGTATGGCGTTATTTTGGACAGAACATGGTATTGTTTATCGGTGCGATCATGTCTGTGGATGCAGACCTTTACGAAGCAGCAGAGTTAGATGGTGCAAATAAATTTCAGCAGTTTAAACATATTATTCTGCCGAGTATCAAAACAATTATCACATTAAACGTAATTCTTTCCATTACAGGTTCCTTAAGTGCATTTGAACAGCCTTACGTTATCACAGATGGTGCAAATGGAACCGGAACATACTTTGTAATCATGAATGAGATCGCTCATGTAAGCCAGAAGGTAGGTCTTGCTTCTGCAATGGCAGTTGTACTTCTTCTTATCATTTTTGCATGTACGATTTTACAGAAATTATTCTTTAAATACATCTTCCGTGATGCTGAGAGTGAGGATGAGTCCTATAAAGCAAAACGTGCAAGATTAAAAGCAGAAAAACAGGCAAAGAAAGTCGGAAAGGGAGTGGCATAGGGCGATGAAAAAACATAATGTAAATGTGCAGAAAAGAAAAAAACATTATACCGTTGGTGCAATCCTCTGGCTGATCGTTGAATATGTATCGTTGATCTTCTTTGGACTTTGTGCAGTTGTTCCGGTTATCTCCTGTGTGATTACAGCATTTAAGACACAGGAAGAATATCAGGCGACCAATGTTATGACATTGCCGGAGAACTGGCTGAATTTTGATAATTTTATTAAAGCATTTCAGACAGCGGATATGGGAAGAGCTTTCTTAAATTCCGTGATCGTTATGGTATCTGTCCTGGTTGTTTCCATTATAATCGGAACACAGCTTGCTTATGTGTTAAACCGTTTTAAATTTCCGGGAAACGGACTGATCCGAAACCTGTTTTTGTTTGCTTCACTGCTTCCGGCAGTTGCAATGCAGGTAACTGTATATAATATCATGACAGCACTGCACTTTGTCAATCATTTATATGGATATATTATTCTGATGTGCGGAACGGATGTTATCTCAATTTACATTTTCATTCAGTTTATGGAAAATATACCAATATCTCTGGATGAATCGGCAATCATTGATGGCGCATCCTATTGGACAATTTACTGGAAGATTATGCTTCCATTATTAAAACCGGCAATCGTTACATCCTGTATTTTAAAGGGTGTGGGTGTTTATAACGAGTACTATATGGCAAACCTTTATCTGATGGATAAAAAGTTACATACGATCGCGACATCACTTTATACATTTGTTGGTCCGATGGGAAGTCAGTACAACCTGATCTGTGCAGGTGTTATCATTTCCCTGCTTCCGGCATTGATCGTATTTATCCTCTGTCAGAAACAGATTTACAGTGGAATTGCTGCAGGTGCAGTAAAAGGCTAAAGAGAGAAAGAGGAAACGGTTATGAGTGAGTTAAAAGAACTTGCAGCAGAAGCAAAACACGAACTGCTCACACATATCATTCCATTCTGGAGAGGTATGCGGGATGATAAGTTCGGCGGATATTACGGTTATCTTTCCTATGATCTTGCATTGGATGAAAAAGCAGAAAAAGGATGTATTTTAAACAGCCGTATTACCTGGTTTTTTGCAAATGCGTATTTACTTTATAAAGATGGCGGCATTTCGGAAGAGGAATGTGAGGCAGCAGGTTTTAAGGGAGAAGATCTGCTTGCAGAAGCAAAACATGGTTATGAATTTTTAAGGGATCATTGTATCGATAAAGAATATGGAGGAATCTTCTGGTCATTAAATTATGACGGAACACCGCTCGATACAACCAAGCATACTTACAATCAGGCGTTCTGCATTTATGCGTTGTCTTCTTATTATGATGCAGCCGGTGATAAAGAAGCGTTAGAACTTGCTTTTTCCCTGTTCGATATCATTGAGGAGCACTGCACCGATGAGATCGGCTACTTAGAAGCTTTTACAAGAGATTTTAAACCGGAATCAAACGAAAAGCTTTCTGAGAACGGTGTACTTGCAGATAAGACAATGAATACACTGCTTCATGTTTTTGAAGCGTATACAGAATTGTACCGCGTGACAAAAAATGAAAAGGTTGGAAAGAGACTGATGTGGATCATGGATACCTTTGCAGATAAGGTATACAATCCGGTAAAACAGCGTCAGGAAGTGTTTTTTGATGCAGACTATAACACAATCTTAGACCTTCATTCCTACGGTCATGATATCGAAACGGCATGGCTGATGGATCGTGGTGTTGACGTGTTAAACGATGAACATTACCGCGAGAAAATGACAGCAATCACAAAGACACTGACCTCAAGAATTTATCAGGTAGCATTTGATGGTCATTCCCTTGCAAATGAATGTGACCGCGGAGTGGTCAATGCACACCGCGTCTGGTGGGTGCAGGCAGAGACCGTTGTTGGTTTCTTAAACGGTTATGAGAGAAACACAGAACATTCTGAGTACCGGGATGCGGCACTGGCAGAGTGGGAGTTCATCAAAACCTATGTGGTCGATAAGAGAAATGGTTCAGAGTGGTTCTGGGAGGTAAATGAGGATGGAAGTCCGATATTAGACAGACCGATCGTAGAGCCGTGGAAATGTCCGTATCATAATGGAAGGATGTGTATAGAAGTCATCCGCAGAATCGGAGCATAAAACAGATTCATTTATTTTTAGAAAAAGAATGGAGATTCGACGAATGTTACATGAGAGATATTATGTAGAAAAAGAAAAGCAGGAAAAACTGCTTTCCCGTAAAAATGTAAAATCAGACTTTTACAATGGTGTATATGACCGTTACGAATATCCGGTACTGACAAGAGAGCACATCCCGCTTACATGGAGATATGACTTAAATCCGGAGACAAATCCATATTTTATGGAGCGCCTTGGCATCAATGCAGTCATGAATTCCGGTGCGATCGAGCTGAACGGAAAATATTATCTGGTTGCAAGAATCGAAGGAAACGACAGAAAATCTTTCTTTGGCGTAGCGGAAAGTGATAACGGAATCGATGGTTTCCGTTTCTGGGATTATCCGATCCTTTTACCGGATACCTGCCCGGAAGAGACCAATGTCTATGATATGCGTCTGACTAAACATGAGGATGGTTACATCTATGGTGTGTTCTGTTCTGAATCAAAAGACACAACCGTAAACGATCTTTCCGCAGCCGTAGCAGCAGCCGGTATCGTCCGTACCAAAGATTTAAAGAACTGGGAGAGACTGCCAAACCTTGTTACTTTAAATTCTCCGCAGCAGAGAAACGTGGTACTTCATCCGGAATTTGTAGATGGAAAATATGCATTCTATACAAGACCGATGGATGACTTTATTGAAACCGGATCAGGCGGAGGAATCGGATTTGGACTTTGCGAAGATATCACACATGCAGTGATCGACGAGGAGAAAATGACAAGTCTTCGTAAATACCACACAATCACAGAGGCAAAGAACGGTGCCGGTGCAACTCCAATCAAGACAGACAAAGGCTGGATCCACATTGCACATGGTGTCCGCAACACCGCAGCAGGACTCCGTTATGTTATCTATGCATTTGCAACAGACTTAAATGATCCTTCTAAAGTGATCGCAGAGCCGTCCGGACTTTTGATCGGACCGAGAGGTGATGAGCGTGTCGGTGATGTAAGCAATGTTGTATTTACCAATGGCGCGATCGTAAATGAGAACAACGAAGTATTTATCTACTATGCATCTTCGGATACAAGAATGCATGTAGCAACAACTACCGTGGATAAACTGGTGGATTATGTATTTAACACACCACAGGATCCGGGCAGGAGTGTTGAGTGTGTGGCACAGAGATGCGGACTGATCGAGAAGAATTTAGAGTTCCTTGCAAAGGAAGATAAATAAGAAATAAAAAAGAACGACGAAAATAAATTGCAGATAGAATCTGCAGGTGCGTGGATGTAAGACGCAGAAATGGAGGAAGAAAATGAGCAAATATAAAATGATCAGCCAGCCGGTACCAAATGTACCATGGCAGGAAAGACCGGAAAACTTAACAGGAGCACCGGTATGGAGATACAATGAGAACCCGATCATCGGACGTAACCCGGTAAAAGGTGTTGCAAGAATTTTCAACAGTGCCGTTATGCCGTATGAAGATGGATTCATCGGTGTATTCCGTGGAGAGCAGACTAACGGTATTCCTTACATTTACCTTGGAAGAAGCAAAGATGCGATCCACTGGAATTTCGAAGAAAACAAGATCGATTTCGTAGACGAGGAAGGCAAACCATTTATGCCGCGCTACGCATATGATCCACGTCTTGTAAAAGTAGAAGATACCTACTACATTATCTGGTGTCAGGATTTCTACGGCGCAGCTATTGGTATGGCAAAGACAACAGATTTCAAGACATTCACGAGAATTGAGAATCCGTTCCTTCCATTTAACAGAAATGCAGTGCTGTTCCCAAGAAAGATCAACGGAAACTTCATGTTATTATCCCGTCCGTCCGACAGCGGACATACACCGTTTGGTGATATTTTCGTAAGTGAGAGCCCGGATCTTACCTACTGGGGCAAACACAGACATGTGATGGGCAAAGGCTCTGAGTGGTGGGAGTCCTTAAAGATCGGTGGAGGTGCTGCCCCGATCGAAACATCCGAAGGATGGCTGTTATTCTACCACGGAGTAAGCGGAACCTGTAACGGTTATGTATATTCCATCGGTGGAGCAATCTTAGACATTGACAATCCATCTATCGTAAAATATCGTTGTGAGACATTCTTACTCACACCGGAAGAATGGTATGAGGAGCGCGGATTTGTTCCGAACGTATGCTTCCCATGTGCAACAATTCATGATTCCGAATCCGGAAAAATTGCAATTTACTACGGTGCTGCAGACAGCTATGTTGGTCTTGCATTTACAGAACTTGATGATATCATTGATTACATCAAGGAAAACAGCGTTGTAACTCCGGAAGATACCGAGATCGGAAGACGCTAAAAGAGCTGCTGCTCATCCTTAATATTATAAAATTTATTGTAACACAGGCTGCCAGGTGCAATGAAAATTGCGGCAGCCTTGTTGCGTAATTCATGAAACGTGTGATGGAGTGTCCGCAGAACGTGCATTTTATCATAATGGAATGTCTGCTGAGCGGGCAGTTTGCTTACATATTTAATTTTTGGAGGAGAAATCAGAACATGATAATTAAACCAGACAATGAAATGTTATCTTACAGTGGAAGAATTGATTTTGATGACAGACTTGCACCGGTTCTTGTCTATGCGTGCAGTTCGATCGGAATGAAATTTACCGGAACATCCTTAAAGGCAGTGATCGTAAACCACCGTTCCTGCTGGACGAATGAGCTGGGATATTTTATAGACGGGGAACAGAAGCGTTTTACCTTGTCGTCCGATGAGGAGAAAAAGACTTATACTTTAGCGGAGAACCTGCCGGAAGGAACACATGAACTGCTTTTATTTAAGAGGATGGATTCCTGTCATACATTTACATTTTACGGATTTGAGATCGATGATGGAGCTAAAGTGCTGGCACTGCCGGAAAAACCAAAACGTAAAATGGAATTTTTCGGTGACAGTGTTTCCTGCGGAGAGGTTTCAGAGGCTGTGGAATATGCCGGAAAACCGGACCCGGAGCATGATGGGCAATACTCAAACAGTTGGTATTCCTATGCATGGATGACGGCGCGCAAATTAAATGCACAGATCCATGATACGTCACAGGGTGGAATATCACTTTTAGATGATACCGGCTGGTTTGCCGCACCTCATTATAAAGGTGTTGAATCCTGCTATGATAAGATCGAATACCACCCGGATCTCGGACCGACAAAACAGTGGGATTTTTCCCAATATATCCCGAATGTAGTCGTTGTCGCGATCGGACAAAACGATAATCATCCGGTAGACTATATGGCAGAAGATTACGACAGTGAAAAATCCGAAAACTGGAGAAAACATTACCAGGCATTTATCGAAAAACTGATGGAACTATATCCAAAAGCACAGATCATTTTAGCTACCACGATCCTGTGTCATGATAAAAACTGGGACCGCTCCATCGATGAAGTCTGCACCCGTATTGGAAGCAGCAGAGTCCATCACTTCCTCTACACGAAAAATGGCTCCGGCACACCTGGACATATCCGTATCCCGGAGGCAGAGCAGATGTCGGACGAACTTGCAGCATATATTACATCACTCGGAGATGAAATCTGGGAAGATTAGTAAAACATGTCATTTGCAAAATATGATGCTGAAACCAAATAGAGTGTATTCAAATTTGGTGATTAACAAATTGCTCCCCAGCTCGAAACGTTCATGAATCTAAAACAAGTTTCGCCCCCAAAATATCCAAAAAGGAGAACATCAACATGGAATATCAGATCAAATACGAAAACGGCATTGCCAACCACGGCAACTTATACCGCTTAAAAAAAGTTATGGACCGCGCAAAAGCCGGCGAACCATTAAACATTGCATTCTTAGGAGGTTCAATCACCCAGGGAAGTCTTTCCACCAAACCGGAACTCTGTTATGCATATCATGTTTATGAGTGGTGGAAAAAGACATTCCCACAGACAGATTTTACTTATATTAATGCAGGAATCGGTGGAACGACATCACAATTTGGTGTGGCACGTGCAGAAGATGACCTGCTCTCGAAGGAGCCGGATTTTGTGATCATTGAGTTTTCTGTCAATGATGAGAGCACGGAGCATTTTATGGAAACATATGAGGGACTGGTGCGCAAGGTATATACCAGTAAAACAAAACCGGCAGTTCTTTTGGTGCATAATGTATTTTACAATAATGGTGGAAATGCCCAACTGATGCACGGACGTATTGCAAGACATTATGATCTTCCGGCTGTCAGCATGCAGAGCACGATCTATCCGGAGGTTGTTAGCGGACATATTGAAAACCGTGATATCACACCGGATGACCTGCATCCGAATGATGCCGGACATGCACTTGTGGCATCAGTTATTACCTATTTTCTGGACAAAGTAAGAACAGAAGATGTAAAGGAACTGAGTGAACCGGATTATCCGGCACCTCTTACAAAAAATACTTATGAAAAATCCATCCGTCATCAGAACAACGATGAAAAGGCAGTCTGCAGTGGATTTGTGGCAGATACATCTGCGCAGAGAGATATCACGGACTGTTTCAAACATGGATGGACTGCTTCAAAGAAAGGTGATTCGATCACATTTGATATTGAAGGCTGTAATGTTTCGGTGCAGTACCGGAAATCCGTAAAACTTCCGGCACCGGTCGCAGAGATCATCGTAGATGGGGAAACGGATCATGCAGTTCGTCTGGATGCAAACTTTGATGAAACATGGGGCGATAAATTAGAGCTTGACACTATCTTAGAACATGGAGAAAATAAAGTACATAAGGTGGAAGTCCGTCTGGTAGAGACACATGAGGATGATGCGGTGCCGTTTTATCTGGTTTCTGTCATTGGTTCCTCTGAAAAATAGCTCATTGGGAAAGGAAAAGAAAATATGTTTCGGGATGATTTTGTTTGGGGTGTTGCGAGCAGTTCTTATCAGGTAGAGGGAACTGACGCAAACGATGGAAGAGGAAAAAACGTCTGGGACGCATTTACGGAAGCAGGCAGGATTTTTGAGAATCAGAATGCGTATACAACCTGCGATCATATGCATCATTATAAGGAAGATTATGCGCTGATGAAAAATCTTGGCATCAAGGCATATCGTTTTTCATTAAACTGGGCACGTATTCTGCCGCAAGGAACCGGACGTGTCAATGAAAAAGCGATCCAGATGTACCGTGATATGATCACATGTATGAAAGAAAATGGGATCACGCCATATATTACCATGTTTCACTGGGAGTTTCCGCAGGCTCTTTATGAAAGAGGAGGCTGGTTAAATCCAGAGGTGATAGACTGGTTCGGGGAATATGCCAAAGTCGTTGCAGAGAACTTTTCCGATATCTGTGAGTATTTCATTACGATTAATGAGCCGCAGTGTGTGGTAGGACTGGGACATTTAAGCGGTGTGCATGCACCGGGATTAAAGCTGTCGGCAAAAGATACATTCCAGATCGCGCACAACCTCATGAAAGCGCATGGTCAGGCTGTCATCAATCTGCGCAAATATGCAGTCCGGGATATCAAAGTCGGATACGCACCGACCGGAGGTGTCGCTTATCCTTATACGGATAAACCGGAGGACATTGAAGCTGCGAAAAAAGTATATTTTGGTTTCTATAATCCGATGGATAACTGGACCTGGAATGTAGCATGGTTTTCGGATCCTGTATTTTTAGGGCATTATCCGAAAGAAGGATTGGAGAAATTTGCGCAGTATCTGCCAGAGATCACGGAAGAAGATATGAAGCTGATCCATCAGCCACTTGATTTTATGGGACAGAATATATACAATGGTTACTATGTCCGTGCAGGAGAGAACGGTGAACCGGAATTTGTGGATCGTGAACCGGGATTTCCTAAGACAGGAGCAGACTGGCCGGTAACGCCGGAAGCTTTTTATTATGGTATAAAATTTCTGACAGAGCGTTATCCATTGCCGCTTTACATCACGGAAAACGGCATGTCCTGTCATGATAATATCAGCGCAGATGGCAGGGTGCATGATCCAAACCGTATCACGTTTCTGGATTCCTATATCGGAGCCATGCAGCGTGCAAGCGATGAAGGTGCAGATGTAAGGGGATATTTCCTGTGGACATTTCTTGATAATTTTGAGTGGTCCGATGGATATAAACAGCGTTTTGGTATCATTTATGTAGACTTTACAACGCAGCAGCGCATTGTAAAGGATTCGGCATTCTGGTATCAGAAAGTAATAGAGACGAATGGAGGAATACTTAGCATGAATCAGGCAAATAAAGAGATTTTGTTTTTAGACCCGGTATGTACACATAATATCTGGGGAGGAACAAAGTTAAGAGAAGAATTCGGTTATCCGGTTGAGGGAGATGACATCGGCGAATGCTGGGGTATTTCCGCTCATCCAAACGGAGACGGTACGATCCGCAACGGTGCATTTTCCGGTATGAAGTTATCTGCTGTATGGAAGGAGCATCCGGAAGTATTCGGTAACTATGACTGTGACCGTTTTCCACTTCTCACAAAGATCATTGATGCAAGGGATGATCTTAGTATTCAGGTACATCCAGATGATGATTATGCGAAAGTACATGAAAACGGTTCTTTCGGAAAGACAGAATGCTGGTATATCATGGATGCGCCGGAGGGAGCAACGCTTGTCATCGGACATAATGCTAAGACGAAAGAAGAACTTTCCGATATGATCCATCAGGGAAGATGGAAAGAATTTATCCGTGAGATTCCGGTGAAAAAAGGTGATTTTATCCAGATCGATCCGGGAACAGTTCATGCGATCAAGGGTGGACTTTTAATCTTAGAGACACAGCAGAACAGTGATATTACTTATCGTGTTTATGACTATGACCGTCTTTCAAATGGCAAGCCGAGAGAATTGCATGTAGAAAAGAGTATTGATGTTATCACAGTTCCGGCAAAATCCGTGGATGACAGTGTAAAATCCGCATTGAATCTGCCGGAAAATCAGTTGAATGAACTGTATTCCTGCAAATATTATACGATCTTTAAGGCAGACGTAAATGGAAAGATGGAATTTGAGCAGAAGTATCCGTTCCTGTTAGTATCTGTTTTAGAGGGAGATGGAATCGTGGGCAGCAGCCCGGTGAAGAAGGGAGATCATTTTATCCTGCCGAATGGTTATGGAAAAGTTGAGATGCAGGGGAAGATGAGTCTGATCGTTTCTACTGTAAAATAATTATTTTGAGATGAAAAATCCGCAGGATGTTAGAGCACACCTGCGGATTTTTTGATGAACGGGGCAGACTTGGTGAATAGCAATGTTAAAAACGGGGCAAAATATAATTATATTAAATTTAAAAACGGGGCAAATTGTAATGATAATGATTGAAAAAACGGGGCAGATAGTGTATTGTGTAATTGGAGGTATGAATTTATGTACAGAAAAGAGTCAATTGCAATTGGCGAATGGATTAAAAATTCAAATAAGGCATTATTAGTGACAGGAGCAAGACAGATAGGAAAAACATGGCTCATAAGAGATGAAATTGAAAAGAGCGGATATACTAAGTTTGAAGTGAATTTTATTGATCAGCCGGATATGGTTTCCTACTTAAATGCAGAGATGAGTGCGGAAGATTTTTTGATTAAATTAAAAATGATCATGCCAGAAGATTGCAAATCGCATGAAACGGTTGTTTTTTTTGATGAGATTCAGAAATGCCCGGAAATAGTAACTAAAATAAAATTTCTTGTAGATGAGGGAAGTTTTAAGTATGTAATGAGCGGATCCTTATTAGGGGTAGAACTGAAAGGAATCGCTTCGGCTCCGGTTGGATACCTGACTGTTTTAAAGATGTACCCTATGGATTTCGAAGAATTTATGATGGCGAATAATGTCTCAGTAACTACATTAGATATGCTAAATGAAAAATTTAAAAACGCCAGTCCTGTGGACGAATTTGTACATCAGAAGCTTTTGTCTATGTTTTTTGTTTATCTTATTGTTGGAGGAATGCCAGATGCTGTAAAAACTTATATAGAAACAAAAGATATTCGAGAGGTTGACAAAGTACAACGTGATATAACAACGCTTTATAAAGAGGATTTTTCCCAATATGAGATTGAGGACAGAAAGCTTAAGTTAAAGTCCATATATGACATTATTCCTGCTGAATTAAATAAGCAGAATAAAAAGTTTGTATTTACGATGCTGGATAAAGAACTGAAATTTGACAGATACGAAAATAGTTTTTTGTGGTTAAAAGATGCAGGTGTGGCGTTGCCGGTTTATAATATTGAGGCACCAGTTATTCCACTTTTAGCAAGCAAGAGCAGTAATATATTCAGACTTTTTTCGAGCGACATTGGATTGTTGACAAGTGCATATCCGGCAGAAACAAAAATGGAATTAATTAATAAAAACGGAGAAGTGAACAACGGAGCACACTTTGAAAATGCTGTCGCACAGCAATTAACGGCGAATGGTTTTACACCATATTTCTGTAAAAAGAAAAATATTGGTGAAATGGATTTTGTGATAGAAATGAATGGGAAAGTTGTTCCGATTGAAGTTAAGTCTGGTAAGGCATATAAATCACACAAAGCTTTGGATAATTTTATGAACATACCGGATTATCATCTTGAGAAAGCCTATGTTTTTTCCGTTGGAAATGTAGAAACAGAAGGAACTGTGACATATCTTCCAATTTATATGTGTTATCTGTTAAAAGAGCAGAAAATCGGTCAGATGATCGTAGAGTTGGATACTACTGGTTTGTAGATCGAAAAGGTTATTATTATCATAGATGAGTATGACGTTCTGTTAGGCTATAAAAAGGACTGTAAAGTTGTGATTGGAGAGTAGATTTAAAGTCTCAACGTAGAAAGCTATGCCTGCGTTGAGACTTTTTTCTAGTGCAGTGACCTGTTGCTATTTAGAAAAATGATGTACTGGTGCAGCACAATTATAAGATATCCAATCCAGCCTTTAGGAGAGCAGCATCCACAACATGCTCGATCAGGACAGAAGTTGTGACACTTCCGACACCGCCCGGAACAGGAGTGATCGCGTCTACGAGAGGTTCAGCGTCGACGAAGTTGACATCACCGCAGAGCTTGCCTTCTTCGTTTACGTTGATGCCGACATCGATGACAGTCTGACCGGCACGCAGATATTTTGCGTCGATGACACCGGCTCTCCCGGCAGCAACGATCACGATGTCTGCTTCTTTTACAACGGATGGCATATCTGTAGTTTTCGTGTGACAGATAGTTACGGTTGCATTTTTCTGAAGCAGCATCATGGCGGCTGGTTTTCCAACGACAGGGCTTCTGCCGATTACAACCGCTTTTTTACCGGTGCAGTCGATGCTATAATGATCTAAAATCTTCATGCAGGCACTCGGTGTGCATGGTGCGAAACCACCCTGTTTTCCGAGAAAAACAGAAGCCATGGAACGGTCAGTAATGCCGTCGATGTCCTTTTCTGCCGCGAGTGCATTGATGATCTTATTTTCATCTAAATGACGAGGCAGAGGGCGGAAGAGTAATACGCCGTGAATGTCATCTGCTTCGTTTACCTGTGCGATCGTATTTAAAACCATTTCCTCTGAGGCATTTTCCGGAAGCAGAAATTTTTCATAGGAAACGCCAAGAGTTTCACAGCGTTTAGTCGCACCGCGCTCGTAAGAAATATCATCTTCTCTTTCACCAATGCGGATGATGCCAAGTTTTGGTGTGATCTGGTGTGCGTTCAGTGTCTCTACTTTTTTACGGATCTCTTCATTTAAAGAAGCGGTAACTTCTTTTCCTGATAATAATTTAGCCATAGGTACCTCCATATAATAATGATGTTTTAATTCTGTTGATTCAGTTGATATCGTCACCAAATAGCGGATGAAAAAATATATGGTTTTCCGATTTAGCGGATCTTTGTGCAGACCAGATTGAAAATCTCATCTGCTTTCTTTTCGTATGTTTCACGCAGTTCATCTGCCTCTTTATTATAGGAAGCAGCGGCTTTTTTGTCAGCCATGGATTTTGTGTTGATGTAGATGTTTAAGGATGCCCCCTGAAGAGCAGATTTTAGCAGCGTGGCGCCGACACCGGCATCGCTGATGGCAATTTTACTGCCCTTTTCGGCAAAGGTTTCAATCAGATCGATCGCCTCTGCGCAGGTCCGCATGATCTCAAGTGGAACTTCGCAGGCTCCCACTAAGGCGGCTTCCATTACTTCTGCCTTTTTTTCAATTTCTTCCGGTGTGCTTTTTGGCATGCCGTAGGCGGCACTTAACGGTTCAAAAGCTTTGGCGTCTTTTTCCACGAGAACTAAAAGCCGTGCTGTGATGTCGTCTGCTTTTTTCTTACATTGAATGATATCCTCTTCCACAGCGGCATAGGTCTTTTTTCCAACGGTAAGACTCCCGACCATATTTCCAAGAGCGATACCGATCGCGCCGGCGAGGGCAGCGGCACCTCCGCCTCCCGGAACCGGAGACTTGCCGGATAAAACGGTGATAAAATCTTTACAGGAATAATCTGTAAAGCATGAATTTGTCTGATGTTCCATGATATTCCTCCATTGCACATTATTCTCCATACCTGTACGGTATTTTTTAACCATTTTCATTCGATAAGTTACAGTGATTGCTTTATTCTAACATATTGTAATTTTAAATGAAATAGAAATCCTGTAACCCGGTACTTTCGTACATTAAAAAATTAATGTATGAAATCAACGGAAACAGTTGTCTTTTTACCGGTTTTTGTTAAAATATTAGTAGAGTTACCTGGGATAAAGCAATAGCACCTGTGTTATTGATGTACACATGAGGAAAAGGTTATGAAAAATAATAAATGGTATGTGATCAGCACGTTTGTACTTGGATGTATAGTGATAAATTTTGCCGGCAGGATTTTGTCTGACAGGCTGCAGCTGCCGTTGTGGCTTGATTCTTTTGGAACAGTAACGGCGGCGTATGTGCTGGGACCTTTCTGTGCAGCTATGGTCGGGATGACGGTAAATCTTACCTATGGGATTTTATATTCCTGGACAAATATGTTTTACGCAGTGGTCAGTGCCATGGTCGGCATAACGACCGGCATATGTGTGAAAAAAGGATTTTTAAAAAATCTTTATGGAGTACTTTCAACAAGTTTTTTAGTAGCGGTTTTATCGGTGACACTTTCTGTCCCGTTTAACTATCTGTATTGTGATGGTTCTACGCAGAATATCTGGGGAGACGGTGTTATTGAGTCTATGGAAAAAGTTGGATTCAACAGCTTTTTCAGTCACTGTATGGGACAGTTTTATCTTGATTTTCTTGATAAGGTTATAACGATCGTCTTAGTATTTTCTCTTATAAAATTGGTTCAGAAAAAAATTGTATCTAAAAGACAGCATACTTTGCTCATGATGTTTCTTTGTATATTGGTGCTTGGCATGATCCGGGGAGAGACAGTAACGGCAAAAACAGTTACAGAACAGGAAGATTACAGTAGTTATCTTCAGACTGTTTATGGCAGGGAAAATGGAATACCGGGTGGATGTGCCAATGATATTGTGCAGACGAAGGATGGCGTTTTATGGATTGGAACATATGGCGGGCTGTACCGGTATAATGGCACAAAATTTCAATGGATCAATGAATATGAATCGATAAAAACCGTGAACTGTCTGTATACGGATGAGGAAGGCAGACTGTGGGTTGGAACGAATGACAGCGGACTTTCCATCTTTATTAATGATACGGTTGCAAATGTTATTACTGAAAAACAGGGACTTGCATCGGATTCGGTGCGCTGTATTACACAGTGCGCAGATGGAAATTATTATGTTGGAACAGCCGGGGCACTTTCCATTGTCACATTAGCAGGTGGGTTAAATGTGAAAAAGACGATGGAAGATATTGTGTATGTAAAAAGTATGGATGCAGATGCAAATGGAACAGTTGCAGCGGTAACCGATGATGGAAAACTGTATTTTATCAGGCAGGGAAAGATCATGGATATTGTGGAGCCATCCGAGGGAGCTGATTTTTCCTGCTGTAAGTTTGATGAAAACGGACTTTTGTATGCCGGAACTTCACAGAATGAGATACTTTGCTATGGCTGTGATACGGGAGAGTGGAAATACAGGGAAACGAAAGGCTGTGAAGAATTATCCAATATAAAGTCACTGTATTTTTTAGATAACGGAGCCATGTTTGTCTGTGCCGATAACGGAGTGGGATATTTTGTGGAACAGACAGATTTTAAAATGATAAATACAGATACATTTAACAGTTCGATTGATCATGTGCTGATGGATTATCAGGGAAATCTCTGGTTTACATCATCAAGGCTTGGCGTTCTTCGTCTATGTAAGTCAGTATTTACATTGTTACAGACAGGAGCTATCCAGGAAAATCAGGTTGTTAATTCAGTTACAAAATGGCAGAACAGGTTTTATATAGGAACGGACAGTGGATTAGAGGTAATGGATGAAGAAACCAGAGAAGAATATACGGATGATATTACGGAAACCTTAGCTGGCACAAGAATACGATGTCTTCGGACAGACAGCTGTGGAAACTTGTGGATCTGCACAACGGGAAAGGGCATTTATGAGATTACAGCAAAAGGAGAGACTTTTGTCTATGACAATGCCAGTGGGGCAAATGGTAATAAATACCGTACCGTCGAAGAACTAAAAAACGGAACGATACTTGCGGCAGGAGATGCGGGACTTACGTTTATCCGGGACGGGGAGATTACAAAAGTGACCGGTGAATCAGATGGACTTACGATACCGAAGATTCTTTGTGTATTAGAACAGGAAGACGGAACCATATTTGCCGGCACGGATGGAAATGGAATCGCGGTGATAAAAAATGGAAAAGTGAATGGTGTTTACAACAAAGAGGATGGATTAAGCTCAGAGGTGATCCTCCGTATGGTGAAAAATGAGGATGGAGGTGTATTTATTGTAACAAGTAATGGAATCTGTTACATGGATACGGAAGGAAAAATCAGGAGTCTTGATAAATTTCCTTATTATAATAATTATGATATTGTGGAGGGAATCGACCATACTTTGTTTATACCAGGGTCAGCGGGGATCTATGTTGTGGATAAAGAGGATCTTTTGTCCGGGAAGGAATTAGAGTATAAACTGTTAAACAGTGATGCCGGGCTTAACCGGGCGCTGACACCAAATGCATGGAATTATGTAGATGAGAATATGAATTTCTATTTTTCCACAGATACGGGCGTGATTTGTATGGATCTTAAAAATTATGAGGTTTCCATCCGTTCCTACCGTATGCAGATGAAATCCGTAAAAATAGATGATGTATCGCATTTTGTCAGACGTGGAGAGGTGATCTATCTGGAAAGGGGAGCAGAAAAGCTTGAGATATTTCCGGAGATTATCAATTATTCCGTGAATATCCCTTATGTAAGTGTTTACTTAGAGGGGTATGACAGTGAGCCGCAGGTGATGTCCCAAAGTGAGATGTCCAGTGTGATTTATACAAATCTTCCGGTAGGAACCTATAAGTTTCATATTGCGGTGCTGGATCATAAGGGACAGAATCCGGTAGTGGAAAGTGTGTATACCATTGAAAAAAAGGCAGAGATCTACGATCACTGGTGGTTTGTGGTTTATATAGTGGCAGTGTTTGCGTTAGCAGTAGCTTATCTGACCTGGATGATTTTTCATACACAGGTGCAGAGAGTGATCAATCTTCAGAAAAAGGAGATTGAACTGGTAAAAAAGCAGCTGGAAATGGGGAATGAGACGGTACTTACGATTGCTAAGACGGTAGACGCCAAAGATGTGAGGACAAGTCAGCATTCTGAGCGTGTGGCAGAATATTCCGTACTGATCGCAAAAGAACTTGGGTTTGATGAGAAAAGCTGTGAGGATCTGAAAAAGGCAGCACTTTTACATGATATCGGAAAGATCGGTATTCCCGACCGGATTTTAAATAAGCCGGAGAAATTAACAGACGAGGAATATGGAATTATGAAATCGCATGTGACGAAAGGTGCGGAGATTTTAAAAAGTTTCACGATCGTAGACCATGTGGAAGAAGGTGCCTTATATCATCATGAAAGATACGATGGAAAAGGATATGTGCACGGGTTAAAAGGAGAAGAAATCCCGATCAATGCCAGAATTATCGGAATTGCAGATACATTTGATGCAATGACGGCGAATCGCGTTTACCGGAAACAGTTGGATATGGCCTATGTGATACAGGAACTGAAAAGTGGAAGGGGAACGCAGTTTGATCCAGGACTTGTCGATGTTATGTTAGGACTGATTGACAATGGAAAGATTGACATATGCAGTCTGTACAAAGAACATGCACATGCAGATCATAGCAGGGAAAAAGAGGAGGAGTAGGGTGAAAAAAGTATATCTTGTGACATTGTGCACCTGTCTGGTTGTGATTGCTTTTGTGTCGGCATCTGTATACTTTCTGAGAGACGAAGAAAAAGAGATCACTGTTGGTTTTGTGTATGTTGGAGATGCGAGTACCGCATATACCAGCAATTTTATTGATGCGCAGGAGGCAATCCAGACAAAATACGGGGATCAGGTAAAAGTCATTGCACTCAATAATGTTGCGGAGGGAACGGAATCAGAGTACTTACAGCAGCTTGTGGATGCCGGGTGTGACCTGATTTTTACGACCAGTTATAATTATGGAACCGTTACGAAGGAGTTTGCAGAAAAATATCCCGGGATCGAGTTTTGTATGGCAACATGTGCGAATGCAAATGAAGAGCCCCTCTTAAAAAATTATCATACATTTATGGGGAAAATTTATCAGGGAAGATATACGGCGGGAGTGGCAGCCGGGATGAAAATGAAAGAACTGATCAAAGAAGGCGTGATTACGGAGCAACAGGCAAAGATCGGATATGTTGCAGCCTATCCTTATGCGGAGGTGATCTCCGGATATACGGCATTTTTGCTCGGAGTGAGATCGGTTGTACCGGAAGCGGTGATGACAGTGCGTTATACCAATAAATGGAATGATTACCGGACGGAAAAAAAGTATGCCAAAGACCTGATTGATGAGGGCTGTGTGATCATATCACAGCATTCGGATACTGCAGGCCCGGCTACCGCGTGTGAGGAAACTGCTGCGGGGACCCCGGTTTATCTGGTAAGTTATAACCAGAGTATGGAAGATGTGGCGCCGACCACTTATCTCACCGGATGCAAGATCAACTGGGAACCCTATATGATGGGAGCTGTGGATGCAGTTTTAAACGACCGTGTGATTGAGAAAAGTATCAAAGGAACTGTCAATGGAAATGATATTGGTGCCGGTTTTGAAGAAGACTGGGTGCAGATGTTAGAGTTAAATGAAATTACGGCTGCGGATGGCACAGTGGAAAAAATGCAGAAAGTGATCCGGCAGTTTGAGCAGGGGAAACTGGATGTGTTCCGGGGAGATTATGTCGGGGCAGATCCGGATGATCCGGACGATACCTATGATCTGAATCGGGGATATACGGAGAATGAGTTTACGTCTGCACCTTCGTTTCATTATGTGCTGAAAGATGTGATCCGGATAGGAGAATAGGGGATTGTGAAGGAAAAAGTCCTGCGGATGCAGAGCATATCGTATTCGCAGGACAGTTTATATTTTTTTTATAAAATAATTAGCACTCACCTCTTGATAATGGAAGTTGATTTTTGTCCTGTCTTGTGTATCCCGGAAGTGCCTGTTTTACAGGCTTTCCGGGGCATCAGTCATTTTGTCTGGTATTGTAAAGCAGTGTCAGATTTGTCGTAAATGTCGTAAATTTGTGGTCAAAAAATGATGAGAAATGGAGAGTGCTAATAAAATGAAATTAACGTATACGAATGTAAATGGATATCTGGTCCCGAATCTCACCTATAAATCCGGTGAGCAGATGGAGCAACTTGGCAAGTATGGTTTTCTTCGCAGAGATTATCTGAAGAACCATCGAAATTCAACTTATCAGGTGATGCTTCTGCAGGACACCATTGGAGAGCATCTTCTGGAAGTAGATAAGGCAGCCAGAGAACGGGAAGAAATGATTCTGAAACAGTTGGAAGAAAAAGAACCACTGCCGGATAAGGAAAAAGATCAGATGGCATGGGTAAGAGTTGCCAATCAGCACAGAGCGATTGCAGAAGAGATTATCCTGAAAGAATTGATTTAT